>Ga0326728_10017646_pt1 | contig 14242 bp, 17 predicted proteins | sample MB3enrmetagenome_FD_207602 | JGI IMG/M metagenome (GOLD analysis project Ga0326728, IMG submission 207602) | Lab enriched peat soil microbial communities from McLean, Ithaca, NY, United States - MB31MN | ecosystem: Environmental > Terrestrial > Soil > Wetlands > Peat | place: USA: New York...
TTTCGATCAAGAATGTAGTGCAGACTCGAAGATAGCCTGAACTGATTCCAAAATACTTACCCTGTTTCTTGCCCCTTCCGTGACGAACTTGGGCTAGCGCATGAGGTAGAGCACTCTTTTGCCGTCGGTTGTGGTTGGGGTTAAGCAGTCACTAGGGCGTGGATTTCGATTGAGTCAGATTTGCGCACAATTCGGATGCTGGCATTTGAAAATTCTTGCGGCCTGCCAAGGGGAAGTTCAAGCTGTTTCGCTGGTTTCCCGGTAGGCCGCCGCTTTGTTTCCAAGGATTCAGATGTGAACTTATTGCCCTCGATGTCCAAGACGATCCCGTAATACCTTACCAGTTGGGCGAGATTCTCCGGCCTTGGCGAGTCGTGTCCATTCTCATAACGGTTGATCATCTGGCGGGACAAACCGAGCTTTCGAGCAACTTCCTCCTGAGTCTCATTTCTGGAGAGCCGAGCGGTCCTGAGTTGCACAGCTACGCTTCTCCGGACTTCTTCTCTTCTGGTCATGTCAACCCCTGTTTACTCCGGAGAGCTCATTACTATGGCTGCTCATATCCCCGTGTTGCCCTAATGAGCCCAAACATTATAGTTGACAAATTCGTAGATGTAAACCATAGTGGACACTGATGTCAACTATAGTTTACACAAGCCGAGGTCTGAAAGTTGGCATATTTGGTTGTTGACCTTATTGCTTCTCTGGCATAACCTAAGCACCCTACATTGCCGCGAGCTCTAGAATGTGAGACCATTAATATTAAGGTGGGGGGCTTCTTGCGTCCGGTTTCAAAAGTAGGTTCGAAGTTATCCCTTCACATGCGGGCCAATGAACGGGTCTGCCTGTGCCAGATTTTAATTAGGGAGGGAAAATAAAATGGCTCTGTCGCCCACTTTCCCCAGCTTATACAAATACGGGTTTGCGACCTCCCGGGCCGCCGACCTGCTCTCGAAAGGAAGTCCCACGGAGATTCCTCATGAGGAGCGGGAAGTTTTCTCTGCTTGCAGTGATCTTGTTGAAAGAATACTGAAGGGCCGGGAATTTTTGTTTGGGTCAAATGTGGAGGTTCACAATCTGCGCCCAGAGGACGTTGAGATCTTCACGTTTCTCCTGGACACGGACCGTGTGACAAAAAAGCTTGCGGCTAGTTCAGAGGAAGAAGTTCGCCGTTACTTCCAGGAAATCTACGACACGTTTAAGTTATTGATAACCAATCCTCGTGGTGTCGACGAAGCGAAGTTAGGAAATACTCGGGAATTCGTCAACTCGATTGCCGACTCATTAATAGAAAACGCAAGGGAGAGCCTGCGCCGAAGACAAGCCGAGGAGCCTTCGGCTGCCTTCCATGATTAACCATGCCAGGTCCTCTGCTTTCCTGAAAGCTGAGCAGATCCATGAGCACGCGGCTCGCCTCAAGCTTCTGCCCTTCCCTTCGTCCAACCCAGCTTTGTTTGCCACCTTCATTTGTAATTTGTGCCAAAAGCTAAGGGACAGAATCGCGTCGTCCGGCGCCGGCGAAAAAGAGACCACCTTGATATCGCTCTTCCTTGTCGACCGAGTTGCGCCGACCCTCAGGTTCATTGAAGGAGCCTCCTCAGAGAATACGCCTGCGTCTCTTGTGGTACCGGTAGAGAAAATTGGCGAGGAGGTCCTTCGGGGCTGCCGATTCATGGTTCGGCGCCAATCTCGCTATAACTATAGTGAGAGGGAACTTCGGGGCGAACTTCAGGAGGCGCTGGAGGGACTGCTGCCGGAAACCGAGCGTAACGTCCTTTTCAAGGATCTGCCATCCAAACTTTTCGCAATTTCGTTCCCCTCATTTGAGCGGGACAATGCTCTTCTTCATGTAAATTTTGCCCACGAAATTGCACACCCCTTAGAGCAGGATTACCTCGACGGTCAGAACCAGGCAGCAATCCTGCAGGAGCTCAAAGCGGAAATCGAGAACGTTACAGAGGAGAACGATCCATTCCGAAAAAGAATGGAGGTCACAAGAAGGGTCACTGATGCGGCACGCAAGCGCCAGGCCGCGCTAATGGAGATTCTCTCTGATACGATATCGGCAATTGTTTTTGGCCCCTCGGCCTTGTTTGCGTTGTACGAGGTTGCGATCCTTTCCACATCAATGGACAGGATTTCTGCGGATTTCCATCCCCCTTGGCGTTTCCGGCTTCGCGAAATCTTCAGGATTTTAGAGGAGCGGGAATTCGTGGATCCAACGACGTTTAAGCTCCGGGGATGGCCGGAGGGTATCCCTGACTGCATCTCAGGCGTAAAAACCGAGGTCGACAATTGGCTAGTAAAACTGCATGGTAAAGTCGAGGACCACTCTGACATGCGGGAGATTGAGAAAGACCCCATCAACAAGGTGGCCTACGATTCCGCAGGGCGCGCCCTGCCAGGAATTCGGGAGTTTGCCGCCAAAAGTGTGCCCGAGCACTATACGCCATCGGTTTTCAGCGAAGAGGTGCCTGAGCTCCTGAAAAGGCTACATAGCAACCTGCCGCCAAATAGGATTGAATACAGCCTCGAAAAGAACCAGCAGGTCAGACTGGCATCTATCCTTTCCAGTGGCTGGCTATTCAAATTGGGCGAACTCGAACCCGTCTTTAGTATAGATCGAGACATCTACATTCAACAAGTTCGAACCCTGAATCGGTTGGTCTTGAAAGCTATCCAATTAAGTGAGATTCAGGAAGAGTACGCCAGAAAGGCTAACAAGCAGCACGATGGGATTGCTAAGCAAGTGTGAAATAAAGAAACGCCTCGATGACGAGCTGGAGAAGCGCCTCGTAATCACGCCTATCCTTGACCCAGACGAACAAATCAACGAGGGCTCGGTGGATCTCCGCCTCTCCACAACGTTCATTCTCACGCAGAAGACAGCATTCCCCAGTATGGATGCCACTCAGGGAGAACAGAAGCTAAAGGAGGAAATTCAAAAGTACCAGTTCCGCGTTTCGAAGCGGTTCCACGAACCGTTCGTTCTCCACCCACAGCAGCTCGTCCTGGGCGCGACCCTGGAATATATGGCTTTCCCCCCAGATGTCGGGGCGTACGTACTTAGCCGCTCCTCTTGGGGGCGGCTCGGACTGATCATAGCCACAGCAACGTTCGTCAATCCCGGCTACAAAGGGTGCCTGACACTCGAGCTAGTTAACCTTGGGGAGGTTCCGCTGGTTCTGTATCCTGGGATTCGGGTTGCGCAACTTGTCCTACACTCCGTTCATGGGGAACCGGGGCTACACAAAAGCAGGTATCAATTTCCCACTGAGCCAGAATTCAGCCGCGTCTACGGGGACAAGGAACTGGAGTTTTGGGGGGAGGGCAGAACAAAGATAACCGTTTCGGCCACTTTCACTGGAGGCGTCCTCCGCCCTGACGCAGGACTGCCCCTTAGTGAAGGGGAGCAAGTAGAACTCGATGTGCGTCCCAAGAAATCTCCGCTATAGGGTGATTAGACCACGGTTATAGTCTCACCCTTGCGATCCGGCCTTCGCCTTCGATGCCACTTCAAGCAAGTCCTTCGCCAATCTGGACTGTTCTCGCGAATCGGTAGAGTCTCGGAGAGATCTCGAAAGGTTCCGAAGTTCCTCGGCAGCGGGTTTGGTCTGGGCCGCGCTAAGGTCCTCGACGGCCTGAAGCGTACTGTCCAAGGTTGCGGTTAAGTCCTTCCTCGCGATTGCCAGACTTAGACTCTGTATGAGGCTGCCGCCCCCGACTCCGAAAAGCAGGTATACGGAATAGCTCCGAGGAGGCAAGACCTCACCTGCAGATAATGACCAGCCCACGAAGCCAGCAACCCCTCCGAGTAACCCATTAGTGCACACGGCAATGAAAAAGTCCTTCACATTGATGCCCAACTTCGAAAACCGGAAGCCTGGGTTAAGTATGATTAAAGTGTATGTGAGCCCGCCAACCAACCCAAGAAGGATCGCACCGACCATCGCCCTGCCTCCATTTGGATGTCCGTTCGAATGCACCTAGCGAACTCGATGATAACGCCCCGACTCCCTTTTATGCGTTATCCCGTTTCTTATGCTATCACCACCGTCAATACGGTCAGAGCTTTCCGGTGGGAGTTGCACTCCAGCGTCCAGGCCAAGTTCTTTCCTCACTTGCCGGCTGGTGAGCGCGGGGCGGCGCTTCTCCAGGCGGGCCTCGGCGAGATAACGATCTTCGAGGTCTTCGAGGTTTCCCTCGATGAGCTCGCGAGCGTAGTAGGACTTGGTGCGCCCCGTGCGTTGCGCCAATTCGGCGAGTCGCCTCTCAACGTCAGGGTCGAGCCGGATGGAAAGCATTAAATCCTCCCCTGTATGACACGTCCTACTCATCATACACTCGTCCTGGCTGGGACGCCAGACACCAAAGGACGGGTGTCTGCGCCAGCCAAGGATTGGTGATTGACGATTGACGATTTTCGATCGAGGCAGTCGATTCTTCAGGGATATACTCAGGTTAGATCATATGTTGAGCAAAGTATGAAATCCGCCGGCAGCCTGTGACGCAATACGCCGCTATAGGTATGGTTGAGCGCATATATAAAGAGCGATGTATGCGCCACCCGCGGTATTGGTGCCTATCATAACAACCTAACCCCATCTACTAACATCCAATCGCGGGGTGCATGATAGACGTAGGGGTAGGGCTTGCCCTACCCTGGCGGGCCAGTGGCCCGCGAAGAGGGGGCGGCAAGCCGTCCCCCTACATCAGCGTTAATTTATCGGCCATCCGAGAACAGAGTGAGCGTGTGAGATGCGTGCCATCATAGGTTTTGGATTACTGTTTCTGGCTGGAATATGTGTACCAAAAGGCTTTGCGACTACAATCCAAGTCGTTAGCCACCGATCTGAGTATCGCCACGCCGGTGCCGTCTTCGAGGGCACGGTGGTCTCGATCAGCAGCCCACGCGACGGGCGAGGGTACGCTGTCCGGATTCGAGTGAATAAACGATGGAAAGGGCCAAGGGCACCGGAGTTGACCGTGCGCTTCCATTGGGGCTCGGACGGTTGCGGTCTGCGGTTCGAGGTCGGGGATAAGTACCTGGTATATGCCGTATTCGACCAGGAAAGGCCCGACACGCCTCGGGAGCTCTGGGTTTTCCCATGCTCCCGCAGTAGGCAACTCGACCAACTAGACGCCAAAAGGGTGAGAGAGTACAAGCAGCTCAACAGTAGGTGGTTTCGACTGAGTTCGCACTTGCCCCTATAACGGAGGGTTCAGCTTCCTGTTCCTTCGCGGGTAGCAATCGCCGGCGCACTTATGACCGCGGGCGCACTGGGAACGTGTAGGTAACTCGAAGGCGCGGGGCTGGAAGAGAATGTCTCTTCCGCATCGCAGACACCAAACAACAGGTGTCTGCGCCAGCCGGTCGGCGCCTGCGCTTCTATTGTAGCAACCCATGATGGGATGTAGAATCCTACCAGGATTAGCCAACATGATTGACCGCCCCGCTCGCGACGCCATGTCAGAGGCGATTCAGGCCTATATGGACCTGAGAATCGGCTCTAGGAAATTTGACGACACTCTCTTCCAGATCGCAAGTGGCACCCAAGACAAGTCAGTATGGGCCGTCAAGGACGCCGCGTGGTCTTTCTACTCCGACACGGAGGATCATGAAATCCGGGCCACGAAGCAGGCATGGGATTGTCTCAACCGTCTCCGGCTCATTCTTGCCTCCGATGTGGAGGCTGAATGGTACCATGCCGGGCGGCGCTGGAGCACTTACAAGACCCTTTTCGCGCTCTGCCTGGCTGGGTTCGGAGGGGTGGCCCTGTGCGTAGGTTTTGGAAAGCTATTCGTTCTCTATTGGGTTCTAGCTGGCTTGGTCACATGCACTCTATTTTGGGTCCAGCTTCGCAACGAAAGAAAAGCCTCGTCTCCTAATTTCCACATCTTTCCGTTTCCTTCGGTCAGCGCCATTTTCTTAGTCCGCCGGCAGGTTCCGAATTTCGCCAGAGCGCAATATCCCAGGTCAATGGCACGCAAGGCGAAGTTCCATAGTGACCTGGATGAAATGATGTGGATTGTTCGCCTTCCACTGTGGGTATTGATGGCCCCACTCGCGCTGCTTCTCCTCGCACTACCGATTCGGCGGCAGGAGATGAGATTGAAAATACCGGCCGACAGCGTGTAGCCCGGCCAAAGCAGCCGCAGTGAGCGAATTTCTGGCCGCAGGCTTTTCGCACGCAGACACCAAAAGACGCGTGTCTTGGCCAGCCAGCACGAGGGAGAATCTGAGGCATCAACCCGACTTCCGTCATTCGCTTGTAATTGATGACTTGCACTGGGCACAGAGACCCTGTTCGTTCAAACTCATTGGCTGGAGGTAGCGTTTCAAAAGAACCCGCCCAAAAAACTGTTGTGGCGCATCTTGCCTATACCCCCATCGTCCACAGCCCGCACACTGCACCATCCATCTACGGGTACGTGGTTCCTTGAGGTACCAGTTTGGGTCGTGTTGTTCATGCTTCGGTTTCTTCAGGGTGGACACGTCTGACCCGGACTGCGCTCAGTTAGTGGAGCGCTCCGCGCTCCCGCGGGAGGCCCGAGGCCTCCCCTACCAACCCGGCCTTTGGGCGGACGAACTACGGACTACAGGGGCAGATCCGCGCTGTCTTGGTCAATACGCCGATGCCCGGCGCACCTCGGTCAAGGTTGCTACCGAACCACTTGCAACTCAGTCCAGTTGCCGCGGAGATTGCCGTTGGGATTGAAGGTCGGATCATCGCTCATGACATATTGATTCGACCCATTCAGCCAGGCGTGGTCGTACAGGTTGCTGAGCTCATACCTCGCTCCGGTCGACGGATCGCGGAAGGTTTGCACGCCGCGGATAATCTGACCCTCGCCATATACAGCATGGTTGGCGCCGGCCTCCCGGTTCGCAACGACGCCGTCGATGGTCTGCGCGACGTGGAGCCGGAACTGCGCGATAATCGCCGACTGCTTCGCCAACTCCTCCTGCTTCTTGCGATACAGGGAGGCAATGACGCCATTGCTCCACTTCTCCCATTCCGGCTCGGGGTGAATGGTGCTCACGATCAGCTTGAAGAGCCTGTCGTTCGATTCGAGCTTGCCTCTGGGCGCCCGTAAAGCCATGACATAGACAGCGTGCCAATCGTAGGCTGTCCCGCCGCCGGCCGGGAACGGGCGCACGACGACGGCGGCCGTAACCCATTCCTCGAAGGGCTGACCTTGGTCATTGTTGTAGACGAGATGCGCGCGGGCGGCATCCGTACGAACTCCATTCGCGCTGCCGCCCGCAGCGGTGGGGGGCAGTCCAAACTGGTACCGGACGATCTGGTCAAGTTCCGGAAAGGGGTCAATGGAAACCACCGTTCTCCCCTTGCCATACTTCGCGATGAAATCCTTGCGGAGGAACTCCGCCGCCGGAACTGGCGCCTGCACCGGGCAAGGCTTCATCCCCGCCTGCGCATCCCGCTGGTTCTGCATCTGCATCTGGCGCTGATCGGCGGGATCATCGATGTACTGCCACGTGAACTGGGGAAGAATCTGGAGTTCAACCGAGTTGTCGGCGCTTTTGGCGTCTCCGACGACGGCGAACCAATCGGCAAAACACCCCCCGTCGGCTGCGCCGATATTCACCCAACCTTTGAATTGCCACGTCGTCGGGATCATCAGATCGTAGGCCGGCCTTCCCTGACCCAGCGCCTGGTCGATGATCTTCACCTGCTTCATCAGGAAGTAGCGCTCAGCCGGACCGGAGGCAGTGGTGGTGGAAGGGTGGTTCTCCTGCTGCCCGGTGGGAGCGGACGGAGCGCTGACCGTAGGACCGGTTTCAGGCTGCTTGACCGGCCCTGGCGCGGGACCAGCGACAGAACCCGTGCCTCCTCTCGATCGTTGCAGGGCGGTCGCGATGGCCTGCTTGCAGCGGTCCGAGACTTGGTCCTGGTGCTGCTGGAGGCAGGCGATGATTCGTCCCCCGCCGGGTGGCACATCGGAGCACAGGTTCTGCACGTCGTCCGCGCACGCGGCGCGGACCTCGGCCGGGATCTGCGGCGGCGCGGCCTCGGCGGACGACGGAGCTCGAAGCAGCTTGCCAACCAGTGCTGCGAGCGCCGCGGCAGCCACGCACAGGATGAACACCCTTGTTGACCTTGACATCATTGGCCTCCCATCTCAAGGCGGTAGCGAAATGTATACGTTCCCAACGTTCCCCGGCTCATGGCGGATCTGAACCCATTGTCAACTCGTCGCCCTCAGACGCTATCGCGTACCCCATTTGATGCAGGGTACGGTTCGGTCCGCACTCCGAGCCGGAAATTTTTGTTTGTCCCGCTGCTTGACCAGCCAGTCTGACTCTAATCCTTATAAATCGTGCTTCGGTACCCGATGGCCACGACCAGCACGACCAGTCGCCTCTCTTGCAGCTCACCAATGATGCGGTAATCCCGCACCCGATACCGCCACAAGCCAAAATTGCTGGCGCGAAGAGGTTTGCCGAAGTCGCGCGGGTCTTCGGCCTTCGCGACGCGATTATCCATATAATCGAGAATCTCCCGCTGGACCGTCCGGTCGAGCTTTTTGAGGTCGTTCAAGGCGCGGGGGTCGTACTCAATCGCCCAAGCCAAGTTCTTTCCTCACTTGCCGACTGGTGAGCGACGGGCGGCGCTTCTCCAGGCGCGCCTCGGCGAGATAGCGATCTTCCAGGTCCTCGAGGTTTCCCTCGATGAGCTCGCGAGCGTAGTAGGACTTGGTGCGCCCCGTGCGTTGCGCCAATTCGGCGAGTCGCCTCTCAACGTCAGGGTCGAGCCGGATGGAAAGCATGAAATCCTCCCCTGTATGACATGTCATATTCATCATACACCCGTGCTGGCCCGGACGCACCTAGGAAACCTTGGAATTTTCGATTTCGCAATTTGGATTCGATGCGCGCGGTTGCAACTGGGGGTAGGGCTCGCCCTGCCCTGGCTGGCGGGTCGCCACGCCCCGCCGCGGGACGGCATGCCGTCCCCTGCGGTAGCGCACGCATTTGACAACGTATTTGTCGCGGCCTAGACTCTAATCATGGATATCTCCCTTGGTCCCGACGTGCAATCGAAGCTGGAGCGCCTGGCTGCCGAGCGGGGGCTCAACGCCGAATCGCTGGCCCGCGAGGCGATTGAGCGTTTCGTCAATTATGACGAGTGGTTCGTGGGCGAAGTGGAGAAGGGCCTCGACGAAATTGCTCGCGGCGAGGTGCTGAGCCATGAGCAAGTAGGTTCCCGTCTGGAAAAGTTGCTGACTGCGAAGCAGACGCGCAAATGAAAATGGAGCTTCGCTGGGCAGTCGCAGCCGCCGCCGACCTCGAGAATATTGCCAATTATTTATTTGATAACACTCCGGCGCGCGCCGCCGAACTGGTGAGAGAAATTTACGACGCCCCCGCTGCATTGCGCGCGTTCCCATACCGGGGGCGTGTGGGAAGGAAGGAGGGAACGCGCGAACTTGTGCTTTCCCCGCTCCCTTATATCGTGGTTTACCAATTGACCGGCGAGGTCATACACATTGTGCGCATCCTGCACGGCGCGCAGAAATGGCCGTAAGCAGGCAGCCACTCACTTGTCTTTGCAGTACGGCGGAGCTATGCTTTCCGACTGAAATAAAGTTTATTTTTTCACACTCTGATACGCAGAGTGAGCCATGCGCTTAACTGTCGCCATCGTCCTTCTCGCCATCGGCAATTTGAACCCGGCAGCACTCGGCCAGACGCAGGACGTCGTATCGGCACTACTGCCGGAGGGAGCCGTCCGCCGGCTCGTGATGCCTAAACCCCCGGAGAAAGAAAAGGTCATTCATCAACTCAAAGCGGCGCAGGTTACCGCGCAGGGGGAGCGAGCGCAGCAGGTTGCATTCCTGCTGGCCGCACTCGGGGCGGATTACGAACGCAACCGGGATTATCTTTTGTGGGTGATGAAAGGTTGCGAGGTTCCCGAAATCAAACAGGGTTGCAGTGATATGACCGGGGAATACCTCGCCTACCTTTATCAGCACGGGCATCCCGAAATATTAGGCCCGTTGATGAGCGCCACCGTTAATGACTATAACGCGGCCGGCGCGGAATTTCTTGGCGGATTCCTTGCGGATTTGGTGGTGGGGTCTCCGAATGATTTTCTGGATGCTGTCCGTTCATTCCCAGCCTCCACGCAACAGAAGATATGCTCCCTGGCGGGTGTTGCCGACGGTGGCGGCATGGCACCTGCAGCTTTGCGGAAAGTGCGAAACCAGTTGGGCAGAATGAATGACGAACTCGCTCGATGCTGTCTCCTGCAGATTGAACAAGCCAACAAGCCAAAGCATTGAAGATGCAAGTAGCGCCTGGAGAATTGGCCCGCGCTACGCCGGCTGCCCCTCCCCCGCGATTGAATGCAGGGGTAGGGCTTGCCCTGCCCGTAAAGTCTCTATATCTTGAGTGAAGAAAGTCGGGAATTGTGCTGCTCTGCGGCGCCGATGGGCCGGCCCCCTGCTTTGCGGAAGGGCTGCGCCGACTGGGAGCCACCCTTGAACGTTGTCACACGTTTTTTTGTCCCACTGCTTCTGCGGGCCGTTGAAATCATTGAGGCAAAGAAGCAGCGGTCTCTTCGCCTCTTGCTTGCAGGCCTGGGGCTGCTCACAACTCTCGCCACGTGGTTATTTCACCTGACCTATCCTTCTGTGCTTTTCAATCAACACGAGCCGCTTCAGGAAATTGTCTATATCCTTGTGGTCGCTCCGCCTTTTTTGGCCGTCTTGAGCATCGAATACTTATTGTGGCCGGCGGCATACGAGCCCGATGCCGCGGATTCAGGGCCCATGAGCGGGTACCTGCAATTGCAAAGATACGATAACAGGCGCAGGCTCTTCCTGACGGCCGGCGCGTTTAGCGCATTCAACCTGTTGTGCCTGCTGTTCGCAAGCCGGCATGGTTAACTGAGTGCCTAATCGACTCCGCGCCTGCCGCCACGCAGGATTAACGCAGGGGGGTGGCTTGCCCTACCCGCGCCCGGCGCGCGAATTTTGCCGCGGGCCGCCACGACTCGCCGGAGACGGCTTGCCGTCCCCCTGCGGCAACATCATCAGCCAAAATTCTTATGGAAGCGCCGGGCGATTGGGGATACTTTGTTGGACGCTCGGCGATGAGCGGGGAAGCGGGGCGAAGGACTCAGGGGAAAACCTATGAACAGGCGTGAATTCGTACAGGCGACATTGATTGGCGGATCGGCGGTTTCCACCATGCGGGCGGGACTGCCCCCCATGGGCGCTGCCGGGAATGCCCAGGTTGCGGCGGCAAAACTCTTTCCCACGGATTTGCCCGAATTGCAGTGGCAGGAATTTCACGCCGCCGGATTTGAGATACCGGTGGCGGGAGTGATTTTTCATCCCTCCAAGGCGCCGTGCTGTGGAGTGCCGCTGGGCGGAATCAGCACGGGATGTCTCGACCTCGATGTGAAGGGCGTATACGGTTTCAGCAGCGTCTTCAATCCCTGGTCGCCATGGCCCCACGGGGTGGCGGCGGAGGGATCGCGCATGGCGCGGAAGGCCCCCTCGCTCGAGCCGCTCCTGGGCCTCGCCGTGGGCGGCGAGACCTGGGTGCTCGCGGCCCCGGAGGTGCTGGCAGGGGGCGAGATCAGCTATTGCCGCGACCCTAATTTCAAGAAGTCCAAAATCACGACGGCGGTCAAGACTCCCCCGCTTCGGGGGGTGAAGGCAGCCAAAGAAATCCATTATTGGGGGCACTATCCCGTCGCCGACATCGAGTTCGAGACCGATGCGCCGGTCAGCGTGGGGTTGCGGGCCTGGGCGCCCTTCATCCCCGGCGACACACCCGCCTCCAACATCCCCGCTGCGGTCTTCGAAGTGCACTTGCGCAACACCTCCGCCGCCGCGCAAAAAGGAACGCTGGCCTTCAACTTCCCGGGGCCGGATGCGCAAGAAGCTCTGAGCACGGAATTCACGCGCGAGCAAATCAGCGAGGATTTTCGCGGGGTGTTTGTGGCTTCGCAGGGAGGCGTGAATTATCTCCTGGGGGTGATAGGGACAGAGAATGTGCGGACAGGTTCGGGCCTGAACGCGAGCTCGACGGCCTGGTCGAAGATGGCGACGGAACTTCCCCAGCCCAGCCTGCGGGAGTGGGGCGGTATGCGCGTCTACACGGATTCGAGCAGCTCGGCGGCGGTGGATTTTTCTCTCGCCCCCGGCCAGAGCACCGTGATTCGCTTTCTGCTGGCCTGGTACGCGCCCGTGTGGCAGGGAGCTTACAAGCCGGCGGTGGAGGGCGGCCATCACTATGCCAGTCAAAGATGGCTGGCTCCGGCCTGGCTGGGCGACACGCTTTACTACACGCACATGTATGCGGCGCGCTATGACAGCGCGCTGGAAGTCGCCCGGCGCATGGCGGTGGAACACGCCTCCCTGCTCGAACGCGTGCTGAGCTGGCAGAGCGCCGTCTATTCCCACCCGGGCCTGCCGGCGTGGCTGCGCGACAGCCTGGTAAATAACCTGGCCCTGATCCCCGAGGTGAGCTGCTGGGCGCAGGCCAAGCCCCCGCTCGGCGATTATGCCTACCCGGAGGGGGCCTTCGCCCTGATTGAGAGCCCGCGCGGCAGTCCCGATGTCGGCAATATTCCCTGCGACTGGTTGGGGAATCTTCCTTTTGTGTATTTCTTCCCGGACCTGGCGAAATCAAATTTGAAACTCTATAAGCACTTCCAACGCGAAGACGGCGCCGCGCCCTTCCTGCTGGGGACCCTGGGAACCTTGCCGGATTTCGTCACCCCCGCCTATGACTGGCAGATTTCGCTGAACTCGACGGCTTACGTCGACCTGCTCGATCGCCTCTGGCAGAGAACGGGCGACGACCTGCTCCTACGGGAGTTCTACGGTTCCGTCAAGAAGAGTAACACCCTGACCATGAACCTGCGGCAGGGGCCGGGAGGCGTGATCAGCATGCCCGAGGGCAACGTGGGGATGGAGTGGTTCGAGCTGGGCGAGTGGGCCGGGATGTGCACCCACCTGGGAGGCATGCACCTGGCACAGTTGCGCATCATGGAGCGCATGGCACGCCACGTGGGCGATGAAGCGTACGCCCGGCAATGCCAGGCATGGCTCGACGACGGCACGCGCGCCATGGAAGAAGAATTGTGGGCGGGAAGCTACTATCTGAACTTTTACGAGAAGGAGACCGGCAAGAAATCCGACGACGTCATGGCCTATCAGTTGGACGGTGAGTGGACGGCACGATTCCACGGCTTGCCGGGCGTTTTCAGACCCGATCGCGTAACCACTACCCTGGAAACCATCAAGCGCTGCAACATTCACATCACTCCCGAAGTGGGCGCCGCCAATTTTGCCCGGCCCGACGGAACCCCCCTCGTGCCGGCGTCCAAGGTGGCAGCCTACGGGATCTATACCATGGTCCCGCCGGAAGTCTTGATCCTGGCCATGACCTATATTCTCAACGGCCAAAAGGATTACGGGCTGGATTTGGCCCGGCGGCATTGGGAAAATCTCGTCTGCCGGCAGCGCCACCCCTGGGACCTGCCCAACATGGTGCGCGGCGACACCGGCGAGCGTACGATTGGCACCGATTATTACATGTGCATGATGCTTTGGGCCCTGCCGGTGGTGTTGGACGGCGCCGACTTGACCAGCGCCTGCGCCCCCGGAAGCCTTGTGGACAGGGTCATCCGTGCAGGCCGCAGGACGTAGAAACGACGCCGGCAGTCCGTGGCTGATTCCTCGCCATGGTCGCGGCACTGCCGCCATCTACCCGCGAGGGTGAAATCCTTTCCTTGCCGCTTTCATTGCCAGGCCTTGCAAAAGCAAAGATTCGGATGTCTAATCCGCAGAAAAGAGGTTGATGCCCGTGACAAAACCACGCCTTGGAGTACTTTTTCGCGTAATTCTCCTGGGATTTATGCTTATCGTGCCGGGTATCGTTTTGGGGAGCGGTTCACTGATTCTGTCGGAAGTCCATCTGGTTGGCACCAATCGCTTGACCACCGACGACTTAGTCCTCCACTTCAGAAGTTCGCTAACGTATTTTGGGGCAGTGGGGGGGTACCGAGTTTAGCGAGGAGTTTGGCGAGGTCGTGACGGGTGAATTTCCATTCGAAGGGCCGCGCTGTGGTTTCCCAGTAATATTGAAAATCCAGGAGGCGTTCGGCGACGGCGTTGAGATCGGGAAAATCGTTGGGGGTTAGGACCTTCCGCTGGACAATGGAGAAGTAGATTTCGATCTGGTTGAGCCAACTGGCAT
>Ga0326728_10017647_pt1 | contig 14242 bp, 13 predicted proteins | sample MB3enrmetagenome_FD_207602 | JGI IMG/M metagenome (GOLD analysis project Ga0326728, IMG submission 207602) | Lab enriched peat soil microbial communities from McLean, Ithaca, NY, United States - MB31MN | ecosystem: Environmental > Terrestrial > Soil > Wetlands > Peat | place: USA: New York...
CATGGCCCCGAGCACAAAGGTAACGTACGTCATGGAAATTGCCCATGCTGCCTGAAATTGGCCAAGCGACTGCGCGCCCAGGACTCTGGCAATATCGATCCGTATCCAGAGTTGAGCCAACGACGAAACCAGCCCACCTCCCACCAATGCCAGGCCAAGTCGCAGGAGTATCTTCCATTCGCGCGATAATTCCTGTAGGCTTACGCTCTCTGTTCCGGCTTTCGGCAGTTTCGACACATATATGTGGCCGATTACAAAGCTAGCCAGTGGAACGACCAGTACATAAGCGACCAATCCTGCCTTGCCCCACAGCCAAATAATGCCGATACCCACTACAGTGCTCAACGTCGCGCCAAAGACATTGAGGCGGGCGATGTAGCCGATGCGGCGCATGCCCTGGATCAAAGCGGCCTGCGACGCTCCGGCAACGGAGAGCGCCACTCCTATCGATAGCCATCCGATTGCGCCAGAATACGACGCGTTACCGAGTGCATGCACGGCCAGAACCGACCGCAGAGACCAGACAACCAGCCCGCCGGCGCAGGCGAGCAGTATCGTACCCCAGAACAAAGCCCGTCGCGCCACCAGGATAGTGCGGGCATCGTCTTTACTGTAAGCCTCCGCAATCTGGCGCGTACCAACCGCACCCATACCCATCGTGGCAAATGTGGATGCGGTTGCCATAAGACCGTTATACAGGCTGGCCAAGCCTACCCCTACCGGCCCAAGTAACACAGCCAGGACCTTGGTGCGCAATATACTAATAACGATATTGACGAACGATGCACCTCCAATAATGGACGTGCTTTTCAATATGCGATGGTACGATGCTTTCGCCTCGGTCATCCGTGCGCCGCTTCCTTCAGCACGACAATCGCAGCCGTAACGTCTGCATCATCCAACTGCGGTCCCATGGGCAAGCTGAGCAGGCGGTTAGCCATGCTCTCCGCAATGGGAAACCGACCCGCTGCATAGCCTGCATCCCCATATGCCTTTTGCAGATGCGGCGGGATCGGGTAGTGAATCAGCGTCCCAATGCCAGCCTTCTGCAATGCCTCTTGCAGGCGATCCCGTTCCGTGTGTTGCACTACATAAACATGCCAAACGGGTTCAGCCCACTTCGGCACTTCGGGTAGCACCAGCCCAACACCCGCCAACTCCGCTGTGTAATGCGCGGCAATCGCTGCCCGGCGCGCATTCCATTCGTCCAGATGCCTAAGCTTGACCCGCAAAACTACTGCTTGCACCGGGTCCAAGCGGCTATTGTAGCCCTTTACATCATTCACATATTTTATTCTTGAACCGTAATTGCGCAACACGTGCACTCGCTCAGCAAGCTCTGGATCGTTTGTTGTTACGGCACCGGCATCGCCCAAAGCGCCCAGATTCTTTCCCGGGTAAAAACTCCACGCAACAGCATCCCCATGGCCGCCAATCCGTTTGCCCTTATAGCGGGCGCCGTGGGCCTGCGCCGCATCTTCCAGAATGCGCAGTCCGTGTCTGCGCGCCAGCGCGAGCATCGGGTCGAGATCCGCCGGCTGCCCATACAGATGCACCGGCAGAATGGCCTTGGTGCGTGGCGTAATGGCCGCCTCAATCCTGCCCGGATCGAGATTATAGGTGGACTCAACCGGCTCAACTGGTACAGGGGTTGCACCGGACTGAGTAACCGCCAGCCAGGTGGCAATAAAGGTATTGGACGGGACGATGACCTCATCCCCAGCGCCAATCTCCATGGCAAGCAACGCCAGACGCAGCGCATCCAGTCCGTTGGCAACGCCTACGCAATGCTGTGTTTCGGTGAAGGCCGCATATTCCTGTTCGAAGTCCTCCACATCCTTCCCGCCGATGTACCGGCCGGAACGCAAAGAAGCCAGGACTGCCAACTCAAGCTCAGCTTGAATCTCGCGGTAGGCCTCTGCCAGGTCAAGAAACGGGACACTCATCCTTTGCCCCGCGCCCGCATGAATTCAGCATAATCGCGATAGTAATCGGCTTCATCGTAATAGTTGGATGCCAGCACCATGCAGACTGATCCGGAAGAGAAGTTGTCCAGTTCCCGCCAGATCATCGGACAAATATAGAGGCCATTGTAGGAGCGATTCAGATGAACGCGCTTCTTATTGTTCCCATCATCCAGTATTACGTCAAAACTGCCCGACATGGCGATAATGAGCTGCTGTAATGCTCTATGTGCGTGGCCGCCGCGCTCCGCGCCCCCAGGTACATCATAAAGGTAGTAGACCCGCTGAATCGCGAAGGGTATTTGGTGACCACCTTCAATAAAGGTCAGGTTTCCCCGATGGTCGGCGACTTTCGGAAGGTCGATAATTCTGCAATCATCAATCATAATTATTTATTCACTTTCTCTGCAAAGCAATAAAGGTCTGTTTCGATATAATCAGAAGATAGGATCATCAGTTAGCTATATCAGCACTACCGTATCTGGCGGCTCAGACGCCAGCAAGTAGATTTCTCCAGCAATATCTGGATAGCGTTCGCCCATCTGCATGAAGGCATCGATCATGGCCGGGGTCCACTGGCTTTTAATCTGGTCGTTGGATATCGGCTTGAGATAGTAACCGCCAAAGACGTCAACATGAAGTCCAGCTTGAATAAAGACACTGCGGAAGGATTCCGGATTGAAGACCCGGCGGTGCCCATGGTGCAGGTCCAACTCGTTCAGAGCATCCTCTCGAGAAAGCAGGCCCATGATTACCGCCGCCTGGCGGTGCAGGGATCGGGCATTCGGCACGGCACCAAAGATACAGCCGTCGGGTTTAAGCCAACCACGGGCTCGGGTCAGGATGCCCACTGGATCCTGCACATGCTCCAACACGTGGCCAAGGATGATATTGTCAAAATGCTCTACTGGCTCGAACTCCTCAAACAGGGCATGCACCACCCGGACTTGGGGAAAACGCTGGCGCAGGCTGTCGCAGTATAGAGCAGACCCGTCTACCGTCGTTATGGCCTTGCCAGTAGAGATAAGTAATTCGGTCATTGCTCCTTCTGCTGGACCCATTTCCAGTAAATGCGTCCCGCGCAGATGGCGCGTCAGAATCCTAAAACAATAGGAGAAAGCCGTCTGCATGACCCCTGCTGAATACAAGGTTGTGCCAGAAATGTGTTGCAAACTATCCATTTCTTCTTTCGAATTCACGTATCCTCCAAGACATTTTGTAGCCCAATACTACATTAAGCATCGCAACGAATTATCAGATATTTGTTTTATTGACGGATGACCGGAAGTTACTTCAGTAAGTCATGAGTTGATTATGTTGGTCTCACGCATTTTCAATCTGGCTGATCGCATCGAAAATATCCGATAAACTAACATAGCTAGTGACGCGGCGTTTAATCCAGTAGCTTTCGCTGCGAAAACCGAAGGATGAGGCATAAAAATCCACCCCGAGATCCTCGGCCCATTGAAGATCTATTTCGGTATCCCCCACGATGGCGTTGAAGTCGTGGCGACGCGCCGCCAACGCCTTGGACATGAAGCGGTCGAGAGGATCGACGATGATAATATCATGGAAATACTCCTCTAACCCTAGCTTAGCAATTTGCCTACATGCCAACTTCGAGTTATGGCGGCCTGTCACCAAAACAAACACATTTCCATGCTCTCGTCTTCGCTTAAGCATATCTAGCGTGTCTGGATAAAGTCGATCAAGTGCGAGCATCTCTTCACTTTCAATCATTTCAACCCATCGTCGGCTAATATCCTCGGCTTGAGCTATTCCTAGCTGACGCATGGCTTCGATGCCGCTGTATCCGTCGCATTTCAACTTGAAATATGCTTGGGCATCTTCATCGCACAGCGGAACTTCAGACACCTCAGCGGCATGATACAAAGCCACCACATGGCGTAATCGACTATCGAGTAGAGTACCATCTAAATCGAGGCCAATCAGCATCCCAATTAGTCCATGACCAGTTCTTTATAAACCCTAACCACATGCTTGTCGCCTGGCAGTGTACGCAAGAACTGGCATGGATCAAGGGGCAGGTCACCCCAACATACCAACGCTGCACTTGCCAGGGACCAACCATATGCGTCGCTGAGAGCAGTACCGGCCCCCAGCCTTGGGTTAACATCAGTAATGGCCCAGTTGCCATCTGTTCCCATCATTACCTGAAAGCAGAAGGCGACCGGCAGGTCGAGGACATTGCACAAACGAACTGCTAATGAATGCAGAACGACATCCGAGAAAATGCGTGCTTTTGTGCAAACACCAGCCTTGGTTTCCAGCCTCTCTCTACAGAGGCTAAGCACCGTACCATGATTAAACACATCAACTGTCACCTCCGGCTCATGGCAGAGTTCCTGAATCATAAGATCCGGCTCTCTCGCAACCATATGCAACACTTCTTCTGCTTCTGCTATGCGGGCACCTTTACTGCCGAAACCATGCTCAGGCTTAAGGAATAATCTACGGCTCGACTGGTCCGCCACTTCCTCTAACAATACCGTTTTGGGTACAGTAAAGCCATGGCTCTCCAGAAAAGCCGACAGATTGCGTTTGTTGCCGATAACAGCAGATGTGCTGCTGGGAACGCCTGTCGACTTGACGCCAAGCTTCTCAAGTTCTGGGGCGTCAGTCGGAAAACCCTGGACATCGGCATCAATCAAGGGCACAAAAATATCGATCCGATGTTCGGCAAATAGCGCCAGCATACAAGAGTGGTGTTCCGGATTATCGATTCGCGGCACCTGAAAAAAGCGTTGCGCAAGACGTGCGGCCGGGATCAGGTAGGGCGGATTGATGTCACAGACAAAGAGATTGAAATAGGAAGTGAACTTTTCGGACACTAACGAGGCCAGGTGCCATGCTGTTGCAGTTCCGCCAGCACTGATCAGGATGTTCTTTTTCATAGTGTTAGTTCCTCAATTCTAGCACTAAGTACGCATCCGCTTCGTCTATGGGGCGTAGGCGATAAGCAAAGCCCGGCAGAGTCATGTCATGCCGCATGTGAGTCCCAAGCCAAGTCTACAATCCTGGCCATCAGTACAAGTTTAGCACTCGGTACTGTGATTGTCGGTGAAGACGAACTCGAACTCATACTCATCCCCCAGCGGGTCGATCACCTGCCGCACATCGGCATAGAACGACATGACGTTGTCTTCTTCGTTGAAGACGGGAACTACAAACGAGACGAGAGGCTTTTCGGGTTCGATACGACTGTGGCCTTCCACGACGAACCATTGGGATCAAGTTCGAGACTCATGCTTAGGTCAGTGTAACGTAGGAGCGCAGAACCTCTTCCAAGTCGTCGCGGCAGTCCGCGAGCCCCTCTGCCAAAGAGCGCATCCTCAGTTCCGGATGCAGCCGGCTCAGCTTATCGGTGCTCAGGCCGGCTGACAACGGTCGTGCCGCCTTCTGGCCAAGATCACTGGTGGGTCGCCCCACGAGCAGGTTGCTGTCAAGTCCAAGGGATGCGGCTACGGTACGGGCGAATTCGAGCCTGCCCATTCGCTCTGGCCCACACACGTGAAAGATGCCTCGGGTTCCGCACTGGGCCAGCTCGACCGTCGCCTTCGCCAGATCGCGGTTGTAGGTCGGCGTCGAGACCTGGTCCTCCGGTACCCGCATCGTCTTGCCCGTAGCGAGCGAGCGCATCAGGCTGTACACATAGTTCTTCTGACCGCGGTCCTGCCCATAGATCACCGTCGTTCGCAGGATCAACGCATAGCTGCACGCGGCGAGCACCGCCAGTTCGCCCTCCCACTTGCTCCTGCCGTATACGTTTAGCGGATGGGCCGTGGCCTCTTCGACGTACGGCCCATCGTTGCCGTCGAAGATATATTCGGTAGAAAAATAAACAAACGGAATCTTGCGCTCGCTCGCCACCCGCGCCAGCATCTCCGGCCCACGGCAGTTCGTAAGGTACGCCTGCTCGGGCACCCCGTCGCAGCCCTCGACGTTCGTCATCCCAGCTATGCAGTAGATCGCGTCGAGAGCGTGTCGGCCCAGGATGCACTCGGCATCCGCCTTGGTTGGAATACTCGCCAGATCCAATTGCAACACCGCATCCGATCCTGGCTTGCGCGAGGTCACCAGGCAGCGGTCGGGGCCGAGAAGATACAGCATCTGGCCGCCAATCTGGCCCGAAGCGCCAATCAGAAGGGACTTTGGTTGGGTTGAGCTCACCTTGCTGGTTCCTTCGCCGGCATCGGCTTCGATACTAGCTCAGGATCGAAGCGGAACGGGCTTTCGAACTGCTCGAACGGAATGAGCACCTCATCGCGCACCGAGACCACCGGCGCGCTCAGCTGCCACGTCGCCCCGAACGAGTTCCACCGAATACCCGTGTCGTGCGCAGGACTATGCTCCGATGTTACCTGGTAGACCACCACCGAGGGCGCCGACCGCACCAGGAAGCCGTGGGCCAAGCCGCGCGGCAAATACACCGCATTGTTGTATTCCGCGCTGAGTTCATACGACTCATGCTCACCGTATGTGGGCGACCCTACCCGCAGATCCAGCGCCATGTCGCAGATCCCGCCCGAGATGCAATACGCCAGCTTGGCGTGGTCGGCCGGGGGCACCTGGAAATGCATTCCGCGAAGAACGTTTTCCGCAGACTCGGTGTAGAACGTCTCCTTAAAGTCACATTCCAGTCCGCGCTGTTCGAAGGCGCTGCGCTGGAATGACTTGACGAATCGACCTCGATAGTCGCGATAGCTGGGAAACTCCAGGAGATAACAACCCGGAAGCCTGCACTCGGTGAACCTAATGGCACTCGGCGGAGCGATTGCGCGGTCCTTACTTATCAATATATCCATGGAATTTGCTTGCGGTCGAGATTCTTGCTCAGACGGAGTGCTTGTGCTTTAGATACTGAACGAGTACACAAAAACACTACTTCACAGACATACCTTTCTGCAAACCACCCTGCGACCAGATAGTGTCCTACATTTGAAATCCACAGCCTCAACTTCCGAATCCATATTGAGTCGCGTTTGCTATGATCCGGTGATTGAATCCGAATGTGAGATGGTGTGACATGGCAGGAAATGCTACTCTCCCATCCAGGCCGATTACTGTTTGCGTCGCACTGCTGTCCGGCTAACCGCCGGGGACTCTCTTGTAAGTGATTGTTCTGCCATGGTTTATACGGCGATTTATCTTGCCGCGATTTGAAATGCGTTGAGGCCTGTGAAGCGTGCCTGCCGGTCGTTGACGATGGTGCATGAACGATGGGCGCACCATTTTTTCGCAACTCATTTCCTTTCTTCCAGACCGCGAGTTTCGTCGCTGCGTGGCGCGGTATCGTGGCGATTCTCGCTTGCGTGGACTGTCCTGCTGGGAGCAGTTTCTGGCCATGGCGTTCGCCCAACTAACCTACCGCGAGAGTCTGCGCGACATCGAAGCCTGTCTCCGCGCGTTGGGTGCGAAACGCTACCATCTCGGCTTTCGCCGTATGGTTGCGCGCTCCACGTTGGCCGACGCCAACGAGGCCCACGACTGGCGCATCTTCGCCGACTTCGCACAGATACTGATCGGTATCGCGCGGCCGCTTTACGCGAGCGATGCCATGGGCATAGAACTGGATCGCAGCCTCTACGCGCTGGACTCGACTACCATCGATCTCTGCTTGTCGCTGTTTCCCTGGGCGAAGTTTCGCAAGCAGAAGGCTGCCATCAAAATGCACACGCTGCTCGATCTGCATGGAAATATCCCTGTGTTTATCCATGTTTCCGACGGCAAGATGCACGATGTCAACATGCTCGACCGGATCGAACCTGAGGCCGGAGCCTTCTATGTCATGGACCGCGCCTATATCGATTTTGAGCGACTCTACCAGTTCACGCTCGGCTCTGCCTTCTTCGTGACGCGCAGCAAAAGCAACATCCTGCTCGAACGCCGCATCTCCCACCCGGTAGACAAGAGCACGGGTGTGCACTCGGATCAAACGGTGATTCTTACCTCGTTCGAGTCGGCCTCGGCGTACCCAGAGAAGCTGCGCCGCGTCACCTATTGCGATGCCAAAACCGGTAAGCGGCTGAAGTTTTTGACCAACAACTTCACCCTTCCCGCGCTCACCATCGCACAGATCTACAAACAGCGCTGGCAAGTCGAGTTGTTCTTCAAATGGATCAAACAGCACTTGCGCATCAAGGCCTTTTTCGGCACCAGCAAGAACGCCGTCAAGACCCAAATCTGGATCGCAATCTCGGTTTACGTCCTGGTCGCCATCGTCCGCAAACGACTGCGGCTGGACTCAAGCCTCTACCAAATCCTACAGATTTTGAGTGTTATCCCGTTCGAGAAAACCCCCATTTCACAAGCACTTCAGAGTTACAACGACACATCCGACTTACTCAATATTTCTAGCCAACTGATTCTGTTTGACTTATAGCCGGACAGTAGTGACATTACCTGAAGGATATATCCTCGCTCTTATACAGCGCGCACGCTCGCACGAATGTGATTCACACTGATTCAATCGCCCCAGAACGACAAGGTGTTTCTTGGGTACTGCTGTATCTTCACCAGTGCTAACAACCTTCACGCGAGGGTTCCGTATACAACCGCGCGACCGCGCCGCATATCCTGGGATAGTTTAGAAACGGGTGAGAAAGGCCGCGGCGAAGGAGAACTTCATGTATTTGAAAAGAGAGGACGGAAGGCCGCGCGGATCACTTCATCGGGACGGTACGCCGCGAAACTCCTACTCGCAAGCGACATGCGGCGCCGTAACTCAAGATATCGAGTTTCATCCGCCCAAACGGCATTCACCTTGTTGGCGATCTCCTTCGGATCCAAGCTTTCAATAAACGCGCATCCGCCGTATTCGTCCGCAAAGCTCTGGAATGCGGGTAACCGGTTGCAAATTACAGGTACGCCCGCTAGCGCCGACACGTAGAGTTTGTTGGAGCAAGCATAGCGAGAATTGAGACAATCATCTTCGTAGTAGATGAACGACAGATTTGCCTTGCCAACCCAACGCACAGCCTCGTCATTCGGACATGCAGGGATAACAGTTATGTTCTCCCGCTTGCGCTCCTCGCAATACTGGCGCAGTGGGCCGGGACCTTGAAGGATGAGATTAAAGCCGCCGTCGGCCGCGGCTTCGATCAACGACTCGATTCCACGCCTGTAGAGTAATGATCCCTGAAAAATTACCGTAGGGCGCGCTTCCCGAGACGATTGCTCCTCGTGCACTACGATCGGTGCAGCCAGCTTATTACCAAAGACCGGAACATTCAACACAACGACAAACGCCTTTCTAGTCCCTTGGGACTGCTGTACAAGTCGGCCCCGGTCCTCAGAGGGCACAAGCCATAGGTCGCAGTTTCTCAAAATCAGGCGTTCCAACAACCTGAGCGGCTGCGAGACATACCATGGATCCCCCATACCCCAAATGATCTCTTGCGAGTCGAAGACGAACCTGCAGTCTCGGAGTACTTGTAAAAGTAGACCACACAGGGAATATGGCGCGTCCGCGCAGACCACGACGTCATACCTCCCACGAAGGCCTTCTTTAATTCCAAACCAGTTCATTTGCAGAACTCTCACTAATCCAGCAAAGTGAAATATGTTTACGCCTGCCGAAAACAATGTTGTTCCGATCAAACGAGAGGGCGCCACACACGGGCACTCCGTTGCAACTTGATCTGTGGTCTCGGGTACTATTGAGGTCTCTCGCTCACACAGGACGGTGATTTCGCACTCAGTAGCGAGCGATTCCGCGATTCTTCGAGTTCTCGCGTTCAAACGCGGCGTCATGCGGCCGACAAGCAACACTCTAGGCCGGCGATCACTTTGTGGCATATCTATCTCCTTCTCGTGCTCGACTGACTAACCTGTCCTCTTTCAGAAGGATTTAAAGTAGTCCCACCTAGGCTCCCACGTTGCGGCCTTCCGAAAGAAGAGGAGATTAGGCGTACGTTTAAGTGAGAACATGATGCTAGAGTCTCTGCGCAAAACGGATTTGTATATCCTATAAGCGCTACGGAGAGCTGTTACTCGCGGAAAAGGCAAGAGCTCATACTGCCGATGTGTGTTTATGAATCGAATTACTTTCTGAACTGCCGGCCACGTGCAGTCATGAATGGCTACAATGCCTCCCGGTTTGAGCATCTTATCGATGTAGAAAAAATCAAGGAGTGTATAGTCGAAGGTGTGCCATCCGTCGATGAAAGCGAAATCCAGCACTATCCCTCGTTCTAGCAGTTCAGGTAAATATACGTGGGCAGGACTCGGAAGTACTTCGCAGCCATCGGATATTCCGTACTCTTCAAGCAGTGCGATCGCAGATCCTTTATGGGTAGAAAACTGGTCTGGATCTACTGCGTAGTGGTGAGAGGGAACACCTAGCTTTTTCTGCGCAGCCTTGATAGCGAGCGTGGAGAAACCGAATGCAACTCCGGTTTCAAGTGTTACCATGCATTTGTTAGTATAGACGGTAGACGATAGCCGCATGGCGTCTTGGAGGCTAACAGCACCCGTAACCATTCGGTTTTCCCCGGTAGAGAGGTTAACGTATCCGCGGTCACGAATCCGTGAGATCATCTCGTGTACGCCTACGGGATCGCTCACACAGCAGGGGGGAACCTCTGGGCGCATACGGATCCCGGCTATGAACTGTGAGAAGTTGTCCACTATTTATTCCTCCTTGAAATCAAGAACTTCAGGTGTTCGCCCAGATACCCACGGGTCTGAGCAATTTTATTTCTGATGTACATCGGACGCAATCGGAAGAGGGTATCCCTCTTCCATCGACGCTAGGTACTCATAACCGGCTCGATACCATCAATGCAACTCCGCCAGATGTCGCGAGGGGAGTACGGGATCTCTTGCGTCATTCTTGTAAAGCATCGTGAGCAGGCACGAGAGGTCTTGCATTCGGCGTTGACATATCTTTATGGGCGCGGTTCGCAGTTTTACGCCTTGACAGAAATACGACGACTGCGAAAAATGGCAACAATCCATTGACGATCATTGGTATCCCTCCGTCCAGTCCCGCCCGGCTAAAGACATATGCCCATAACAGGACACAATAAACCGTCACGCCTCCGAGTTGGCTGCTCCTCGAGCATAGAGTGCAAAGCAACCCAAACATACCCCCTGCGAGAACCGCTGGGAACCAGTAAAACCAAGGTCCACCAAAATAAACACTTTCTCCGACTATACCCGTAAGGGAAAAAGAAAAACCACCCTCGCCCTGCGGTATGTTAGTAATAAGTTCTGCCATGTCAGTATTCGGCTGAAACGTCACGATGCTTCCTGTGAGGATCTTCGGCAACGGAAGCGTAACAGCCCATAGCGCGAGGTCACCGAGATTCACGCGCTTACCACTCTCCAGCACAACGGCCGCGTTTAGCGGTAGACCTGTTTCCGTCGCAACCAGGCCCGAGACCTCATCAAGTACATTACCGCCCGAAAGGCTTCTCCCAAGCCGCACCGTCGCGTACTCAGCGGACCCAATTAGAGCTAAAGGCGTCACAGCCACGAGCGTCATAACTATATACTTCCTTGCGCGGTAACGGTATCGCCATAGTAGCATCATGTACATCGCGATGCCTAATAGCACCCCACCGCGCGAGGCGTAACCACCTCCACAATATGAAATATACAACGGTCCAAAGACCGCTAGCGCAAGACGCAATGGTCGCGTTGAGTAGGCGCGCAGACGCCATAAGTAGACAGGGTAGCATAGGAGTATCACGTATCCGATGAGACGGAGGGCGATTGTTTCTTCAGGAACGATGCCGTTGTTAAGTACGCCCAGCAAGTCAGGAGCAGGTGGGTTCCACAGCAAGTTGAGGCGAATTGTCGGGTAAAACAACGGGAATGAAAGTGAAACAAGATAAACCCAGAAACCAATTGCGCAGACCTGTGTAGCATCGATCCGGCTTAGTCTCCAGTCGATCCTGCGGCAAGTTCGCGCTCCAGCGACGCGGAATATATTGACCACAACAGCAAATCCGGTACCAGCTGCTATGACATATATGAGGTATGTTAATGCGTAGGAATGAGGAACGTCTACATATGCGGAGCCGAAGCCGCATATGATATACATGCCGCAGAGAAAAGCCCAGAGATATAGTCGTTCAGGTCCTGCCTGTACCCGTTGGTGCAGAATGAGACCTATAATAATAGTGGCCGCAGACACCGCAAACAACACGCTATAATTTAACTCCATCATGGTGTTCAGGCCTCTAAAGTAACACTGAAGACAAAGGGCCTCCGCGAAGGAGCCCGAGAACCGCGGGGGGAGGGGGGAAGCAATCGTCAATGGGATTGTTGACATGCTTCCGGACTGAAGCTATGCCGATTACTCTTGGGGATCGTGCGGCTCACACAGTCGACTATCCTGCAAAAGCCAGATTTGTATTGGCTCGGATAAAGCTCCACGTGGCGCAAAGCTAACCGATCGATTTGTTTGCATACCCAGAAGCGTATCCAGTAGCCTGGGTTCACCCAAGCAGTTAGAAAGAGGCTGTCACCACCTGAGCGAGCAGGAGAGCAACATTTAGATTAGAACCGAAAGTGGCGGCGGTATCGGTTGACAGTATTTGAATCGTATCTGCGCGCAACGCGAGCAGGGGGACAATGAACAAACACAGTACCAGCATTACCCCGAATTGTATGTCGGATCACTAGTACTACTGTGTCATAAACGATGGATCCCGCAGAACGGGCATCGGCAGAGCTGGCGGAGTAAGGAGCGGGCCAGGATAATGCGTAAGGTGGCGATGGAGTGCGGATTATGCCGTTCAGGGCGGATGCGAACCTCGGGGCTGGAAGTTGGGCGGGAGTTGGGGGACTGATAGTCCAAGAATTCCCCCGCGGACCGAGGGGGAAAAGCGACTCCGCTCGGCCACCAGGAAACCATAGGCGGCGATACAGAGTGTGGCGTGATGATGGAAGCCGCGCCAGCCGCGGCCTTCGAAGTGGCCCAGTCCAAGTTCCTGTTTCAGTTCTTCATAATCGCGTTCGATGACCCAGCGTTGTTTCGCCAGAGCGACCATGCTGGGCAATCGGATGTTTTCCGCCAGGTTCGACAACCAGTATTTGCGCGGTTCGGATTCGCCGCGAGACCACTCGATTAGCAGCCACTCCTGCTCTCGCGGTTGTTGGAGTTTGTGGTCCCGATGTGCAGGGCGAACCCGTACGGCAGCGAAGCGAGAGCGCAGGGGACGACGCGTGCCTTCCCGCCATGTCACGGTTTTCCATACCTTGGCCGGCAAGCTCAGCGCCAGTTGCTTGGCTGATACCGGTACATGTTCCGCATCGCGGCGCACGCGGTTGGCTGGCCGGCCACGGCCTGAGTATTCAGGTGCGGGCAGCGGCTGTGTTCCCGGTGGCCAGATGGTGGTGGTGCTTTGAATGCCCAGCACATAGCTCAGTTCCAGTTTTGCTACGGCTTGACGAAAGCCCGTATCGTTGCCGTATGCCGGGTCAGCCAGCACGGTTCCCTGGGGAATTCCGTCGGCAATGGCCTGACGGATCTGGCCGAGCGCGATCTCCAGCTTGGTCTGAAAAACAATATCGTTCGGGATCTTGGCCTGGTGCCTGAGCTGGCTGTCGTTGGCCCAGAGTTCGGGCAGGTACAAACGGTAGGTGATGGGCAGACTGGCTGTCCATGTGGCCACTGACAGGCTGACGGCCACCTGGCAGTTATCCTGCTTCCCCGTCTGCCCGCAATACTGCCGCGCAACCCCCACCGAATGGGTGCCCTTTTTCGGCAGGCCGGTATCATCGACGATCCAGGCCGCAACCGGGCCGGTCTTGGTCATCGCCGCCAGCGCATAGTCGCGCGTGCAGCCCAACAGGGCCTCATCGCTCCAGGCAGCGTCGGCCACCATATGGTGCAACGACTGGTGCATGCGCCGGACGTTGCCCGGAGCCAGCCGCGCCGCCATCGGCTCGACCGATTTGCGTTCACCGGGCAGCAGCAGCCCGGTGCAGTACAACTTCAGAGGAACAGCACGATCCGCATGCCCGGCAGCTTCAGCCAGACGGTCAAGATAGCTCGTCAGCCGCTGCTGCCGGGCGCCTGAGGTTCCGGTCTTGGCGCTCATGCAGACAAGCTACTACCAGCCGGCACAAAGATGCCGGAATTCTTTCAGTGTCGTACCTACTTTATAACACAGTAGTACTAGTGTGCTGTCCCAGAAATACGATTGCATAGTTTGGCGAGTTTTTGAAAGATGGAATCTGCTGTGGCCGTCCAAGCGAAGGGGCGGCATCGTTGGTTATAGTTTTGGGTGAAGCGGTTGATCTTT
>Ga0326728_10017648_pt1 | contig 14242 bp, 9 predicted proteins | sample MB3enrmetagenome_FD_207602 | JGI IMG/M metagenome (GOLD analysis project Ga0326728, IMG submission 207602) | Lab enriched peat soil microbial communities from McLean, Ithaca, NY, United States - MB31MN | ecosystem: Environmental > Terrestrial > Soil > Wetlands > Peat | place: USA: New York...
CTTCGCGATGCATTTCCCCGAATTCATGCCTTCCTGAATGCCGATGAAGAAAACTGCCTCGTTCTTAGCCTGTACTTCGAGCGCCTCAATCCCTGAATCTGGGACCAGGGAATCCACAAACCCCATGCGCGAAGCGCGTCTGCCCCACCGCAGGTGGTCAATCCGGAAGTTCAAATCCCGCCAGCCGCAACGCCTTCTTGTCGAAGGTCAGGGTGCTTTCGCAACCGGCCCACGTTCCCAGGGCTCCAATCAGCGCATCGGCAAACGCGCCCCATCCCCGCCGGAGCGAAATCATTGCCGTGAAGACCTGCTGTTCGTTTTGAACCATCAGCGTATCGGCCTGTAGCATACGCTCTACAGTATCGGCAATCTCCCCATCCTCCAACGCATACACGCTGCCCAGAACCCACACGATCTCCGCCATCGTAACCAGGCTGACAAAGCCGGGGCGCTCCCGTGTAAAACGTTGCTCAATTATCTTTGTTGCTTTTGGCGATTGGACAGGGTCGTCTTGCGTGAGGTAGCGGATGAGGATATTTGTATCCAGCCCGTTCATCGCTCCTCACCGGAGTTTGCCGCTTCGGATGCCAGCGGAGGCGCCAGCGGCGACATCCTGATCCATCTCATCCAGTGTGGCCGGCCGCCCAAGCCGCGAACTGACGATGCCCCGCAACACCGATGTGGGCAGCTTGGGCAAAATCACCACGCTGCCGTCCGGATGCACGAAGAACTTGACCCGGTCTCCCGGTTTCAGATGCAAATGTTCCCGAACCGCCTTCGGAATGGTCGCTTGCCCCTTGCTTGTCAGTGCGGCTTCCATATATCCCCTTACATTTCTAATAAAGTAATACTATCCACTCAGCATAAAGTCAACTTAAGCTACCCTGGTCCCTTGCAGATTATTTCCTCACTTCGTCGCACAATGATCCCAGAAGTCTTCCTACAAGCGTCGTCCTGGGTATCCTCTTCACTGTGTGCCCAAGGCCGGGGTCCCCATGGACAGGTCTTCGTCCATGGGGTGGAGATGCCTCGCATTTGGGCACCTGGGAGACCAAGCTGAAGCTGCCAAATGAGGCCAAAACGTCCCGTAACTCCTTATCCTGGACGATTTTGCAGGGAACTCCTTTGTTTTGACGATTTTACAGCGCAACCCTGCCTGTAACCTTAAGAAAAGAAGGAATTTGTGCCCAAAGTACGGGTGGGGGTACCCCCTACGTAACGTGCGCTTTGAAGCACGGGTGGGACAGCACCAAGCCCAACCATAGGTGCGAACCTCATCCCGGTCGCTGTGCCTTACAATCCTGTGAGGTGCCGATTCATGAAACGTTTCTGTTGGGTTTCGTTCGCAACGCTGTTTTCCGTCGCTATGCTGGGCGCGCCGGCAATTGCCCAGGATGATTCTCAGCCGAAATCCACGCCGCCCGCTGAACCGGGGCTATTATTCTACTTGTCGGGCGATCATGGCTTCAATGCCGATTACGCGGCCGGCGGCAATGCGGCGCCAAACTTCCTCTCCGATGTGAAGATTCTTCCTGGCGGCGCAAAAGGTTCCTACCTGCAGTGCGGCAACAACCAACTGCTTTCGTATTGGGCGCCGGGCAACATCTATGCGCAGCGCGGAACGCTCTCGTTCTACTGGCGCTCGCGCGATCCGGTGGACGAGACAGAGTTTCCCATCTTCCGCGTGGGTTATGCCGACCATTCCAGTTGGGACCAGGTGTGGCTGCGCATCGATTACAACGGCCACGGTTTCGATGCCTTTGTCACCGACGTGAATCTGGGTCGGACGCGTGTTTCCTACACCATGCCCAGCTTTCCCAAGCCTGACCAATGGGTGCATCTCGCGCTGACCTGGGACGAGACCATAGGCATCCATTTTTATGTCAATGGCAAGATGGTGGCCGAAAAGGCTGCCACTGGCATGTTCGATGACGGGCTGGATCAGTTTGGGCCGCATTCGCGCATCATCGGACCAACGGGCGTGGAAAGCACTTATAGTTATGACCGCGGCGGGGATCTCGACGAATTGCGCATCTACGACCGCGCGCTATCGGACGAGAATGTCGCTTCGCTCACGCGTGGCGAGACGCCGCGGAATATTCCGGCAGTAGCGCGCAGCTTTGCCATCGCGGAGACGCAGAAGGAGTGGTGGTTCCATTACGGCTGGAACCGCCCCGGCGATATTCCCGCGCCGCTGCCGGCGCCGAATACAACGATTCGCAAGGTGGAAATTCATGATGCATTCGACATAGGGCGTTGGTGGTGGAGAGCGAACGACGGCATTCGTGAAACCACATGGCCGGGCGTCTACAACCGCTCGCGCCTGCCGGGCCGCTTCGATTATTTCCAACTACCGGATTGGGATTGCTACGCGATCTCCGGCAAGACCATCACCTTTATTTTGCCGGAGGAGCCGTGGAATCACCTGGAGATCAACGGCGGCGCATTCGGCAATTTAACTCTTCTAACGCCGGATGTGAGCGAAGATGCGGTGCGCCGCAGCGGGCTTGATGGAACGATTCTTCCTGGCAAGACACTTTTCGAGCGGCCCAGCGGGCAGGAGACCACCTTCCACGATTTCTCTGCGCCTATCATCGGTGGCAAGTTGCGCTTCACCAACGTGGAACAGGAAACGCCCATCGGCGAATTTTCCGCCTATTACGTTCATCCAGGCGACCCGCCGCAGGGAATCGTTCAACTCAAGTATAGGCTGTCAACGAGCGTGCAGGCGGAGGAGAATCCGAGTCTGGCGCCGCTGCTTAGCTTCATTCACGATCGCTACCCGGCGGATGAACGCTCGGTGATCGTTGGCATGCCCGGCGGATTCGCTGGTGGCAGCCGTCGCGCCGGCTTACCGCGTAGAGCCTCCGGTAGCAATGGCGACGAGCCTGGAATGCCGATTGTGCACATCCTTATCCCCGCTGACTTGCGAGGGCTTCCGGCGATAACCACACACGTCCCCTCCTACACTTGGGACGACATGTATGCGGGTCTTGACGGTATTGCCATCGACCTACCGGCTCTAAACGTGAAGCCGACACACGGCGATTACGTGCCGATGAACATTGTGGTGAAAGACCCCCTGTGGCCGATGCGCGAGATGCTTAACTTCACATTCTCGGTGAAGCCGGGCGAGTCGCACACCTTGTGGCTGGATACGCGCGACCGCATTCTGCCCAACGACAAGAGCCTGCTCATCACCATTGCCTCGGCCAGCGCGGAGTTCAATGCGAGCGCGTTGGAAGGCGCCGAAGTGAGGCTGATCTTCAAGCCTTACCAGGATGCCCTCAAAGAGCATATTGCCGACCGTCTGACTCAGGTGCGCGACAATTTTTCCAATATGACGGAAGAGCATGTCAACAGCAAGCGGCTGAACACCTACAACCGCTTCTATGCCGACATCACCGACTTGCTGCGCGTGGACCCGTCAAACGATCTGGGCCGCAAGTATTGGCACGAGTGGAACCCGGAGACAGTGCCCCCGGATTTCACATTGCCGCAAGCGCCGGCAGGTGTGCCCGCGTGGGCCTATCTTCAGGCAAAAGACGTTGACTACTTCCGGCGCATCGCCGATTTCTATATCGACAAGCGCCAGGCATGGGATGGTGAATTCGGCGGCGGCCTCGGCGATGACAGCGACTTCACCAACCTCTTTCCTTCGCTCGCCCTGATGGGCAACGAGCCGGAGAAGCTGAAGCATTCACTCTCCAGGGAACTGGAGGCCATGTACGAAAACAAGATGTGGACCAATGGTCTGGCAACTGCGCAGTTTGACGAATTGCACAGCTACGAGGATGGGCTGAATGTTCTCGGCCAGTCATTGATGATGGATTTCGGCAATCCGAAGGATCTGGAGCGCGCGATGTTGACAGCTCGCCGTTTGGAGTGGTTGACCGGCATCAACGCCGCGGGGCACCGGCATGTTCGCTCATCTTATTTCAGCGGCACAAAGATGGCCGCGGGCGGCGTATGGGGATGGACCAAGGCCCGCTCCTACATGGATTTTCATCCAGTGCTCGACATGGTGCTCTTTAACGGCGCGCCGGAGACCCGCAAGATGGTGCTGGAGACCGTCGACGGAATGCTGGCGCACCGCAAGCAGGAAGCGGACGGCAGATGGGTCACGCGAACGGACATCAACTTCAAGACCGATGAAGACCTGCCCGGCGGCGACCCGCTGCCCGACTTCATGTTCTGGGCCGCTTACAGATGGACCGGCGACAAGAAGTATTTGCGGCCGTTGACGGATGAAGGCCCGGCGGCGCTTCAGCATATCAGCTCCGACGCGCTTGATATGCTCGGGCTGCGCGATGCGTGGGGTAAGCAGGTGATAGCGGAGGCGGCCGTGCAATCTATCTCCGGCTCCGCCGAAACCTTCGCGTGGCAAGTGAGCGGCGATACAAAGTATCTCGAACGGCTGTACTCGACGCAATTGCAGGCGGAATCGAATCGTGAGTGGATTAATACAGAGGGCAGCCTGTGGATTGATCGCGTGACGGACTCCGCGGGGCCGATGTTCGTCAATACCGAACTGCAGCGCGCGCGTTTTGGCGGTGTCGCGCTCATCCGCAATCACATCTATCCGGGCAATTCCGTCAGTTGGCGTTTTGCTGCGCCGGCCACGCCCAGCAGCGTGGGCATCTTGGTTCCCGTGGCTACGCCGGATCATCTGAAGATCATTGTCTACAATCTGGATGCCGTTCCGGTGAAAGCACAGATAACAGGATGGGAGATTGATCCAGGCAAGTGGGAGATTACGCAGGGCACGCGCGGCAACGCGGAGACAGATCCCGTGGCGAACCTCAGCACGCGCACAGAGAGCTTTGAGCGCAGCACCAGCCTCGACTTCACATTTGCTCCGCACATGACAACGGTGCTGGAGCTCAAACTGGTTGAGATAGGAGTGCCCTATTGGTCGAGGCCCGACCTGGGGATCAGTGCGGAAGATGTAAAGGTTGAGGGCAACCGGATGATGGTGACGGTTCACAGCCTGGGCGCGGTGGATGCTCCGGCGTCAAAGGTGGTGCTGCGCGATAAAACGGACAAGGTGATCGCCAGCGCACATGCCGCGGCGTTGAAGGCGCCTCTCGATCTGCTGCCCAAGACTGAGACCGTTACGCTGACCCTGCCACCCCGTGCGGATTGGAAGGGCGGAAGCGTAAGCGTGGAGATTAGCGGCAAGATTCCGGAGATTACACAGATGAACAACCGGGTGCAGTTCTGATGGCCCGAAGCGAGCAATCATTTTGAAGGAGGATCGATGTTGGGGAAAACAATTCCGGTTACCGCATCAACAAATGAGGGAATGACCACGCCCGAGCCGGGCCTTCGCCGTCAGGTAATGTCTTATAGCCCGGCCATGATGCTGGTGCGCCACACCATGATCAAGGGCTGGGCTGGAGCGCGACACAGCCATCCGCACGAGCAGATGGTTTATGTTGTGCGCGGCCGCCTTCGCTTCGAGCACCCCGGAGGTGTCTTTGTCGTAGGGCCAGGGGACAGCTTTATAGTTCCCGGCAATGTGGAGCACCAGGCCTCCGCGCTCGAAGACTCTGAGGCGCTGGATATCTTTACTCCCATGCGCGAAGATTACGCGAAGTAACAGTAGAGAGACAAACAATGAGCTCAACGACGCGTCAGTCTACTCGATTTAGTGCCAGGACCTATCTCCATCTTATCGTTCTCGGCGCTCTCGTTTTTCTTGTATTCTTGAAAATAGCCTTTGTAGTTGAGGACAAGTGGGGTCATGATGCATTTATCCGATGGGATGGGCTTGCCGGTTTTACGTTATTACTGTTCGGGTTTTTCGTATGTGATAGCGAAAAGTTACTTCGAAAGTGGCGTTTTTGGGTGATGACCGCGATTCTTATGATGGGGCATTTAGCAGCTTTTGCGATAGTGCTTACACACGTTGAAGAGTGGAGGCTCAGTTGGTTCATGGTGATGGTCATCGAAGCTCCACTCTTCTATTTCATCAGAAACAAATTTGTATGAGCAGCGCACAAATAATTATCCCAAGTATGGATAAAGCCGTTGTGGTCTCTGTGAATAGCAGTCCTCAGCACACGTTCAGCAAGAGCCCGCAAAGCAAGATTCGGCTGGTTGAAGGGATTGGTGTAGAAGGGGACGCACACGCTGGCCGTACCGTGCAGCATCTTTACCAGAAGGCGCGCCATCCTGAACGCCCCAATCTTTGCCAGGTTCACCTGATTCATGCCGAATTGTTTGAATTTCTGGCGCAGAAGGGTTTTCGCGTCGGGCCTGGTGAACTAGGCGAAAACATAACGACGCGTGGAATCGACCTGCTTCATTTACCTGAAGGAACCGTCCTCACCATCGAGAAAGCTATGATCCGCATCACCGGCCTGCGAGGCCCGTGTTCCCAGATTGACCGCTTTCTGCCGGGCTTGATGAGTCAGCTCATCGAGGACGCGCAAAATCGCCGTTATCTCTGCGGCGTGATGGGCACCGTGGAGGCAGGCGGCACGGTGCGGCCGGGTGACGCCATTGCCATCACTCTGCCACAGGGCGCTCATCACCCGCTCTCGCCAGTCTGATCAACGAATCGAATAACTTTTACCTGTAGCGCAGTGATGCTAACCTGTTGATAGCGCGGTTTCGCATTGTGACACCGCAGCTTAAGTGGCCCCGTAGCTCAGGTGGTCCCGGCCCGCAAAGGCCGAAGGAGTAGAGCCCAGCGGTTTCCTGAAACTGTTGCGAACAATTTGCGTAGTGGCCCCGTAGCTCAGGTGGATAGAGCAGCAGTTTCCTAAACTGCGTGTCGGAAGTTCGAGTCTTCCCGGGGTCACCATTTCATTCTGTATTGCAATCCAATAAAACATTTTTATGATCTGGCAAACTTCTTTGCTCCGCGAGTTTTGACTTGACAAAGCTGCACCAACTATAAAAGTTGTGTCATGGAAATCGTTCCATGACATCTGGCTGCTCCTTCGAGGAGCAGCGCAATCTACCACGGCAATCGCCAGGATGCTCGGGAAGGCGGTGAAACTCCGCCACTGCCCCGCAACTGTGAGCGCCCCGGCTCTGTGGCCCGTTCTATCGGCCAGGGCAGGGAACCAGCCAGGGACTTTCCGCCGTTGCGGAAACCCCTCGTGAACCACTGCACGGTGTGCCCCTTGGGGCGCGCCTGTGGGAAGGTGGCTGGAAATGCGCAAGTCAGGAGACCGGTCCTCGCGCCCTCAACCCACTTGCGTTCCGAGGGGAACGAAGGAGCCATCATGCCTGTTTATCTGCATTCCTTCTCTCGCTACAACCTGTCGCGCGCGCTTCTCGCCGTGTTCGCCCTGCTTCTGCTCGCTGTCAGCGCCTCTTTCTCTCTGGCTGCCTCCATCCGCGGCGTGGTCACGGACGCCTCGGGCGCCAAGGTCACCGGCGCCAACGTGGTTCTGATCTGCGGCGGCAAAGCCGTCGGAGCCGCTGTTTCCACGGCTGACGGCAGTTTTCAGATTATTACCGGCGTCGAAGGCCGCTTCTTCATGCTGGTTTCCGCCAAAAGCTTTCGCCAGTTGGAAACGCCCAGCTTCTACGCCGGCCGGCTTGATTCAATCGAGCGCAACGTAGTGCTCGAGCCGGAGTGGGTGCGCCAGTCCATTGTGGTCACAGCCACCGGAACTCCCACGCCCCAGCCGCAGACCAGCGAGACCACCAGCGTGCTGGGGCCGCTCGATCTGGCGCTGCGCAGCGACCTGGTGAGCGCCCTGCGTCTGATGCCCGGCACGATCTCCGTGCAGGAGGGCCAGCATGGCGCGCAGACCTCGCTCTTCATTCGAGGCGGCGATTCGGACGCCAACAAGATTCTGCTTGACGGGGTGAGCATCGGCGATCTCGGCGGGCAATTCGACTTTGGCCCGCTCTCGACCACCGCAGTAGAGCGCGCTGAGGTTTATCGTGGTCCTGACTCCAGCCTTTATGGCGCGGACGCGGCCAGCGGCGTGGTCAGCCTCACTACTCCGCGCGGCACCACCAGTTCTCCGTCGATTCTCTTTCAGGGCGATGCCGGCAACCTCTCTACCTCGCGCGAAGAACTGGAAGTGGCCGGCGCGCACAACAAACTGGATTACCTGGGCGCCTTCAGTTGGCTGCAAACCGCCAACGATCTTCCCAATGACAAGTACCACGTCGCCACCACGGCGGCTAACCTCGGCTGGCAGCCCAGCGGGAGCACGCAGATTCGCGGCACGTTGCACTATGGCGTCGATGCTACCGGTGTTCCCAACGCCTGGGACTTTTATCACGTCGCCGACAACGCCACGCAAAAAGATCAGGACCTGTTTATCAGCGCCTCCATCGACAATCAGACCACGGCGGCATTTCACAATCTGTTTCGCTACGGCCTGACCCGCAAGCGCGAGCAGTACACGATGTGGAAACCGTCGGGAACGTACAATTCGGCATTTAGCCTTTACTGCTACTCTCCTGCTTACTTCGGCAATACGGTCACCATCACCGGCGCGAATGGCTACTCCGTCACCGGGCAGGCCGCGCTGGATTGCGCCGGAACATATCCGAGCGGCGACCAGCTAGTCAGTAATCGCGACCAACTTGCTTATCAGGGCGATTACAAATTCACGCCCCGTCTGATTGCGCTCATCGGCTTCCATTATGAAGATGAGCGCGGGTCGTATGTCTATCCTTCCTGGGGAACGGACGATACGACCAAACGCGCTAACTACGACTATCTGGCAAGCGTGCATGGCGACTTCAAAGGCCGGTTCTTCTATACGCTAGGCGGCAGCCTGGAGCGCTACTCGCTCTTCGGCACGCAGACTTCGCCGCGCGCGGGACTTTCGTATTATGCAGTGCGTCCGCGCACGGGCATTTTCAGCGGAACACGCATCCTCTTCAATTATGGTGACGGTGTGCGAGAGCCAAAACTTCTTGAGCAATTCGGTTCGCTCTATCAGTTTCTGGTGACGCATGGCTTTCAATCCGCCGCCCAGCAATTGCATATCGGTCCGTTGAATGCTCCCACGACAAGAACCTACGAGGGCGGTGTGGAACAATCGTTCTGGGGAGAGCGAATCATCTTCCGCTCCAGCTATTTTCACAATCAGTTCGGCAAAGAGATTGAATCGGTAGGCGCAACGCTTCTGCCCAATCTGATTCCCAATCTGACGCCCGCCGAAAAACAGGAACTGATTACCGACCTCGGCTCCTACTTCCAATACGACTCCGGCCTCTATGTCAACACCGGGGCCTTTCGCGCACAGGGTATCGAGACGACCATCGAGAGCGGGATCGGCAAGAACATCTTCTTGCGCGGCGGCTACACCTATCTCGACGCCGTCGTGCAGCGCTCCTTTGACAGCGACAATGAGGCGCTGATGGAAGGATACGCGCCTACCTATCCCTACGGCTGCACGCTCGGAACTGCAAACTGCATTCCCATCGGGGGATACACGCCGCTGGTGGGCGCTCGACCCTTCCGCCGCCCGCCGCATACAGGCTTCTTCACCGCCAGCTATGCGGCGAAGAAGCTCACAGCCTCCTTCACTTCTGCCTTTGCCAGCCGCAGCGACGATTCAACCTATTTGGAGAACGCCGATGCGACCGTTGTTGACGCCTACGGGGACATCGGCGGCAACACGCTTCTACTGCCCAACCGAAATCTCGACTGGGGCTACGCCAAACTGGACCTGGGCGCCAGCTACAAGCTGCTTCCCTGGCTCGGCTTCTATGGCCAGGCGGAGAACCTCACCGGCGACCGGAACATCGCCCCCATCGGCTATCCAAGTTTGCCCTTCAACTTCCGCACCGGCCTACGCATCGAGTGGACCAGGGCAGGCAACCAGTAGAGATTCATCTCAATCCGCGCTGGGAGAAAGGGCGGCGGGTTCCGCGCGGTTCCCGCTGCGGCAGCGCCGCCCCTCCCCGAATTTTGGGCGTGTTTTCCACCATTGCCCCCCCTGAATGGCCTGGGGTATACTGTGTTCCCTTTGGGAATGTATGTATCGTCGCCATGAACCAATTTTGTCCATGGAGCGGGAATGTGTCCGTGAAGCGGTTTGCGACATGGTTGACGGTCGCGAATGAAACAAAAATGGATTTACAGTGCAGATGACGAGCGCCTGAAGGGCTGGTTGGCGCAGGGAAGTTCATTGTGGCGGCCAAAATCCGGATGTACACTGTCGTTAGAGCCAGTGTCATTTGTTAGTATGCAAACCCGTGAGAGGGTATGAGAAAAGAGTGTTTAGATCGGTCTCTGGGCTGTGATGACACCCTAAATGCTTATGGGAGAACGTCTTACATGGCATCTGCTCAGATAGCCTGCTCCCTTAAACGGAAGAAAATCAAACGTTTACAATGCCTTAATTTTGGCTTACTATATTCTTCTTTATGGGGAAGCTTGCATCCGAGGCACCCCATGGAGCGGCTACAGCACCCGCGAGAGATAAGAGATCCAAAGGTGCAAAAAGATCCTTTGCGCAACGCGTTACGCGTTGTGTCTGTCGTACACAAAGGGGCGCTGCCGATCACCAACCCAGCGCATTCTCAACACCAGCAACATTTTGGAGAGCCATCATGACCATGAACCGAATACGTCAGAGCGTTATCTGCCTGATGATCCTCACTCTGGCCGTGTGTTTGGGCACAGTTGCCCTGAACGCGCAGACTTCCACCCAAGGCTCCATTTCCGGATCAGTTCTTGATCCCACCGGAGCCGTAGTTCCCGGCGTCGCTGTCACCATCCATAACATGGGGACCAACGCCGAAATTAAGCTCACCTCCGATGCCAGCGGTTTTTATAAAGCTCCCTTGCTGGAGCCCGGCACCTATCGGGTGACTTTTGTCGCCTCCGGCTTTGCCACCTTCCACGCCAATGGCGTCCTTGTCCAGGTCGGCCAGCCGACAGACGTTTCGCCACATCTGACTGTTGGCGCGTCCACTACCTCCGTCGAGGTCACGGAACTGGCGCCGGTGCTCAACCTTGAGTCGCCGGACTTCAGCGCCTCGCTCAACTTGAGAGCGCTTCAGGAAGTCCCCATCAACAACCGCCGCTGGTCCAGCTTGGCCATGACCACCCCGGGCGTCGTTTCGGACTCTAACGGCTTTGGTCTGGTTGCGGTTCGCGGAGTCAGCCCGATTCTCAACAACGTTGAGATCGACGGCGCCGACGACAACCAGGCTTATTACGCCGAAGAGCGCGGGCGCACCCGTGAGGCTTATTCGACCACGGGAGCTGCGGTTCGCGAATTTGCCGTCAACACCGGCGTCTATTCCGCTGAGTACGGCCGCGCCGCCGGCGGCGTCATCACCTCCGTCACCAAGAGCGGAACAAACCAACTACACGGGCAAGCCTATTTCTGGGATCGCGAGAGCAAATGGAATGCCGACAACGATTATGCCAAGATCTCGGTCCTGAACCCCACCACCAACACCTATGTTTCCACGCCAATCAAGCCTAAGGACCTGCGCAAGATCTATGGCTTCACCGTCGGCGGAGCGCTAATCAAGAACAAACTCTTCTGGATCTATACCTACGATCAACATTCCCGTATCTTTCCGGGAACAGCGGTTCCGAACGTAGCATCCTCCTTCTACGCCTTGCCTACGCGGGCGGCAAACTTGCCTTCCGCCGCGCCGGCGAGCTTGTGTAGTCTGACCACCGGCTATTTCAACACGACTTCGTCCGTTGACTCGAACTACACCTTGGACAGTCAGGCGTGTACATTGGCTGCTCGCCAGGTTGCTGCCGGAAGCCCCTCTTTTACTAGCCTCACAGCTAATAATGGCCAGCCCGGTTCCATCTCAGTTACGTCCTACGACACAGCTGTGATTGCCTATGACGATATGATTAGTGACCTTAACACGGACCTTGGCCCAGTGCCGCGCACCGGCTTCCAGGAGATCAACACTCCCAAGCTGGACTATCAAATCACCCCCAAAGAGCATGTAAGCTTCCTCTACCATCGCCTGCGCTGGGATTCGCCCGGCGGTGTTCAGACCCAGGCTACCAACCCCTATGCGCGCGATACATTTGGCATGGATTACGTCAAGCTGGATTATGGCGTGGCCAAGCTCACCAGCCTCATTACCACAAACATCAGCAATGAGCTGCTCTTCCAGGAAAGCCGCGAGCTGAATGACGAGGGTCAGCAGCCCACCACCACTTACACACAAGACTATCTGGAGGGAAACAACGGGTTTACGAACACCGCCGCCGGCGATTTTTCGCCAAATATCCCGGAGATTAATATCAATGAATCATCGGGCGGCGTATATGCCGGCTCGCCGTATTACTCCTACCGCAAAGCTCTTCCCGACGAAAAGAAGTGGCAGGTGGGCGATGTTCTCTACTGGAACAAGGGCAATCACAGCCTGAAGTTCGGCGTAGACGCTGTTCACAATGACGATATTATGAACAACACCTACGAGAGCAACGGCTACGAATCCTACAGCTACTTCGGCAACTACTTCAACGACGTGATCAACTCCAAAAAGACGACACCGGTCGGTACATGCAACAGCAGCGCGTCCTCGGCTGGAACCTCAACTACCAATGCCACTGGAACCTATCCCTGCTACTCGTCATTAGTTCAGGGATTTGGAAACCCGGTCTTTGAAATTGCCACCATGGACACGGGGCTCTTTGCCCAGGATAACTGGAAGGCTACTCCGCGCCTGACCCTGGAACTCGGCCTGCGCTGGGACTACGAGGCTCTGCCCTCTCCCTCTGCCACGGCTACCGCAGTCAACTCCACCAGCGGCTCAAACTTCTATGCTTATCCCGGCCTGACCAACAAACCAAGCGACAAATGGAACTTTGGTCCTCGCATTGGGTTCTCCTATGATGTCACCGGTAAGGGCAACACCGTGCTGCGCGGCGGCTATGGTGTCTATTACGGCCGTATCACCAACGGAAACCTGCTCAACATTCAGGTGGACACCGGTAGCTATAACGGACAGCTAACCACCACCTACAAGAACAGCACCGTGGTCGGCCCATTGTTCCCGAATATCGCCTCGACTGCCTCTGCTGTCAATCCAAACTCCTACTTCATGGCGCCCAACCTGCGCAACCCACTGGTGATGGAGTTTGACCTGATGATGCAGCATCACCTCGGGCATGGCACGTACATCCAGGGAAGCTATCTGGGAGCGCTGGGACGCGAGTTGCCCAACTGGCTCGACCTCAACCTCAATCCGGCCACCGTCACTCCCATAACGATTACCGTTTCCGATGCCTCCGGTCTGGGCCCGCTGCCCAACGGAGCGACCTACACGGTGAATGCCTACACCAGTTATGGCAACCAGGCTCTCTTCGGCTCTGCGGCCTCGGACTTCCAGGCCATTAGCGAGCTGATTAGCAACATCAACTCGAACTACAATGCCATGGTGCTCGAGATTCTCAATCGCTCACTGCGCAGCATTCAGTTCGATGCCAGCTACACCTGGTCGCACGCTCTGGATTTTGCGCAGCAAGCCGGCACCACCGTCGCGACCAACAACTGGTACGACCCCTTGGCAACAAATCAGCGCATCAACTACGGCGATTCCAGCTACAACGTGCCCAACCGGGCCGTGGCTTATGTGCTGTATAACTTCCCCAACGCCAAGACATCGAGTTGGGTGAAGTACCTGTCCAATGACTGGAGCCTGAGCGATAACTTCCAATTCCAGAACGGCTTGCCCTATACAGTCGGCCTCAGCGGCTCCGCGTACTACTATGCTGAAATCGGCAGCTACTGGAATGGGTCCTCCGGTTCCAACATGATTCCCATGATCGGGTTCAACACCAAGAGGTATCCGCACCGCGAGGTTGACGATGCCCGCTTCCAGAAGCAGATCTCCTTCGATAAGGGCCGCAACCTGCAACTCATGTGCAACATCTTCAACGTTGCCAACCATCAGAATATCGATGGCTTGGGCACCACCGCCTACAAGCTGTCGGGAGGAAGCTCCACCAGCAATACGGGCACTGCAACCTACCAGGGACAGATTGGAAATGCGTCCCTCAACACCTATCAAGTACCCACCAGCTCGAACAACAGCGGCTTCCTTTACACGCCGCGTCAAATTGAATTCGCTCTCCGCTTTAATTTCTAAGCGGCAACCTTGCTTAACAACGCGGCGGCTTCGGCCGCCGCGTTTTTTCCCTAGCGCAATTCCGGGACTGAACAAAGTGAGCGGAAGAGTTGTGTCGAGCGAGTAATTTTGCAGAATCCGCATTATCTTAGAACCTGTCTAAAAACTAAATGTGGAACCAAGTCTGGTATATGCG
>Ga0326728_10017650_pt1 | contig 14239 bp, 16 predicted proteins | sample MB3enrmetagenome_FD_207602 | JGI IMG/M metagenome (GOLD analysis project Ga0326728, IMG submission 207602) | Lab enriched peat soil microbial communities from McLean, Ithaca, NY, United States - MB31MN | ecosystem: Environmental > Terrestrial > Soil > Wetlands > Peat | place: USA: New York...
CCCCCGGTAGCCCGCGACAAGGGGCAGGCGGCTATGTTCGGGAGATAACGGCTACGAAAACCCAGTCCTTCTTCTCGTACATCAGTGAAACTCCCACTCTATGAATGGCTTCTTCAGGTCCACCATGGCGTTAACCACCAGTTCCACGAGGCCCCCATACATTATGCCGCCCTTTTCCCATGCGTCGTAGTATTCGATGGTGTCCCTCAGGAGTCCTTTGCAGTTCGAGCAGGGGGCGCAGACATATTTCTTCACCTCCGGATCGGGAGTATCCGCAAAGGCATCTATGATCTGTTTCATTTTCATCCTGCCGGACACGCTGCCCCGCCAGTCGGGGAAATTCATGGACTGCATGATCGCGAAACCGCTGCCGCCTCCGCAGCAGTAGTTCTCCACGCCGTGGGGCTCCATCTCCCTGAACTGGGGGCAGATTGCGCGGACAATGCGCCGCTGGGGCTCCACGACCCCCATCAGTCTTACCATGTTGCATGGATCATGGAGGGTCACGGGGAAATTGTTCCGCATCGGGTCGAGCTTGAGCTTGCCGCTCAGCACAAGCGATTCCATGTGCGGCAAGAAGCTCTCCCGCGGAATGTTCAGGTCGCCCGTGAGGATGCGGTCCGCAATAACGAGCAGCGCCTTGTGGGCGTGGCCGCACTCGCCAACGTAGATCTTCTTCACCTTGAGTCGTTTGGCCGCCTGGGCGTGATGCACGGCGATTCGTGCTGCCTGCACGTCGTCATACCATATGCCGTAGTTGACGGCGTCATAACCCACAAGCTCGCTAGAGAGGGTCCAATTGATGCCGGCTGCCTCGAACAGGATGGCGAAGGCCTCGGGATTCTCCGGCCATGCGAGAAATTCTCCCGCATTGTGCACGAGTAAGACATCGGCCCCTTCCTTGTCAACAGGTATCGCTATCCGCCTCCCGATCTTCTCCTCTATGTCGTCCTCCATGAAGGCAATGATATTCGCGAGGGCTTTCGGCGTAATGCCCGTGCTCGAGCCCACCTTCAATTGCTGAACCGTTCCCTTCTCGTGCAACTCGGTTGCGGCTATGCCCATCTCTTCGCTGAAGACTTTCCTGATCTCGCGACTGATGAGGGCGTTGTCAACGCCGAGCGGGCACACCTGAGCGCACCTTCTGCACAGCGTGCACCGGTAGGCAAGCTCGCCTAGCCTGGCGATGAGCGTGAAATTAAGCTCGATATTGCTCGCCGTCAGCCCGGCAAATATTCGATTCTCCTTCTTCAGGTGCTTGTTGATGATACGGCGGAGCACCTCGGGGCGAAACGTGGGGCGGTATATTTCCTGTTTGCCGCTCGCTACGTATGTGGGACATGAATCGTTGCAAAGCTGGCACTTGACGCAATAATTCAGAGAGTGCACAAGGGGCTGCAGGAACGTCCAGTTGTTCTCTTTCGACAACAGCTTCCTGAGGCCGGACAGGAACTTCTGAACGAACTCCTCTTCTTCCTTCGGCCCTGCCGGCTTTGGAATGGCGAGTCCCAGAACACCGTCCAAGGAGGCTTCGTACCGCTGCCGCTGTTCTACCGAAAGCTCACCCAAGGGCCGGGGCTCATCGTACGGCGGAGGCAAGGGCATCAAATCAGACGGCTCCAGGGTAACGAGTTGCCCGTCCGCCTTTGCCATGTCTTCTATCCTTATCTTCCGTTTCATGCCGACAGCCTCTTCGAGATCATTCTGACTCCTTCACCTGTTCTCCCCACGTCTTTCCCCCCTTAATGTGGGGCGCGGCCCAGGTTATCTTCTGTCCAAACAGCTTCACCAGTGTCCTTTCCAGCTCACTTCCCCGCAGGTTGGGCTCGTCATCCCACCGTATGAGGAAAAAGGCAAAGAGCCTCGTGATGTAGTGCATCGAGCGGGTAAAGGGCAAATAGATCAGAAACAGGTCGAACATAAAGATATGGAGTGCAGCCGCCGGGGCAACGGTGACGGGTTTCCACGTAATGAGTCCTACCCAGAACTGCCTATATTCCGAAAAAGTGGGATCAACAAAAGCCCACGCGTAGAGCCCGCTCAGGAAAACAACCAGACAGAAAACATAAGTGAAGTAATTCTGCGGGGTGGCGTAGACCCTCAAGTCGTAATCGGCGAGCCTTTTGATCATGATCCCGATGCTTCCGATGAGGCCGCTTATGAAGCTTACGGCGCCCACGAGAAGGACCACATAGTAGAATACCTTCCCCGCCGGAACGGGCGACCCACTCGACACGGGAAGGCCAAACACCATGGCCAGGGCCGCGAAGAACGTGAGGATGTGGAAGCTGATGATCAGGATAAAGCCGATGTGCCACGGGTAGAGCGCAACCCAATAGCTCTTGTGCCGCTTCAGATACTCCCCGAGGGTGAAGTACTCCTTGAGGAGAAAGACGATACTCCGCAGCCATCCCTTTCGGCGGGCGCGGGTCATCCAGTCCATGTCCTCGAAATATGAGCCTCCGTAGCGGTATCTCTCCTCATGCATGACAGGGTAGAGATCCCACCGGAGGTGTCTCGGCAAACCGAGATATTTCACGGCTTTCACGGAGTACATGACGATGATAAACACGTAACCGAAATAGGTCAGGATCGCCAGAAAGACATTCACTTTTCCCTTACCCCCGTCTTTTCCACCTATGGGACCTTACCGCCCACCGGACGCTGGGCCTTTAGGGAACGGTTCTTAGGGCCCCTTAAGCAGGCGTCGAGCCTTTCTTTCGAAAGAACCTATACGCAGCCCGTCGGCTTCGGCAGGCCGGCAACCTTGCACGCGCCCTTCGCGGGTCCGCCGGGGAACAGCTCGTATATTCTCTTGAGGTCGAGCTTTGTCTGTTTGGTGAGCATCCTGACGGGAGGAGCAATCTCATACTTGATATAGTAGTCCCGCAAATAGTTGACGAGCCTCCAGGCCTCCTCACCCATGGGGTACGCATCTTCGGTCTTCGCCAGATCCTCCGCTACTTCATTGTTCCATTTCTCCGGCTCCTGGATGAAGCCATCCTCGTCGATCTCGATTTCCTGTCCGCCCAATGTAGCCTTTGCCATTTTCCAGCCTCCTATTTCTCTATGTATCCTTCAGGGTTTTCGTCGAACTGCTTCTTGCACCCCTTGGTGTCGAAGAAGTATGTCCGCTCCTTGACAGTGCTCGTGCCCCTCGCCTTCTTCTCCTCGACTTCCGCCTTGCACACGGGACATATGGCCATAACAGCACTCCTTCTCACTCAAGTTCAACAGGCTCTCTCGATCCTGTCATCGGCTCGGACCTTCGCCCCCGTCCGTCGATGCCTTGATGCCAGACGAACAAAGCTATGTGCCCATTCCGGGGCGCCCAGAGCGTGTAAGTGCATATACGAAGCAAGCAGGTTTTTGTATACGACACCGTCGACACGGCCATCGATGCCGTGGCCGCGCGTGATGCGGTAGGCGAAGGCAAGAGGCCCCGCCGGAACCAGCCGTGAATGGTGAAACTCGTGGCCATGCAAGGCAACGCCCGACGAGAACCACTGGTTATCACCGGCTACCTCCGCTTCCACATAGCCGTGCCCTGCCGGGCGCCTGGAAAGTTCGACCTCGGCCGAAATCACCCCCACCATTTCGTGACGCTTGCCTCGCCACTTGATCCCTTGGCAAAGGTACATCAATCCCGCGCATTCTGCATAGGTTGGAAGGCCCCCTTCGATGCGCATGCCAATCTCCCGTCGAAGTCCGCTGTTGGCCTCCAGTTGCTTCGCATAGACCTCGGGAAATCCCCCGCCAATATAAAGCCCGTCCACCTCCGGGAAATGTCGATCGGACAGGGCATCGATAGTGACAAGATCGGCTCCGGCTTTTCGCAGGGCTTCGAGGTTCTCGGGATAATAGAAACTGAAGGCCCGGTCGATGATAACTCCTATGCGGATCAAGGGTGTTTCTCCGGGATCGGAAACCGCGTCCGGGATAGAATGCTTCGGGGCCTGCTTCGCAACGGTCACGATTGCGTCGAGGTCGAGATGGGACGCCACTCTGGAACAGATGATCTCCACAACTGCTTCTGCTTGGGCATTCTCTCCGGACGGGACAAGTCCCAGGTGGCGCTCCACGATCCGCAGCCTGGGGTCAACGGGAACGGCGCCGAGCACGGGTATGCCGCAGTGGCGCTCGATTGCGTCTCTCAGTTTGGCCTCATGGCGGCTTCCGGAGACATGGTTCAAGATCACCGCCGCCACGTTCGTCCCCGGCTCGAAGTGCTGGTATCCGCTTACGAGGGCTGCGATACTGCGAGTCATGCGCTCTGCATTAACGACAAGGATGACAGGCGCCGCGATGGTCCGTGCAAGCCACGCAACACTCCCTTTCCCGTCGTCCGTCAGCGAATCGAAGAGTCCCATGGCGCCCTCGACGAGGGCAACGTCGGCATTCCGAGACCTCTTTGCAAAAGAGGCCGAGACCATCTCATCCGGCATCAGAAAGCTGTCAAGGTTGTAGCAATCTCTGCCGCACGCTAGGTTCAGCCAGGAGGGATCGATGTAGTCAGGCCCTTTCTTGAAGGGCTGAATCAACAGTCCGCGCTTTCTCAACGCCCTGCCGATGGCTATGCTTATGGTGGTCTTGCCGGAACGCCCCTTCGGCGCTCCGACAACGAACCGCGGCGGCAATTTTATCTTCGCGGGCTTCTCCGGCAGCAACTCACGCCCCCTTCAAGGCTGTCACTTGCCTTTTAATTTGATGAACGAGGCCCCCAGATAGATATATTCGATCTTATCTTCCTTGGCAAGCTCGGCAATGATCTTATCGACAACGGCTTTGTCCTCGCCCAAGGCTCGGGCAACTTCCCTATTCTTTGCCTTCGTGACCGTTTCCAGATACTCCACAACCCTCTGTTTCAAAGCCTCGGGCTCCTCTCCGCTCACTCGTCACCTCCCAAGTGTCTACCACTTGAACTGCGTCGTTGTCCTGTACGTTTCCACCGCGTGGGTGAAATCGTCGATGTGCTGCTCGGTAAACGGTATTTCGGTGCGCCTGAAGAAGGCTTCCCAGCCTATCCTTTCGATCCACTCTCCGAGCCGCTCCGTCGGTTTGGCGCTCGCCGCGTAGACCTCGACGATCTTCTTGAGCACATCGACGACCTCCGGCCACCGTGGCGGGTGGTTCGGAAGGAACGGCACGACCATCCTGGAGAACATGGGCGGCTTTCTGGCGTTGGAGACCTTTCCGCCCGCGTAGATCGCTACGCCGTCCGTCTCCGCACCTGCCAGTGGCATGGCCGGGCAAACCGTGAAGCAGTTGGCGCAATACATACAGAGGTCTTCTTTCACAACCACGCTTTTGACGTTCGGATCGGGATGGCGCCTGACAGCCCCTGTCGGGCAGGACTGTATCGTGGTCGGGATCTCGCACTGGGCAAGCACCTTGTCGTGGTCTGGTCTCGGCGGCTTCGTATGCACACCCACTACTGCAAGGTCCGAGCAGTGGATCGCGCCGCACATATTGATGCAGCAGGCCAAAGAGATTCTCAAGTGGTTGGGCAGCTTCATCTCCGTGAAGTGATCATAGAGCCCGTCCATGATCGCCTTGACTATGCCGGAGGCGTCGGTGGCGGCGCTGTGGCAGTGTATCCACCCCTGGGTATGGACGATATTCGAAATGCAATCGCCGGTCCCGCCAACGGGCATACCCAGCTTGTTGAGCGTCTCAATAAGCGGGTCCACCTTCGTTTTGTCGGGGGTGAGGAATTCGACGTTGTGACGGCTTGTGAAACGGAGATGGCCGTCGCAGTACTTGTCGGCAACATCGCAGATATCCCTTATGAAATCAATGCTCACGAGGCGGGGAGATCCGGCCCTCACCGTGTAGACTTCGTCTCCATTCTCGGCCACGTGCTTCAAGACGCCGGCGCGGACTATCTCGTGGTATTTCCACTGACCGTAATTCTTCTTTATGACTTCCGGAAGCATTGTCCTGAAATCGGGCGGCCCAATGTCTGTCTTGCGCATCTTATAACCTCCTTGTTTATGCTCCGTTAGAAGAAGACGTAGGGGTTCGCCCTCGGCTTCGTTACCATTTGTGGCAGGGGCTTCAGATCCACGGCGCGGAGAAACTCCTTGAGACCGATCCTTATGATCAACTCGGCCAGCCTCTCACGGGTCTTCCCATGCTCATCCCACCAGTCCCATATCTTCGCGAGCAACTCCTTCATCTCGGTGTAGGGAGGCTCTATCTCCATGAAAGGAACGAGCACCCAGGAGAGGTTGGCTCCTTTGAGGATGGGTGCCTTGCCGCCGATCAGTATGGTCGCCCCTTTCTGAAGTCCGGGTCTGAGGGCCATGGGCATCATGTTGATGCAGTGCATGCACCGGACACAATCCTCTGCATGGAGAACCAGGGTGGAGGCTTTTTCGTCCCAGTCGAGCGCCTCGGTCGGGCACTTATCGACCACGAGCGACTTGATGTCGAACCCTTCGTTGACGTACTTCCTTACCGCTGCCTGGTCTATCCTCAGGCTGTCCCGCCACGTACCGATGATGGTGAAATCCGCCCTTGCTATGGCGGCGACGCAGTCGTTGGGGCACCCGGAAGCCTTGATTTTGAACTTGTACGGCCATCGGGGACGGTGCATCTCGTCCTGATACGTCATGGTGAGGTCGTGAATGAGCGCCATGGTGTCGATGTTCGCCCACTCGCACCGGGCTTGCCCCACACACGCCGCCGGCGTGCGCAAAGCAGATCCGGAACCCCCCAGGTCGAAGCCCGCCTCAGTGAGCGCGTCAAAGCAGGGCTGCAGGTTCTCAGTCGTCGTCCCCAAGAGGATGACATCGCCCGTTGCTCCGTGAAAGTTCGTCATGCCGCTTCCATACTTTTCCCAGATATCGCATATTTGCCTTAGGGCAGCCGTCGTGTAGAACCATCCCGCCGGCTGGTTGACCCGTATGGTGTGGAATGCACTTACGTTCGGAAACTTCCCCGGGTCATCGCAGTACCTGCCGATTACACCGGACCCGTATCCCGTCACGCCGACGATGCCACCGTGCTTCCAGTGGGTCACCCTGTCTCGGTATGACTGCTCCTGGATCCTGAGAAGGTCTTTTGCTGCGGCATTCTTCTTCGCCGCACGCTTGATCTCCTTAACGTAGCTCGGCCAGGGTCCCTTCTCGAGTTCATCCAAAAGGGGGGTCTCTTCGCTCATCTTTTCCTCCTTGGGGAGACTGCCAGGATCTGAATGACTGTTCGCCCCTTCATTCGACGTTGACTTGTTACTACTATTTGACATTATATGGCGGGAGGGCTATTATAAGTCAATTCATTAATTTTTATGATATCTATAAGTAACGCTTTAGGATGGAGGGATTTCTCATGAACATGCACCAGCTTCGGGTCTTTTGTGAAGTGGCCGAAAACTCTAGTTTTAGCGCTGCGTCCGAGAAGCTCCACCTGACCCAACCCGCAGTCACTTTGCAGATCAAGAATCTGGAAGAGTATTATCAGCTGAAGTTTTTCGAAAGAACCGGCAAGAAGGTGCTCCTCACGGAGGAGGGGAAGGTCCTCTTTGACATCGCGGGCCGGATTTTGGACCTCGACCGCCAGGCAGAAGAGATGATCGCGGACCTTAAGGGTTTGTCCAGGGGAACCGTCCGCATAGGGACTTCCTTTTCTTTTGCGGATGATTATCTTCCCTCCCTGCTCGAGACATTCCACAAAAAATACCCGAGGATCTTCATGCAGGTCAGCACGGGCAACACGAGCCAGGTCATCGAGGATACCGTTCTCCACAAAAACGACATGGCCTTCGTGGCCTACCGACCTGCGAACAATAGACTCGCAGTGCGCGAATTCGTCAGTGATATCCTTGTAGCCATCGTGCCGAACGACCATAAGTTGGCGACACGGGAGTCGGTCACGCTCAACGAGCTTAACGGCGAGCGCCTGATCCTTCGCGAGCCCGGATCGTCCTATAGAGGCATGGTGGACGAGGCGTTCAGAAAGAAAAGGATCTCCCCTCTGATCGTCATGGAATCTGCAAGCACTTCCGCCATAAAGAAAATGGTGGAGAGCGGGGCCGGAATAGGCATCTTGTCCCAACACGCGGTACAAAAGGAGGTCGAGACCGGTGCCTTTAAGGCAAAGCCTTTTACCGAGGTGGAGATGAGCGAGACCTTCTATCTCATTCACCACAGGGACAAGTACTTCTCCAAGGCACTGAAGGCCTTCATAGACACGACGGGCAGCCTCGCCTGATGACTGGGGCAGGATCGGCTTTGTCTCACCTGTTTCGAAAATAGAGATCGGCAAATTCTCTTAGCGTGTCCTTCATGATCTTGGCCGGGTCATCGATGTATGCGTCGAAAACGGGCGAGAGTTGAGCCGGATCGACATCGCGACTTCCTTTGTCATACCGAGAAACAAAGTCTCCCCGTATGTCTTCGGGCAGGGCTGCTATCATGTTTCTGCCCACCATATTCTCCAAAAGACGGTTGAGGGACTCAATCTGTCTCTCAAGCGCATCAGGCTCCAGCTTCTTTTCTTTTCTTTCAATCAATGTTCTGAGGAACTCCTCAATGTATGGATTCCGAGGATCCATTAGCTTTCTCCTCCCTTGCCCGCCACCCTGGATTTCGCTGCTTCCATGAGCGAACTTGGCCCGCCGGCGACCGAGTCTCCGAAAGAAGGACCTACGGAAACTCTCACTTGCTCCGGCCTTCTTCTCAGGGCCTTTAAGACAGCGTGACAGAGCTCGCACGTCATACGGCCTTTCTTCATGAGGCTGATGCAGTTCTCACAATTGTCTCCACACAGCATCATCCGGCAGGCCCGGCGTACGTCATTTTCGTAAAAGTATATCCGAAACCGGCCGCTCTTTCCTTCCTGCACAGCCACGCTCACCCATCTTCTCTCTTGCGTCCTCCACCGTTGTTCCTGGGCCACACTCAACCTCCCGCAGGGTAATCAAGAACCAGCGTATTCAGCCCACAAAGCGCAAACCCCAGCCATCGCATGGCCAGTTTCATCAGTTCAACTTCATCCGCAGCCACCTTTTCGCCTTCTTCCGGAGCGAGTTGGAATACCTTGAAGAATTTTGTCCGGAAAACAAATTCGCGGAAACGGTCCATGTTGTAGCTCGCCATATGAAACATGGCGAGTTTCTGATCGGTGAGCCCGCTGATTCGCACATTCCTGTTGGCGATGACCTCGATCCAGGGCCGGTTCATTTCATTGTAGAGGCGGACTCCCTGGTCTTCGATCCATTCGTCTGCGGTCCATTCCCTCCCTTCCTGAAAACCGAGGCAATGAGACTCACCAACGATGAAATAGAATTCCTCCTCCTTCCCTGACAACCCCACGCTCGCACCCCTGCCCAGAGGATAGAGTCTGCAAGCCCCCGGACGGTCCTCGTAAATGGCGCACCCCTTCGGGCTCACAAAAGGACAGCGGTGTCCCTCATCCTCTCGCATCTTGAGACGGATCAAAGGCGGGCCATGATCCTCGCTCTCGTGCGGCTCGGTGTATCGTTCTATGAATTCCCCGGCAGTCACGCCGAGCCGCTTTTTCATGCGCAAAACATCATATGGGGTAAGGACCAAGTGAAGATCGGCACAGCAGGCCGTGAAACAGGCAATTTGCGGATGGCAGGAGAACCTGACCTTGCCTTCGCCAACGGGTCTCACGCACCCCCGGCTGCCGTCCTGGAACGATGTCGCCTCCATCAGCTTATTGGAAGCCTCCGCACCCATCAGCTCGTCTGCCTCTTGAGCACGTCTTCCCTCATCTTGAGGGTCTCTCCGGCGACGAGACCGAACTCAAGCCAGCGATGGGCCAGCCTCATCAATTCGAGATCGTCCGTCCTGACTCTATCGGCAACCTCTTTTTCCACCTCGAAGACCTCGAGAAAACGGCTTTCGAGGACAAACCTGCGAAATCGATCGAGGTCGTAGAGGGCCATACGGCACATCTCTTGGACTTTAGGGTTCTGAATATGTTCTTTCGAGAACCGGGGATGAGAGGCTATTCTGCCCAGCAGCACCTCACTTTCCGTATAACGCGAAAGATCCTGTCCGCCCAGATACTCTCCCACCGTTGTCTCGCTCTCTTCAGCCAGGCCCAGGCAAAAAGACGGGTCGGCAATGAAGTGGAGATCACCCGCGCTGTCGCCCTGATCAAGGGGAAACATGCGGCAGGCCCATGGCCGGTCCTCGTATATGGAGCACCCTTGCGGAGTTACAAAGGGGCACGTCCTGTTATGCTCCTCCTCCATCTTGAGCAATATTACCGGGAATCCGGAAGTCTCCGGGATCAACGAGATCGTGTATCGTTCGAGGAAATCCCCCGAAGTCATCCCCAGCCGCTTCTTCATCTGGAGTATGTCGTAAGGAGAGAGAAAGATATTCACATCCCGACAGCACATGGTATAGCAGGCCAATCCAGGGTGGCAACGAAACCTCATCCGGTCAACGCCTGCCAACTCTGTCTGCTTGGCGTGCGGCCGATGCCCGCTGTTTTCCTTAGAATCCATCAAAACCTCCTTCAACGTTGAGAAATGGCAAAACGGAAAAGCAAACAAGCGGGGTGGTGGTGATCACAACAGACGCTTTCTTTGCCTGTCTACCTATTTCGCCGTGCGCCATTTCACGCATTATCCGCCTGCCTCTACTTCCGCGCCCGGTGGCCTGATGGCTGCGAAAGGAATCGAGATGGCAGATCCCTTCTTGAGCTCCCGCCCGATATGCCGGGCGTAGACGAGGGCGGTGGTCCGGTAAAGGGCATGGGCAAACTTGGAGAAAGGGAAGTAAGCGAAGAGAAACCAGACACAGACCAAGTGGATGAAATAGGTGGGATAAGCCGCACCAGGGACATCAGCCAAGCGGAGAATCTCGCTCAAGAAACCGGTGACACCCGTACCCAGAACCACCAACAAGAAAAGCCAATCGAAATACGTGTCTTTCCCGCCATCCTCCCCCTGAGAAAGACGATTCACTATGGCCAGGGAAGACCCGAAGATCAGGATGATGGCCCCGACGTTTCCTATCCACTTGATGGGGTTCAAGAGGGAATAAGGGGTCTCTTCGTGGAAAAGGTACACACCGGCGGCCACGCACGTCGTGGTGACGGCAAGCAGGATAAACCCCCACATGATATTGAAATGCGCGAGGTACCGACCCCGGTTGACCACGCACTCCCGAAAGTTCCTATGCGTCAGAACATTCAGTATGACCGGGCCGACGTGCTTCGACGGAGAACCGGACCGGAGGGGTTCCCCGTGGGGACCATCGCGAAAACTCTTCCAGAGGCGGCGCACCCCTATGCCTGCGCACACTAATGCCCAGATCGCGGTCAGGGGAAAGAGCACGTCGACAACAGGCCACTGAGGAATGAAGTTGCGATAGATGATCTCGCCGTCAGGGAGGTGTAGGGTCCCTGCGGCGGCCATGAGGAGGAAAAGCAGTATCGCAGGGATGGCAAACACAAGGGGAAGGAGCCTGGGATCGCTCACCATGGCCGCTACAAACCGGGGAAAGGCATTCTCCCGAATGGCGACACGGCGCACGGCGGCAAGGACGTCCCCGGGTCTCGCCCCTCGGGGACAATATTGCGAACAGTCGTTGCATTGATGACAGAGCCATACGTCCGGGTCCTTCACGAGCCGGCTTCTCAATCCCCATTGAGCCCAGACCATCTCTTTTCTCGGGAATGGCCGATCGTCAGGGGACAAACCGCAAACCGTGGAGCATGTGGCGCACTGGAAGCACTTTTTCAGGCTATCCGCGCCACTGGCCTTTATCTCTCTGACAAACTCAAGATCAGGTTCTATGAGGTTCTCTCCGGGCACCTTCATCACCTCCTAAAACCCTTTGTACGGGTTAGGCCCCACTTCGTTGATTGTCTCGAGGAACTCATCGATGATACCCGGGAGGCGATCGTAGTCAGAGTGCTCGATCTGCTCGATCCGGAGCCGCTTCGGTTCCAGTGCAAGCCTGTTCAATGTCTCCTGCACCTTTGAAAGGCGGTAATTGGCCAATTCACTCCCTTTCGTCATGTGACACTGGTAGTCATTTCCGTGAACACATCCGAGCAGGAGAATCCCGTCGATGCCTTTGGAGAGGATATCGGCGATCCAGATCAGGTTGAGCGATCCGAGACAACGGAGGGAAATGATGCGGACGAAAGGATTGTACTTGCCCTTCCTCGTTCCGATCATATCGAGTGCGGGATAGGCGTCGTTTTCACAGGCGAAAACCAGAATCCGGGGCTTCTCCTCGTCTTCTTCGGGGACCTCTATGGCCTTGATCATTGCGCCGATCATGGGCACCGAGTAGTCTTTGAAGGAGATGATCCTTTCGGGGCATGAACCCATACATATGGAACAACGGCGACAACGGGTCGGATTCGGCAAAGGATTGGCTTTTTCGTCCTCATTGTACGCCCCGAAGGGACACTCCTCGGTGCACCGCTTGCACTGGGTGCACCGCTGCATGAAGAGTTCCGGGTAACTCATGTCGCCCACCCTTGGGTGCACGGACTTGCCCACAGACGTCAGTTCCACGCACTGTATGGCTTTCAAGGCAGCGCCCATGCCGTCCTGCCTGCTCGCGGCCATATCCATGGGCTGGCGCACGGGACCTGCGGCGTAAATACCCGTCCTGCGGGTCTCGTAGGGAAAGCAGATGAAGTGTGAGTCGGGAAAGCCATATTTCAAGTCCGGCAATTCCGGACCCTGGCGATACTCGAGGTTGAGCGTCTTCGACTTGATCATCTTGGTAGGGATGAGGAGCTGGGAAGCCATGTCCTGTGGCTTGTTTTCTTTCTCTTTGCCGCCCTCCTCGCAGACGATCTGCACTTCTTCCTCCCCCAAGGCCGTCCTTGGGACCATGCCCGTGGCGAGCACCACGAGGTCGGCCGAGACGCGGATGTTTTCTCCAAGGAGCGTGTCATCCACCTCCAACGTGACTCTATGATCCGCCTGGGGAGCGACCGTGGTCACCTCCCCCTTTGTCAGAAAGATGCCTTCGTCCTCCTGCACGCGTCGGTAGAAGTTCTCGTACTGACCGGGGGTGCGGATGTCTTTGTAGAAGATGTAGACTTTCGATTCCGGCTCCTTCTCCCGGATGTAGAGTGCCTGCTTAAGCGATGTCATGCAGCACGTGGTGGAGCAATACGGCAGGTGGCTCGGATCGCGAGAACCTGCGCAAAGGATGAAGGCCACGCTCCTCAAGGCTTTGCCGTCTGAAGGACGAACCAACCTCCCCGCTGCGGCCATCTCTTCCACGGCGATTGTCGTCACCACGTTGGGGGTCGAACCGAAGCCCAGATGGGAGAGCTTGGCAGCCTCATACGGCTCAAAACCAGTGGCCAGCACGACGGCGCCTACGCGCTCCGTATCGGTACCTCCGTTTCTCCGGATCGATACGTCGAACATTCCCGGGGCACCGCTGATTTTCTCAATTACTGCAGAAGTAAGGACCTTGACACCCGGTTCTCTTCGCATATCCTCAATGGTCGCAGCTACATCAGGCGTGACCGGGTCGCGATACGGGAAGGCCTTGGGATACTCTCTGAAGAGCTTGGCGGCAAATCCTCCAAGGCTATCCTCCCGCTCCACAATGACCACTTCGTATCCGGCTTTGGCCGCTTCGATAGCGGCGGTCATGCCTGTTACGCCGCCCCCGACCACTAGAATGCGCTTCGTGCATTCAACGATGTAGGGCTCCGCCGGATCAATGTTCTGAATGCGTGCGAAGCCCATCCGCAGCTGGTCCTCAGCGAGCATCTGGATATCCTCGTCGAAAGTCTTCCCTTCGGCGAGGCACGGCTCATGGCTCCACGCAACCTGTTCCCGCAAGTTTACCCGGTCGAGGACCGTCGTTCGGGGATCAAAGGCGAATACATCGCCTTTGGCTCTGGGGGAACACGCAGCAATTACCGGCGCGTTAACCTTACCATCGGCAATGTCAGCTCGGATTTGTTCCGCCCCTTCCATGCTGCACAGAAATGGGTGGACGAGAACCGGCGCCTTGAACTCGCTCCTCGCCGTGTCCGCCAGTTTTTCGACATCCACCGCCTCGCTTATACCGCAGCCCCCGCAAATGTAGACCCCAGTTTTCTTTTCCATGGATCTACCTCCCGACCGCTGACTGGATCGCCTTGAGGGCAGCCCCGGTGGCGTCCTGAACCGAAGAGGCCACGTCCAGGGGGTGCTTCGCGCACCCTGCTCCGTAGATTCCGGGGGAATCCAGGAGAAACCCGTCGTCATCGTATCGTGCACCCTCGC
>Ga0326728_10017651_pt1 | contig 14239 bp, 14 predicted proteins | sample MB3enrmetagenome_FD_207602 | JGI IMG/M metagenome (GOLD analysis project Ga0326728, IMG submission 207602) | Lab enriched peat soil microbial communities from McLean, Ithaca, NY, United States - MB31MN | ecosystem: Environmental > Terrestrial > Soil > Wetlands > Peat | place: USA: New York...
TGCCGCTTTCCGCCCTTGATTCATGCGGTCCGTGGGCGAGGGCAAAGCGGCAGCTTCGCGACCGCACTCCAAAGTGCTTCGCACATTTTCATGCACAGTTGCGCGCCGAAGGCTGCTGCCGCTTTCCGCCCTTGATTCATGCGGTCCGTGGGCAAGGGCAAAGCGGCAGCTTCGCGACCGCACTCCAAAGTGCTTCGCACATTTTCATGAACAGTTGCGCGCCGAAGGCTCATGCGGATCGGTGGTGAGGGCCCGCAGATGCTTCTCGAGCTTCTTGCTCGCCATCTCCCGCAAGGCCTGCCCATAGGGGACCAGTTTAAGATTCAACCGGTCACAGGTGAACTCAAACTGCCGAAACATATCCTCGAAACACGCCTCCGTTCGAGCCCGGCCATCCTCGAGCTCCACGCCGAATTCATGTAGTTTCGTCCGGGCTTTCTCAGCCAGCTTGTCGAGTTCCGCCGTGAGTGCGGCACGAACCTGATCGAACTTATCGAGGGCCCGGGTATAGGAGGCGCTGTCTCGCTCGATCCGCCGAGCGAGAAAACTCCCCCGGAGCCGGAGGGCGGAATCGTACCAGCGCCCAAGGATCAGGTGTCGGAGCGCTTCGCGGGCCGAATAGAACTGCCGGGAGAGGCGGAAGATCCCGGCTTGCAGTTCGGAGGGGCTGATGCGCGAGGGACAAACCACCGCGTGCTGAGCGTCGAACAACTGCCAATCCCCCCAGGCAAAGACCCGTTTTTCCTCGGCGAGGCGACGGGTCAGGGGAGGACCGGGCAGGGCCGTGAGCGCAAAGAACTGGGCCGTGGTGAGCCGCGAGTCGCGCGCGAACTTAAGAGTTTCACTAAGAGTCTGAGAGGTGTCGGCATCGGACCCCAGGACGAACATGCCATGGACACGAATTCCTGCTTCATTGAAAGCGGCGATGGCGGCACGGTTCTTCTCGAGCGTCGCATGCTTTTTGAACAATTTGAGGGTTTCCTCGTTCACCGACTCGAGGCCGACGAAAACCATGGCACAGTTCGCGCGCTTCATCAGACGTAGTAGTTCGCGGTCTTGCGCCGTTTCAACCCGCACCTGTGCGAACCAGCGCGGCATCCTGACGCCTTCCGCCAGCAGGCGTTCGAGTAGCCGCGTGGTTCGCGCGCGATTGGCCGCAAAGATGTCGTCGCCGAAGAATATTCTCTTGCCGTTTAACTGGATCGTGTGGCGGATCAACGCCACCGCAGCGTCGTCGCTCAAGAAGCGAAATCCCCGGCCGAAGTTCTCAATTACCGAACAGAACTCGCACTCATAGGGGCAGCCGCGCGATGTATTTACAACGTTGTGGGTGATTCCCCGGTTCATCTGGTTAGAATAGACGGGGAAGGGTAGCGCGGAGAGCTCCTCGCTGGTCAGGTAGGGACGGTCCGGATTGCGGATGATTTCGCTGTCCCGGCCGAGGTAATTCACCCCCTCGAGGTCGTTGAGATACGGGTCCCGGAGATTGTCTTCCAGGCGCTCGAGCAGGAGAGGCAGGGTGTAGTCCCCCTCGTGCGTGACCACCACATCACCAAATTGCAGAGATTCCTCCGGCAGAGCCGTGGAATGTGGACCTCCAAAGAGTATCTTGACGCGGGGATTCACCAGGCGAACCCGCCGCGCTAATTCAAACGACTGATTCGCCGTACGAGTGATCATGGAGAGCCCCAGTACATCCGTATCCGCAAGCCGCTTCCAATCGCCTACATCCAGACGCCCGGGTACACGGTTGTACTGTGGGATGATGGTGACAATGTCCTCGTAACCCGCGCGGCGGCAGATCGCTTCGAGCAATGGCACGCCGCGGGCCGGAAACCGGAACAGAGAGTAAATGTCTTTCGCCAGCCGGCCGTCCAGCCGCCCGTCCACGGTGGCGGGCAACTCCACAAGCGTAATGCGTAGACCCTTCACGAAAACACCTAAACCGTCCAGGACGACGGCGGCAGTCGGAGCGTGGCTCTGAGTGTAATCCTCAAAAACGCGAAGTACCAAGGGACCGCCACTTTCAAGCCTCCCATGTCCGGGACCTGAAATCTGCTCAATATTGCTCACTTTTCCGATACGGGACAGGGATCAACTCGGGGGCGCTTGTGCTGAGGTATTGGCGTGTGGCCAATATATTGGCATGTATCTACGCGCCCCACGAACACATGCTGGGCATACCGACAGGCTTGCGGGGAGGTCTTGCTGTTCGCAATCTCTGTTTCGAGCTATCGCAGCAGGTGCACAATCAGCTCCGGCTTGTACTTCTTCGTTGACATGATCGAGCCTTCTTCTTAGATACATTCTCTCTGACTCCACCGGGCAAGAAAAAGCCGGTCACGTCACGGGCGTCCCCGCCCTTCTCCCTCCTCGATTCCCAGGCCGCGGTATACATGCGCCTGCCGGTCTTCCAAAAGCGGCCGGACGGAACGCACCAGAATGATCGTCATCGCTGACACTACTCCGCTCAATTACCTGGTGCTGATTGACCGGGTGCAGATATTGCCTCAGGCGCCGTTCGAACGGGTGAATGCAAGCACGAGATGTAGGGGTAGGGCTCCCGACTTCGTCGGGGCAAGTTGCCCTACCCGGCGTTCCGCAGGGTGAATGGCGAACGAGGGACGGCAAGCCGTCCCCCCTCCGGTGAAAGGCCAGTCGGCGCAGCCCGCTAGATATCCCCGTACGAATTCACACTTGACAAGTGACAAGCTTCACTTTACGGTGTATTCTCATGATTAGGAGCTTCAAACACCGGGGTCTGAAGCGCCTTTACGAACGCGGCGACCGGAGCGGGATACGGCCCGATTTACTGGACACGGTTGAGGACATTCTGGCTCGCCTCGATGAGGCCGACGCCCCGCAGGCACTTAACCTTCCGGGTTATCGCCTGCATCCGCTCAAAGGTGATTTGAGTGGCTTCTGGTCAGTGACGGTTCGGGCCAACTGGCGCGTCATTTTTCGTTTTCAAGGCGCTGATGCGTTTGATGTTGAACTGATTGATTACCACTAGGCGACGAAAGGAAAGACACCATGCCCATGAAGAACCCGCCTCATCCCGGACGAAGTATACGAACTGCCTGCCTTGAACCTTTGGGCCTGTCCGTGACGGAGGGCGCCAAGGTCCTGGGCGTCACCCGGCAGGCCCTCAACAATGTGGTGAACGGCAAGGCCGCAATCAGCCCGGAGATGGCGATCCGGCTGGCCAAGGCCTTCGGCAGCACGGCGGAAACGTGGCTGCGCATGCAGCTTACCTATGACTTGGCAGCCGCTCGAAAGGACGAAAGCAAGATCAAGGTTCGGCGACAGTACTTGGAAGAACTTCACGCAACATGAGAGATGCTGTCACCATGAAGTATCAAGACATCATAACCATTGAACCGGGCAAGCGCGGGGGAAAGCCTTGCATCAGAGGAATGCGTATTACCGTCTACGATGTGCTCTCCTACCTCGCTTCCGGGATGACGCACCAGGAGATCCTGGCGGATTTTCCCTACCTGACGGAAGAAGACATCCTGGCCTGCCTCAGCTATGCGGCTGATCGGGAGCGCCAACAGTTGGTTGTGCAAGGGTGAAGCTCCTCTTCGACCAAAACCTCTCGCCACGACTTGTCCACCGTCTTTCCGACCTCTAGCCAGGCTCTGTCCACGTTTTCAGCATGGGTACGGCACTCAGTCTTTACCCGCCGCATGGCTATGATGTTGCTCCGATGCCGGCATCCAATAGGGCGACCGGTGGTAATAATCGTACAGCCTGTTCTCGTACTCGCGAGTGACGGTCATCGAATCGCTCCACTCCGGGCCGTTCTGGATGGTTTCGCGGGTGAGGTCGACGTAGACTTTGGAGTCCGGCCAACTTACATTGCTAATCCACTGAGGCGAGACCAGCACTTTTTTGCCCGGCCACCAGTTCCGCGTATCCACCTCGAGGTATCGAATTGCCCAGGTTTCATCATCGACAATGAAGTCCTTCACGTGACCGATCTCACCATCCGAGGCCTCGATGTGATAGCCCGTCACCTCGTCGGTGCTGCGCAGATGTGAATCAGGCGACTCTTTTCCCGCCCTGGCTCGCAACGTCTCCGCCTCCGTTACCGCCTCCCTCTCAACCGTCAAGCCTGCCGGGTAGGACGCAAGACCCCACAGATAGGGCCCACCCCAATAATAGGGGTAACCGTAATACCCCAAATACAAGGCCTCGTGCTGTCTGGAGACGGGCTTGTGCGTATCTATGGACGGGCTGTCCTCGACCTGCTTCTTCGTCAGCGCCACATCGAGTCGCTTTGATTCCCACTCCGCCTGGCGGAGGGCATGGGGTGAGACCAGAACAAGCCGGCCACTCAGCCAATCCCCGGCATTAACCACCAGGTAGCGGATGGCCCAGCTCTCATCGTCAAAATAGAACTGCTCTAACGTCCCAATCTCCCCATCCCGGGCTCGGATCGTAAAACCCTTTAAACGGGTGACATTTCTCAACATTGTCTTGCCCTCCTTGGCATTGAGTGCGTTCGTTGCTGACATGGCAGGGTCTCCTTTTTCTGTTGAATGGATTCTGCCGCCTGTCGACTAATTTCGATTTTTGACCTGAATTAATGAGGACAATCTCCTTAGACTGCGCAGACGCCGCCAGACCGCGCGGGAAGAGCAAGGGATTTTGCCATCAGCCGATTTGGTTATAGTCGAAGGCTTTTGCCGGGGCAGTCCAATAGCGCTCACTGTTCTGGTCAAAAGTGCTCATCAGAATGTTTTACGTTGCCAAATGCGGGTACAGACGGGCGTCGATGCAGACCAGGATGGTCGTGGCCAGAAGGATGACAGCATAGTCGGTGCTCAGACCGAAGGCGCTGGTGCTGCCGGCCAGCATGAAAGTGCGCAGGGCATCGACGACGTAGGTCAGCGAATTGAGATGAGAAACGATCTTCAGCCACCCCGGCATGATGCTGGTGCCATCGAAATGCCGAAACTCCAGCGGAGGGCTCAACCCCTCCGGCCCAACGCCTGCAATTTCTCTCATCCGCATCTCCTGGAAGGCTCCGCCTTTGATGCCGCGCGAGTTTTAATTTGAACAAGCGCACTTTTTGCACCGCCATGACAAGCCGTTGACAATCTGGGTCTGCGCTTTACGCATACTTAATGCGGTTCGAGGCTGAAGACCATTAATACGGGGGCGGGCGTGAAAAAATCGAAGAAGATCGTTTTCTTTGTTCCATCCTTTTCGAGCATCGAGGCCACGGCGCCGCTTGGCCTGCTGGCCATTTCCACCCCTCTGCTCCAGGCCGGGTACGAGGTCCGCATCATCGATGCAACGATCCATGCGGACTACCAGCAGCGCATTCTCGACGAGGTAAAAGATGCTCTTTGCTTGGGGATTTCGGTGGTGACGGGACCCATGATCAAGGACACGGTGGATGCGGCCAAAGCGGTGAAGAAATGGAACCCGGAATTCCCGGTCATTCTGGGAGGCTGGCACCCCTCGCTGCTTCCCACCCAGACGCTGGAAGCGGAATACGTCGATATCATCGTCCGCGGGCAAGGGGAGGAAAGCACCCTCGAACTCATCGAGCGCCTGCGCGACGATGCGCCCCTCGATGACGTGCGCGGGATCGGCTTCAAGCAGGGCGGAAAAATCCGCTTCACGCCGGAGCGTCCCTTGAAGACCCTCGACCAGATGCCGCCCAAGGCCTATCACCTCGCCGACTTTGATGCCTATGAGCGCGTCTGCGGCCGGCGTTGGACCATGTATGTTTCCAGCCTCGCCTGTCCCTTCGATTGCTCGTATTGCACGAACGCGGGAGTGTACGGCCGCAAGTGGAACGCTTTGCCGCCGGAACAAGTGGTGGAGGAGACCATCGACCTCGCGCGGCGTTACCGGCTCGAGCTGCTCTGGATGGCAGATGACAACTTCCTGGTCGACCTCGACCGGTCGCTCAAAATTGCCGAGGGGTTGATCCGCGCCGGCGGTCAATTCAAGTGGAGCATCCAGGCGACGACCAATCTAACGGCACGCCTGACCATCGAGGAACTGGCCCTGCTGCGCCGCTCCGGGATGCACCAGATCTGCCAGGGCATCGAGACCGCCTCCCCGAAAGTCATGAAGCTCATGAACAAAGGGTTTCAGGACCTGGGCGACATTTACCAATCCACCGAACGGTGCATTAAGGCGGGAGTTATTCCCTCCTTCAATATCATCTTCGGGTATCCCGGCGAGGGGGTAAAAGAGCGCCGCGAAACTGTGAATTTCATGATGGACGTGTGCCAACGTTTTCCCGGGGCGGAGTTCTGGACCAATATTTTTACCCCCTACCCGGGATCGCCGATCTTTCACCGGGTGGGGGAGCTGGGCATTGAAGTGCCCCACTCGCTCGAGGGCTGGGTCGATTATTTCCCGCGTTACACCGCGCTGCCTTGGCTTAAAGGAAAAGATCATCAGCGAGTCCAGAGGATGCGTGATTACCTGCGCATCGCGTTCGACCGGGCGCCCATCGCCGCCACCGGCCCGGGCGGGTTCGCGCGCGCCGTCAAGCACCTCACCGCCCATCCGGCGCGCTGGCGGCTGGACCACGATGTTTACGGATTTCCGTTGGAACTGTGGGTCAATCGCCTGCTGAAGAACCTGGTGAAACTGCCCAAGCCCAGCGTGGATGCCAAAATGATGGGGCCGGAGACTGCTCCGAGCTGCACATGATTGTTCTTTACAACCCGAAGGCAACGAAGTTTCGCAGCCGGCGCTTCCCGCTTTCCATTCTGTCGATGGCGGCAGTTCTGGAAGGGCGCGAGGAGTACGCCATTGTCGATGGCAATCTCGACCCGCGTGCAAACGAGACGCTTTTAGCGCTGATCCGTGAGAAGCGCGTCGAACTCCTGGCGGTGACCGTTATGCCCGGCCCGCAAACGCTGAGCGCCGTGGAAAGCTGCCGGGAAGTCCGGGAACGCTATCCCGGAATTCCAATCGTTTGGGGTGGGTATTTTCCTTCCAACTATACGGAGGCGGCCCTGAACGCCTCCTATGTCGACTACGCGGTGCGGGGTCAGGGGGAAAACACGTTTCTGGAACTGCTGGAGGCCGTACGAGAGAGGCGCGACGTAAAGAGTATCACTGGACTTTCATACAAGGATGCCGACGGGACGCATCGCCATAACCCTGAACGCCCCATGAAACCGCCTGATGCCTTCCCCTGGTATCCCTATCACCGCATTCCCGCGGAGCGATACCTTCTGCCCACGTTCCTCGGGCGGCGCACGGCCGTTCACCAAGCGAGCATCGGGTGTCCCTACCGCTGCAACTTCTGCGGCGTCGTCACCTTCTCGGGAAGCCGCGAGAAGATGGAATCACCCGCGCGCAGCGAAGCGATCTTGCGTCATCTGGCCACCACTTACGGGGTGGACGCCGTGCAGTTCTATGACAACAACTTTTTCCTGCGAGAAGACCACGCCCGCGAACTCGTTGACTGGATGGCCCCCCTGAAGCTGCGCTGGTGGTGCGAGGCGCGCGCCGACATGATGATGCGCTACTCGGATGCAACCTGGGAAGCGGTCCGCCGCTCCGGCTGCGTCATGATTTTCTTCGGCGTCGAGTCAGGCTCCAACGAGACGCTGAAGGAGATGCACAAAGACCTGCGCGTCGAGGATACGCTGGCTCTGGCCTCCCGCATCCGGCGTTTCGGCATTATTCCGGAGTTTTCCGTTATCTTCGGCAATCCGCGGGACCCGGAAAGGGACACTCGGGATTGTTTCAAGTTCGTTCGCAAGCTGAAAAAGTTGAACCCGGACGCGGAAATTGTGGTCGAGCACTACACGCCGGTCCCGCAACGGGAACGGATGTACGGTAACGTGGAGGATCAGATTCACTTCCCGACGACTCCCGACGAGTGGGCCACGGACCGCTGGCAACGTTACGCCACGCAAAAGGACCCCTCAACTCCCTGGCTGGGGGCGCGCACCAAACGCGTGATCGATAACTTTGAATTGGTGGTGTCGTCGCGTTGGCCGACCGTGCAGGACATCCGGCTGCCCGCGTGGGGAAGATGGCTGCTGAAAACTCTCAGCCGTTGGCGCTACGAGCTGGGAGTTTACTCTGCGCCTTGGGAATTGAAATGGGCGCAGCGAATGATTGATCTGCGCAAGCCCAAGGCGGAAAGCCTGTGAATTAAGCTCCGAACGAAGTCACGCGGCATTGCGTGGTCGTAGGCGTAAGGCTTGCCGTACCCTCATAGTTCGGTCACGCAAGGATGTAGAAGGTAGAACCCGCCCATGGAGAGAAATTGCGTCTCTGTCCAGGAAGGCTATGAACGGTGGGCGCCGACCTATGACCGCGATCCAAACCCTCTTCTCGCGCTGGAAGAACGTCAACTCAAACTCCTGCTTCCCCCCTTGGCGGGCAAGCGAGTGCTCGATTTGGCCTGCGGCACCGGCCGATGGTTGGAATGGCTCATGACGGGAGGGGCAAGCTCCGGAGTGGGAGTCGATTTTTCTCCCGCCATGCTGGCCGCGGCAAAGGAAAAATCGGCCGTCCGAGGGCGGGTTGTGCAGGCGGATTGCCGCGCGGTCCCTTTTGCCCATGCGGTCTTCAATCTGATGATTTGTTCATTTGCTTTGGGTCACATTGCTGACCTGCGAAGCGTGGCCCGTGAGGTCGGGCGCGTGGCAACCCCCGGCGCCGACGTTTATGTGAGCGACCTGCATCCTCTCGCCTATGGGCAAGGTTGGCAGACGCGATTCCGTGACCGCCGTGGGGCCGTCGAAATCGCCACTTGGCCTCGGTCTGCGCAAGAGTTCCTTTCCCCCTGGGATTCCGCCGGATTGGATTGCGCCCAGTTGGTAGAGTGTCGATTCAGTGAGCCTGAGCGGCGAGTATTCACCCAAGCGGGCAAAGGCCGCGTGTTCGAGGATTTCTGCCGGGTACCGGCGGTGCTGATCGGTCATTTTCAGCGGTCGGCCCGGCGATAGGTGCACAGATCATTTCACCCCTCCCTTTTGACTCTCCAGGAATGCGGTTAGGGCGCTGAGCTGTTCGTCCGTGAGGTTTTGGAAGGAGGGCATGATCGAGCCCGGAACGTACGCCGCGGGATTCTTGAAATGGCCGATTAACCAGGCTGGGGAGCGGCCGCGGGTCCCTTCGACCGTCAAGTCCGGTCCCACTTTGGTTCCTTCGCCATCCAGCCGATGGCAAATAAAACAACCTTCCTGACGATAGAGCGTCTTGCCATAGACAATCAGTTGAGCCGGGGTCTTTGCCGGAGGTTTCTGCGTCTTGGCATTCTCAGCCTCGGCAGAGTCCAGTTCCGGTAGACGATGGACGAAGATAACCAATTTCCAAGTATCTTCCGGAGATATTGCACCCTTCCATGATGCCATTCCGGTCATGCGGACGCCGTTCTGGATGATCCAGAACATCTGAGAATCGTTCCAATGCTGGACGTGTGGGGACGTCAAGTCCATCACCGGGGGATACATGCCCTGCCCCAGGGCGGTCTGACCGTGGCCGTCCGCTCCGTGGCAGATGGCGCAGGACTGCAAATAGACTTGCTGTCCTTCGCTTACGACTTGCGGGTTGCTGGGGAGTGGGTTCTTCAAATTCTCGGTCTCGATGGGGATGACGAGGTCTTTCGCCACATTCGCCAAAGCGGTTTCAACGGTTGAAGGCTTCTGGTGCGCTGTACACGCAGACAAAAGGAGGGCGAGCACCGTTAGGAAACCGCCTTTGCCCAATACAGCTACCAGCCTGCCGTGAGTTCGCGCCCCGGCCGCGTCATCGTTTGTCATCATGGCATCAACCTTGGGGATATTACCCTCCGCAATCGGCAGGCGTTGCGTACAAATCCCCCTACCCGCTTGACGTTAGCATGGCGGCCTATAGCCATGTGTCAGAGGCCCGTGGGGAATTTGTAAATTTTTCGATTTGAGAAAGAGGCAGGGGTAGCGCGGACCTGTTTTGTAGGTCCGCGGCTTGTCCCCGATGGGCGAGGGGAAGCCGCGGACCTACGAAACAGGTCCGCGCCACTGTTCACACACGCTAGGAATCAGAAGGCTGGGTGGGGCGCTTAAGGGGCAGGATCACTTTGAAAGTGGTGCCAGACTCACCAGTGGATTCGACCATCACCTCTCCGCCGTGATCGCGGACGATTTTCTGAACCACCGCGAGTCCAAGTCCCGTGCCCTCCTCCTTACCGTACGTCACGAATGGCTGAAAGACATCTTCCCGAATGGACTCGGGAATTCCCGGACCGTTGTCCGCCACGGAAATCTCGACATGGTCATTCACCCCCCGCGCCATGATTTGGATTTTTCCGGACGCCGTGGGAGCAGCCTCGCAGGCATTTTGCAGGAGGTTATCAAAAGCCCGGTCGAGCTTCTTAAAGTCAAACCATCCGTCGGTCGCCCCCTCGTGCGTCACGGTGATTTGGATTCCTTTGAACTCCGGGCGAATACGGATTGAGCCTAGAGTACGTTCCAGGGCTTCCACCACATCTCCGTGGGCGAACTGAAGAGCCTCCCGCCCCTTGGAGAACTCCAGGAGTGAGGAGATCAATTCCGCCATCCGGTTTACGGCTGACCGAATTTCATCATACAAGCCTTTCCTCTGGCTGGCATCGAGATCACTTTCCGACTGGAACTCCGCATAGGCGAGGATGGTCGTCAGGGGATGCCGGAGATCGTGGGAAATGGTGCTTGCCATGCGGCCGATGGTGGCCAAGCGCTCGGCGTGCAGAAGGTCCTGCTGGCTTTTTTGCAGGCTCTTCCTCATACCGTCGAAGGCCGTGGTGAGTTCGGCCACTTCATCGCGACTGCGGACGTGCAACGGAAATGCGAAGTCCCCTTTCTCCAGGGCGCGCACACCGGAAACGAGGTTGGCGAGAGGCCGCGTGAAGGTATGGGAGATGAGAAAAATCAGCCAACTGCCGGCGAGCACCGCGACCAGTCCGACGCCCAGCAGCAGGTGGTTTAGTTCTGCCAGGAACTGCGTCGCGGCGTCGTAAGATTTTAAAACCGTCAAGGTCACGGGCGGGCTTTCCGTGGGAGCCAATTCCAGGGAAGTCGCCAGAAAAGTTTCGCCGCCCAAGCCGATCTCTTCCGGGTTCAAAGATTCTCGTGTGGTCTTCAGGCTCGGGCGAGCTGCCAAAGCTGGCAGTTGATTGGGCAAGAGGGTGCTGACCACCGTGTCCTGGCCATATCGAAAAGCCACTTGGCAAGAGGCGACCCGCGCCACGGCATCCGCCACTTGTCGATCAACCTCATACCCCACTGCCAGGACACCGAGCACGACATTGTCACGCGCCGCTCCGAAATAAATCGGTTGGAGAAACACCGCATACAGATGGCCCCCGCCGTACCACCAATCGCGGTTCTGCTCTTTTTGCAGCGTCCGCGTTAGCGAGGCCTGCGCGGCATCACGGCTGTAACCGGCCGCCGAGGTATGGAGTCCCATGACCTTTCCGGTGCGGTCGGCGAGGAGAAAAAGATCGCTGCCGGTCAGTTGCCAGAGATCGGCTGAAGCGTCCTGAATGGTGGGCGCGTGCTGGGTGGTCATCAGGGCGCGGAGATTCGGCAAATCCGCCAGGAGCACCGCGGATTGTGCCAGCCCGCGCTGACGCTGCAACTCAAACTGCTGGAAGGTCACCACGGAATTGTGGAGGGCTTCAACAATCTCGTGCCGCGCGTGATTCCTCAGGTAGTTCTGGACGATGAACAGGACCGTGCCTGTCAGCACGGTGGTGGTGAGAATGAGGGAGAGAAGAAACTTGGTTCGCAGCCGAATCTTGGCCATGGCCTTATTTCTTTCTTAGCGCTGCGCCGCTCGGGGCCTCCCCTCCGCACCCGCGGCGCGGCCGGCCTGCTTAAGGCACAAACTTGTAGCCGGCTCCATGGACCGTCTTGAAATGAGTCGGGTTCAAGGGATCCGCTTCGAGCTTCTGCCGGAGCTTCATGATGTGATTATCCACGGTGCGCGTGGAAGGATAGCAGTTGTATCCCCAGACCTCGTTCAGTAACACGTCGCGGGAGATGACCCGCTCGGGGTTGGCAACGAAGTATTTCAGGACCTTGAATTCCTGGGGAGTGAGGGCAATCGACTCGCCTTTGCGGGTCAGTTCCATCTTGGCGAAGTCGACCGCCACGTCGTCGAAAGCATAATGGTCCGCGACCTTGGGGCCTCGCACCCGGCGTAGCACCGCATGAACACGGGCGATGAGCTCCTTGGGGCTGAAGGGTTTGGTGACGTAATCGTCCGCGCCCAGCTCCAGCAGTAAGACCTTGTCAACCTCGTCCGTCGAGGCGCTCAAGATAATGATGGGGAGATTCGGCGCTTCCTTCTTCATGGCGCGGCAAACTTCCCGGCCGTGGACCTTGGGGAGCTTCAGGTCGAGGACCACGAGCACCGGAGGAGCGGCGCGAAACGCTTCCAGTCCGGCAGCCCCGTCCGGGACGAATTCCGGTGCATACCCCTCGGTCTCAAAGGCGTGTTTCAGGGGTTTGTATAACGTCCGATCGTCTTCAATGATGAGGATTTTTTCCATAGGGTTTCAACAAAAAGACTAACACAACCTTTACAAACTCACTACACCTGCTTGACTTCGCAAGGTCCCCGTCGTGGTATCTGTCTTCTGATACGCAGGGGAGGATAAAAGGTATGCGCAAGCGAACTGGGGATGTCCGGATACTGTACCCGAAAGTGAGCGGCCTGGTCAGAATGGCTCGAGTGGCCTTGACCGCCGCCGTGCTGGTGATCTCTCTAGGGTTCGTCGCGCTCCCGACGCACCGTCTACATGGGGCCGCGAATCCTTCCGGCGCTTCCATGGCGGCCACCGGGCAGGCAGGAGGAACCATTCCTTTGGCGGAGAGTTTGGGAGTCCGCTTTATTCCGGGATCGTCGTCAACGGTGCTGATCGAGCGGGACGGAAAAACCTATCTGGTCGATTTAGCTGACCGGAGCATACAGGAGAAGGATTCGCCTTCGGCGTCAGCCGCAGTGACGGTTGCGCACCTGGAATCGGCGCACTCCTCGCCGCCGGACGTTCAGCCGGGAGCTAAAATTTTCGCCGACAATTGCGCCGCTTGCCACGGGGCTGCCGGAAAGGGAGTTGCGGCGATGAAAACCCCGGACTTCACGAACCCGGCGGTGCAGGCGGCGCTCTCCGATGCCTCTCTGATCAAAACCATCCGGGAAGGGAAGCCCGGAACCGCGATGCCCGCGTGGGGCGGAAAAATGTCGGACGCGGAGATCAATGCGGTCGCGGCGTTTGTACGGTCGCTCGGGCAGAGGAAAATGCCTGACCAGGGAGCTCCTGGGGCAGGAGCCAAGCAAATGGCGAAAGTGTACACGCCTGCCGACGATTACCTTTTCAGCCTGCCCACCGGGCGCCAGCTCGACCGCCACGGCCTCTACCTCAATTTCACGCATCGCTTCGTCTATACCCCCGCTTTCAGCGGGACCGGTGGCGGAGACACACTGGCAGGGCTCGACGACTTTTCCATTTCCTCCTTTGGTCTGCGATACGGAGTCACCGATAAACTTTCGGTCAGCGCTTACCGCTCGCCTAGCTTGATTGGGCGCCCGATCGAATTGGGTGTTGCCTATCACTTTTCGGACGAGCATGAAGGGAATCCACTGAATGCCGCGGTGCGATTTTCTGTGGACGGGCAGAACGATTTCGACAAAAACTTTACCCCCAATTTCGAACTGATCTTATCCCGCAGCTTCACGCGGCGCGCCCAGTTTTACCTGGTGCCGACCGTGTCTCTCCAGGCTCGCGAGTTGATTACCAAGCCCGGGAGCCTGGCGTCTGCTCCCCCGAATCTTCCCGGCATCAACACCTTCGTATTGGCGGCCGGGGGCGCGTTGGATATACGCCCCACGGTGGCCCTGGTCGCCGAGGTCTTTCCCACTTTGGTCAATGGTCCGGAACTCGGTATTCATCGGCCGGCATACGCCTTTGGCATCCAGAAGAGGGTTTTGCGCCATGCCTTCACGCTGGGATTTTCCAACAGTCCCGGGACGGTTGTTTCCCAGCGCGCCGGAACCCGCGCAACATTCGTGGGGGACCCTTCGGGGGACACGCCCAGCGGCCTCTTCATAGGGTTTGACTTGATGCGGCAGATCTATTGAACCCGATGTAGGGGGACGGCTTGCCATCGTCGATGCTTATGTGCGAAGCACTTTGGAGTGCGGTCGCGAAGCTGCCGCTTTCCGGCCTTGATTCATGCGGTCCGTGGGCAAGGGGCAAAGCGGCAGCTTCGCGACCGCA
>Ga0326728_10017652_pt1 | contig 14238 bp, 14 predicted proteins | sample MB3enrmetagenome_FD_207602 | JGI IMG/M metagenome (GOLD analysis project Ga0326728, IMG submission 207602) | Lab enriched peat soil microbial communities from McLean, Ithaca, NY, United States - MB31MN | ecosystem: Environmental > Terrestrial > Soil > Wetlands > Peat | place: USA: New York...
ATTGCCATGCCATACCCCGGTTGAAATGCCAGTCAACACTTGCGTCAATCAGGTATCAGATCACGACATTTAGATCCACTGACCCGCCACCAACAATCAACGTTGATAGGCCTGAATTCAGCGACCGTCATGGCCTCTCCGATTACCGTCGCGCTGGTAACAAGGTGGGTCGAAGACGGGACCGCGGCCAGCATGTTGCACGCGAGCGAAGGCAATGCGGTTGCAAATTTATGAACTCCAACCTGCTGCCTGCATGTTAATGAAAAATTAGAACACCCCCCTAGTGATCTCTCCTAAAAAAAGATAATAATTTCAATTGATTAACGGGCTTGCGAGGATCTTGAAACTCCAATCCCCTGCCTATTAGGCAGGATTGAAAATAGAAATCACCTAACAATCTCTCAAAACAATACTAGCATTATCAATGCGTTGGCGATCCCGGAGGGGCTCGAACCCCCAACCCCCTGCTTAGAAGGCAGCGGTTTTTCCTGTAACTCTTTGTTTTTACGAAGGAACCGTTTTACACGCCCTTCGTAAATTGTCGTGAGAATTCACGGCGGGGCAGCGTCGTATGTAAAACATTCGCCGCTGCCTTCGGGCAGCGTTTTTTGCCAACAAAATTTGTCAATGAAGGCACAGTTGGATAGTTATTTGCTTGATAAATAAAGTCGTATAGAAATCTAACATATCCGACGATTCGCATCAGATTACCCTGCTGCGGCAACAGGGAATGGAGCGCCTTTCCGAACGGCGGCGCTTTCAGCGGAACGTGGTGCTGGGCGCAAAAATCCTATCCAGAATAATGATGTTGCCGCACGTTAACATGTGCTGCGGTTAGGAACATCGGCTGACGACAGGATGGGCCGAGATTTTGTCCATGATATCAACGAGGCCGACCCTCCTCCGGTAGCCGAAAGAATTTTTGCAGGAGCGAAAACGGGCGGTCGGGGCCAAAGCCGCCGTATCAACGGCATCGAGAAGTTAGCCCGGTATCTCCGGGACCGGGCGAAGCAGAAGTTTATGGCTTGTCCGGCAATGTCTGCTTTCGCGGGTGAAGTTGCCGTTGGCTCCGTCTTTGAAACTCAACCTGCAAATGCTGCCGCTTAGAGCCAAACATTGTTTGTGCGGTTCGCTCATCGCCTTCACAGGCGTGGTCTAGCCTCCGTCACAACAGCCGGGCGCAACGGTGTTAGCCGCCCGGTTAGCCGCAAACTGTACGCTTTGCAAAAGTTCCCCTGACACCAGGTCAAGCATAACAGCCAGGGCGGCGCCGGGGCTCGCCCCTTTTTCAAGAACGCGTTCGAAGGCAGCCAGTACATCACTTTTTAGAGTATCAAGAGCGTTCTCCAGCGCCGGAGTTTCTTTGCGCTTAAACTCTTCAAGGAGGTCCTCTATTAGCTGCTTCTTATCCTCCATTTTGCTACCCTCGAACTTTCTTACTATTCCGCGAAAGACAAAACGCCCCGCACGCAACGAGGTGATCAGGGCCTCGGCCACGTCGTCGCAACTGTCAGCGAGAAATTCGTGTATGAACGACGCGTTGACCCGCCACTGACTTGGGGTTCACACCTCCTTTTCGATGATCTCGGTGGCGAGAGCGGTGATCTCCTCGAGCACCCGATCGAACCCGTTCTCTCTGTCCTCCTCGAACAGCGGCGCCCTTTTCAAGATCACGTATTGCGATTGCAAACGAGAAAGTTGCCGTGACTCGCGCTGGAACCAATGCCTCCCCGTCCGCGTACCCTTTCAACCCCGGCTTTACTCCACTGCGCATTCCTGACGTCCCTCACTACTCACGCAACCACTGAATTATTACTACGACAGCGCGCCAGCCGTGGCCATCGGGCTTTTACCTAATCCGTCAAGCAGATTCTGCGCCCGTTGATAAGTCATGGGGAACTGCCAGAATCTCCTCCACAGGCCGAATCTCAGCGCTCGTGCGCTGCTACCTGTTGCTAGTCTGCACCACATAAGAGGAACACGTCATATGACCGAGCAGTTGAATCGCCGCCACCAAACGCGGCTTCCGTCGGATCCCACATTCCTGTTCGACCGGGTCGAGTGCTACTATCGTGAGCGGCTCGAGGCGAGCTGGAAGGGCAAGCATCCCTTGAAGGGCCAGAGCCCCGGACCGGCCGCGATCAAGTTGCGCAGCAACGACTACTTGTGCCTAGCCGCCAATCGGCGCGTGATCGAAGCCGAGGTCCGCGCGCTGCAAGCCAGCGGTCACGGTGATTCAGTGTCGCGAGTGTTCGTGCATCACGAGGCCGATGGTCTCAAAGCTTTCGAGCAGCGCGTGGCGCGCCTGATGGGGGCGGAAGCCGCCGTGCTCGCCAACTCGGGCTATTGCGCCAATGTTGGCCTGATCCAGGCGATCTGCCGTCCCGATACGCCTGTGTTCCTCGACATGAAGGCGCATTTATCGCTGTGGGAAGGCGTAAAGAGCGCAGGCGCCAAGCCCACGCCATTCCGCCACAACGACGCGGAGCATCTCGATCGCTTGATCAGGAAACTTGGCCCCGGCGTGATCGTAATAGATGCGCTTTACAGCATCGACGGCAACATTGCCGCTCTCGATAACTTCGTCGAGGTCGCCGAGCGGCGCGGCTGCGCGCTGGTCGTCGATGAAACGCATTCCTTCGGCACACACGGGCCTGGTGGCGCCGGCCTTGTTGCGGCACGCGGTCTCAGCGATCGCGTGCACTTTCGAACTGCCGGTCTGTCCAAGGCGGTGGCGAGCCGCGGCGGCCTGGTCGTATGCTCGCAGCGCAACGCCGAGTTCCTGCGCTACGAATCGCTGCCTATGATCTTCAGCACCCAAGTGCTGGCGCACGAGGTGGCGGGGTTTAACGCTGCCCTCGATATTTTCGCCAGCGAGCCCTGGCGGCAGCGCCTGCTGCATGGCAATCATCGTTACCTCACTCAGGGCCTCGACGAGCTGGGCTACAACGTCGCTCTGTCCAAATCGCAGATCATCGCCCTAGAGGCCGGCGAGATACTTGACGCGATCAAGCTGCGCGATGCCCTGGAGCGCCGCGACATCTTCGGCGCGATCTTCTTCCCGCCGGCGACGCCCGCGAAGCGCTGCATCATCCGCTTCACGGTGAACTGCGGCCTGACGAGGGCCGAGCTCGATCGCGTGTTGGCTGTATGCGCCGAGATCAGGGACGAGGTCGGTCTGGCATCGTGGCCTTCCACACGGCGCCGAGGCCGTCAGATGCTCGAGACCGGCCGGCCGGTCGCGCTTGCGGCATGAGCCTGGCTGGACACGGCGGACGCAGGGCCGGCCGTGTCCATCTTTGCCTCGATAACGGGTAGCCTGATCTTGAAGGTGGTGCCTTTGCCAGGCTCCGATGAGCAGACGATGCTGCCGTCGAACCCCTCGATGACACGGCGGCAGAAGGACAGGCCGATGCCGGTGCCGCCGGTGTCATCGTGACTGGTCGCGAACGGTACGAAGATATAGGGTAGTATTGCAGACTCTATGCCGCGGCCGGTGTCGCCGACTGAGAGTAAGTGACCGGCCGGCGCCGTTCTCGCCTCGATAACGATATGCCCTGTTCCCGCTGCGGCGATCGCACGCAGTGCATTTTTGACGAGGTTGAAAATGACGTGAACCATAAGCAACTCGACACCCTGATAGATAAAGTTGTGGTAGACGCGAACCGTGATCAGCTCGCGCTCACCGGGCCGGAAATGGAAGCGGCTGAGCGCCTGTTCTATGGTGCCGGCGATGTCATACAACTTTTTCCGCTCTTGGGAGAAGCTCTCGTCCTTGAGGTTGGTGAGCAGCATATCGATGACGAGGTTCGCGGCAACGGCGTGTTCGGCGATGCGTTTCAGGGCACCACCGACGCGGGTCATATCGCCATCGCTCAGACTGTCATCGCAGCCCCGCTGTCGCGCCCACTGGTTGACCGCGCTCAGGCGGCCGAGGTGCTCGCCGGTTTTGCTGGCGTCGAGCCGGATGCCAAGAAGGGGCGTGCGCATCTCATGCGCTATGCTGCTCGCAAGAGCGCGCGCTGCCATGAGCTTCTCACGCGCGATCACGCGCTCGCTGTGCGAGAGGAAAACCACCGCACTTAGGATGAAGCCGTAGACTGGGAGCGCGAGCACATATTCGGCGGGGACATTGGCCGACCCGGACAGTAGCCAATAGCCGATCAGCCCAATCAGCCACCCCATGAGGGAGACAAGGACGCCGTTGGCGAGATCGTAGAGCAGAAACGTGAACAGGAAGATCGCAGTCTCCGACATCAGCCAGACGTTATTGAAACGGTTCATGAGCAACATGAGAGTAAAAAACACCGGTCCGGCGAACAGCACGGCCCAGTAGCAGTAGGCCAGGTAATGCGACATGAGCCGCCGGGGCCAATGGCGCCGGAGTGCCATCGGTATGCAGAGCGCCATTCCTGCAAGCCTCAGCGGCAAGCTCTCGTAGGGTTGCGGAAAGGCATATGTCCAGATAAAATAATACAATGGAAACGCAATTACCCCGATCAGTCCAACTGCCGGCAGCTTGAATGCTGCGAGGGCGTGGTGCTCGGCATACGCATTGCGAAGACGGCGCACGAGATGCCGCGGCCGGGTAAGTAAGTCTCGCCCCATCGGGCGCTGGTCGCCGGTCACAATGCCAAATTGCATAACTACGAACTTCCACTTGCACGATATCACGTGCGCCGACTATACAGTTGCGGCCTAGGCTGCCGGAAGTGCTTTACGAGCGTCTTGGCATCCGAGTATCAGGACTGGACCTATGAGCGCCTTGCTGCCCCTCTACCACCCCACGACATGCCTCGTCATCGATGATGACCGGCTCTACCTCGACAGCTTCGATTACAATTATGCCGATGTCACGCTGTGTGCAACCGAGCAGCGGCCGGAGCAAGCCATCGAGCGCCTTCTAAAGGATGCGGAGCGGACCGGCTTGACGATCGATGAAGCTAATCACGCGCCGGTTGGCGAGGCGGCGGACGGTGATCCTGTCGTTCGTCTGCCGGCATCGCGCATCGCCGCAATGGCCCGCGATCCCGCCCGCTTTTCGCGCGTTTCCGTGGTCGTCGTCGACTTCGCCATGCCGAGTATGACGGGTGTCGAACTCTGCCAGAAGATCAAGCACCTGCCGGTCAAGAAGGTTCTGCTCACTGGTAAGACCGGGGATTCGACAGCCGTCGCCGCCTTCAACGAGGGCCTAATTAACCTGTTCCTGGTCAAGCACGACCCAGACCTGCCCGGCAAGCTGAGGCGGATCATCCGGGAGCTGCAGTACGGTTACTTCAAGGACATCACCGCGCCGCTGGAACCCATTGCAAAGCTTGAGGACACGGCGTTCCTCGACGATCCGGGGATTGCGAGCTGGTACCACAAGCTCGCCGAGCGCATCGGCGCGGTCGAGCACTATCTCCTGCTATCTCCGCCGGGCCTGATGCTGGTCGACGAGGCGGGTCAGGTCACCGTTGCATTGATCAGCAACCACGATCGGATGCGCGCCCAGCTCGAGATTGCGATTGAAGAGGGCGCCCCCGGGGCGCTGGTGAAACGGCTACGCGCGGGCGATGTGATACTCGCCTGCCCGACGCCGACCGGGTTCTACGAACAGAAGCACGCGTCCGATTGGCAGAAGTATGTTTTGCCGTGCGAGGAGATCAGGGGAAATAACCTCTGGAAAGTGGCGATCCAGCGGAACCCGGCACTTAGCCTGTCGGCCGTCTCGTTGCGGCAGTATCGCCGGTCGCAGGCCAAGCCCGTCAGCGCAACTTAGTATATCCAGCCCTGGCGCAACGCGATCGCCACGACCTGAACACGTGTCTTGGCGTCGAGCTTGCGTTTCATCTCCTCCACACGGAAGTTGATCGTCTTCGGGCTGAGATTGAGCTTGGCCGCGATCTCCCGGTCGCTGAGTCCGTCCGCGATATGCAACAGGACCTCCTTGTCGCGCTCGCTCAGAAAACACCTTAGGGGGTTGGTCATTGACATATAGCCTCGCCCCTCGAAACTGCTAGCTTTAGCTCCTTAGCGTCAGGATGTCCGGCCCAGGCGTTCCAGGCATCTTTGCCTTGCAAAAACAGCGCGACCGTCTCGTCCCGATTCATGCCCCGCCCTCAACCCAAATAAAAAATCCTGCGCCCCCATCTTAGCTTGGCTCAAGCCTGGCCGCTAGGGCTTGCCTCAAACAACCATGGATATCGAAGCCGTCTTGCAAGACGAAATTGGGGCGGTGACTTCATGGCAAGGTTTGATATCCAGAAGCGGCGTGCCATCGAGACAGTCGAGACCCCGCACCAACAGAGCCCCGTCTTCGAGGGCAACCAGGGTGACGACAGATGTTGCGATGGGGTTGGGACGCATGCGCGAGCGCAGGGCAAATGTCCCGGCGGGATCTCTGCCATTTCGAGGGGCTTGCACCAGCAGATCGCGCCGCGCCTTATCCATCCAATAAAGGATTTCGAGCCTAGGATGTGTGCCGAGCCCCTGCATGGCTTGGTGCCAGGGTTCATCGATCTCAATGCGGCAGATAGGCCCGCCGGTACTTCCCTGCCGTGGGCAGTCTTCCCGCGAGTGAAACGGCGTGCGGATGCGGCCAATAAAAATCAGTGTCGCGTCCGTGCGCTCTGGTTCCACGCCGGCGATCTCGCCCGGCCGCAGCGGCCCGTCCATCGTATGCTGTCTCCTCTTCACCGAGCTTGATGAAGAAGCAAAAAGAGCCTGCACTGAATCTCAGCTCTTGTGCTCATCACGCCATTTTCTCACCGCAGCCAGCGCATTCTCGATATGCTTCTCGGCGCCCAGGTCCGCGTAAGCATGGATGATCTTTCCGCCAGGTGAGATCACATACGAAATCCGCTTGGCAAAGAAGGCCCCGGCGAGTGGCACGTTAAAGGCCGCATCATAAGCCTTGATGACGGAAAAATCGGGATCGGCGCCGACAGGAAAGCGGTCGCGGCACTCCTTGCTAGAGAATTCGCGCTGGGTGGCGATGTCATCGCCGGAGATGCCGATCACGCTCGCGCCGGCGGCAGTGAAATTCTCTATGTTCTCGGCGAACTCGTGCGCCTCAGCCGTGCAAATGCGGGTGAAGGATTTGGGATAGAAATAAAGAACGACCGGCCCTTTTTTGAGCGCGGCGGTAAGCGAAAAGGTGAATGTCTTGCCGCCTTGGGCTGCCTGCAGGGTAAAATCGGGCGCGGCATCGCCTAGCTTCAAGGCCGCTATCGCGGCCGTGGCGAACAGGGTGAGGCAAAGCGCAAGAAGAAGAGTTGGCGGCTTCATGGGGCCCCTTCAATGCTTGAGCGGCATGAGCGGTACCAGCATGCGCACCGCGTGGCTGTTGTTATAGGGATTGCATTGCCGCTCTCAAAGAGGTGCCGGGTAAACGCGTTTCTATTTTTTTCAGCCGCAAGCTGGTCATGACCGCGGTACCCTCGAATGCGGACGTGAAAAAAGCGAGCCTTGAGGCGTTTACCCATGCATTGGGGATGTCGGCTTTTGTATAGTTAGGCCGGACGCCGACCAGACCCGACTCGAACATTGGCCGGAATGATCCGATAGCTTCCTTCGGGCTGCCGACGCGATGGGCCAATGCACTAAATCGCTACCGCGATAGCGCCCTGCCGCAAGGGGCGGTAACCAGTTGAGAGGAAAGCTGTTCCGGGGCGGGGAGCTCCGTCTTGAGGATCGAGGTCTTGGCAACCTCACTCAAGCAGGAGTTCCCCATGACGGACCCTACCAGCATTTCTCCGCTCCGCCAGCGCATGATCGAGGACATGACGGCGCGCGGCCTTAGCCGGCAGACGCAGCGCGGCCACATCCTGGCGTGCAAGCGGTTTGCGGCCTACCTGAAGCGCTCGCCGGACACGGCCACGGCCGAAGATGTGCGCCTGTTCCAGTTGCAGCTGATGGAGGACGGCCTTTCCATCCAGAACCGCAATCGCACCATGACGGGGGTGCGCTTTCTCCTGCGCGTGACGATGCGGCGGCACGATCTTGCGGCCGAGGTCTTTCACATGAAGGAGCCGCAGAAGAACCCGCAGATCCTGAGCGCTGGGGAGGCGAAGCGCCTCTTGATGATGGCGGGCAAGCTGCAGGTGCGCGTGCTGCTCAGCATCGGCTACGGCGCCGGGCTTCGCGTCAGCGAGGTAGTGAAGCTGAAGGTGAAGCACATCGATAGCGCCCTTGGCATCATCCGCGTCGAGCAGGCCAAGGGCAAGAAAGATCGCCAGGTGATGCTCTCGCCGGAGACGCTCGAGCTGTTGCGCGAATGGTGGAAGGTTCGCACCGCCAAGTACGATGCCGGCGTGCCGGCCGGGGAGCGCTGGCTGTTCCCGGGCCGGCGCGAGGGGCGGCCTTTAACGACGCGGCAGGTTACCCGGCTGTTCCACGAAACGGTCGAGGCGGCCGGGATCAAGAAAAAGCTCACCCTCCACACTTTGCGGCACAGCTTTGCAACCCATCTGTTCGACCGCGGCGTCGATATCAGGACGATCCAGGCTTTGCTTGGACACGAGAAGTTAGAGACGACAGCGCGATACACGCGTGTTGCGACAGGGCTGATCACGGCCGTCGAGAGCCCGCTCGACCGGCTATCGGCGCCAGAGAACGCGAAGCGCAAGAAAGCTAAAACGGCGGCATAACCGCCGCCATTGCTGCCGCGCGCCTCCCTGGAGATCGCGGATATCTTCCGCGACTTCGGGCCGGCGTGGCGCCGCGCCAATGCCGGTCATGTGAGCCTCGGCCAGTTGAAGGTGATGAGTGCCATCGAGCGCTGCCGCACCGCGGCGCTCGGAGGCCATGTCGCGCGCTGTGAGAACGCGGCCTGCGCGCGCACCGTCATCGCTTACAATAGCTGCCGCAACCGGCACTGCCCGAAGTGCCAGGGTGCCGCGGCGCGGGAGTGGCTCGAAGAGCGCGAGGCGGAGCTTCTGCCCGTGCCATACTTCCATGTGGTCTATACGCTACCGGCGCCGATCGCCGCTATCGCCTACCAGAACAAGGCGGCGATCTACGGCATCCTGTTCAAGGCCTCGGCCGAGGCCACACTTAAGATCGCGGCCGATCCCAAGCGCCTTGGCGCCAAGACCGGCATCACGTCCGTGCTGCACAGCTGGGGTTCGGCCATGACCCATCACCCGCATGTGCATATGATCGTGCCGGGCGGCGGGCTTTCTGCCGATGGCGAACGCTGGATCGCCTGCAGGCCCGGCTTCTTTCTGCCGGTCCGCGTCTTGTCGCGCCTGTTCCGGCGTCTTGTCCTTGACCTTCTGCTCCAAGCTCACGGGGAAGGCCAGCTCAAGTTCCACGGCGCCTACGCCGAGCTTGCAGATGAGACAGCCTTTGCCGCCTTCCTTGCTCCGCTCAAGCGCTGCGAATGGGTGGTCTATGCGAAAAAACCTTTCGCCGGGCCTGAAGCGGTCCTGGCCTATCTCTCCCGCTATACCCACCGCGTGGCCATCTCCAACCGGCGCCTGATCGCCGCCGGTGCAGACGGCGTCACCTTCACCTGCAAGGACTACCGGCTTGAGGGACCTGAGCGCTACAAGACCATGACGCTCGCCCCGCACGAGTTCATCCGGCGCTTCTTGATGCACGTGCTGCCGAAGGGCTTTCACCGCATCCGCCATTACGGCCTCTTCGCCAATGGCAATCGCGCGGAAAATATCGCTAAGGCCCGCGCGCTGCTTGCCGTGATACCGGCGAAGGTGAAAGAGGCCGGCCCCGCTGAGACGGCTGAGCCAGATGAGCCGCGTGCATGGCCTCGCCCATGCCCGTGCTGCGGCGGGCGCATGATCGTCATCGAGGTTTTCGCCCGCGGCTCCGGGCCCAGATACCGGCCTCCAGGCGCAGCACCGGTTTGGATCGACAGCTCATGAAACCGCTACAGCCGCCTTCACACTGCAACGCCAGCCGCGATCGCAGCTGGGCTTGGCCCGGCCACGACGGCGCTCGCCTTGGGACGGCCGGTAGCGAGCCAAAATCGCCTGCCAACCCGTTGCTGAGCATCGATTATGACTGCCACAGAGCGGCCAGTGCGCCGCCAAGGCTGCCAAAACAACCGCCGGTCCACCTGCGCCCGGCACTCGCCGCTACCGGCGCGCTCTTCAAATCCCCATAGCCCGCTGCAACGCTGCTGCCCCCGCAGTGCCCTGCATCCCGCGATTTCGTGCCTTGGCGCTTTTCGGACGCCTGCCGTCAGCGCGCGTGGATGGCTCCGTCATGCAGGCATCCGAAAACCTGCACAATAAGAGACATTCCGCCTTCGATTGCGAACCCTTGCGGGAACGGTCCATTATCCCAAGGATCGTCGTCCTCATCACCGCTAGACTTGGCAGCTTAACAAACATGACGAGCTAGTGGATCGAATCTAACGCTTGGTGCCCGCGTTTAACTGCGGCGATAATTTCATCTGGGTCTTTGGTCCAGACGAAGGGTTTGGGCTCTTGATTGTGCTCGGCGAGGAAGCGGTTGATTGCGGCTTGAAGGTCAACAAGGGAGCGGAACGCTCCGCGCTTGAGGCGCCGCTTGGTGAGTTTTGCGAAGAAGCCCTCCACGGCATTGAGCCAGGAGCACGAGGTTGGGTGAAGTGGAAGACCCAGCGCGGATGCCGCTCAAGCCAGGCCAGCACTCTCGGGTGCTTGTGGGTGGCATAGTTATCGATAACGGCGTGGATGATCTTGCCGGCTGGAACCTTGGCCTCGACGGCACCGTGACCGGGCAAAACATGCAGCGCCACCGCCATCAGGAGTTCATCCGCTTCCTCAACGCCATCGAGGACATTGAGGGCGGCAAACAGCGTGGTGGTGGCGTGGGTGCAAGGCCGTGGCTGCGCCAAGTGCGCTGTACCGAACTCGCCGAAATACCCGAAGCCTTGGCCATGGCGGACGCGGTCCAGTGCGTGACCTCGCCAGGCGGCGGGCCGAGCGTCAGCTCCACCACCCGGGCGACGGTCCCCTTGCAAAGCGGCGGCTTGCGCGAAGGCCGTGTCTTGTCCCGCAAAAGACCGTCCACACCCTCCTGCATATAGCGTTCCTGCCAGCGCCAGACGCAGGTTTTGGCCTTGCCCGTCCGCCGCATGATCTCCGCCGTACCGCAGCCCGCGCCGCTAAGCAGAACGATGTTGGCCCGCCAAACGTGCTTTTGAGGGCTGTTGCGATCCGTGGCAATCGCGTCAAGGCGAGTGCAATCTGTCGCGGTAACCTCGAAGGTAATTCCGGTGCGCATGCACCGCGATTCGCACGGTTCGCGACGGAAGGGAATCCCAAATCGGACTCTTATGTTAGGCTTGAACCACTAGGTCCTCACTCATAGCCTCCCGGTCCTGCCGAAGTCCCTGCACGGCGAGCACAACGATCCTGCGCAGAGCAGCGCCGCTCCCAAAGGCAGCGCGCCTTGTCAAATCGCCGTTTCGACAGTTTCTGCGCATCGCCTGTATAGCCAAAGCCCGCCAGCCGCACGCGAGTAACGGCGGCGCTTGCCTATCGCGCATAAAGCAGCATAGACAAGCGCCGCGGCCAGATTGACCGCTAGAGTTTCGAATGCATCCGATCTCGTCAATTCGCGCTGCAGGCGAACTCAGAGGGTAGATAAGTAAGATCGAAGCAGGTGTTATCCCACCCGCGGGCGTTGGACCTTAGCCGCCAGCCGCCGGCACCCACTGGCCTTCCCTCGGTGAAACGCTCGGCATAACCCGGTTGCGGTGTTCGGTGATGCAACGCTATTGCTCTATACTGAGCGCCGGCGCCGCTTGCACTTAAAATAAGTACGATGGCTGACAGACCAATTAGCTTTCTCATAGGGTACTCCTTCCGCCTCCTTGCTTGTGCGAGGCGTACAGCTGAATTGCAGCGTGGTTCTTCATCAATAACGAGACTGCAGCACCTAATTGGAAGATATTAGAGGGTCCGCTTGTCTGGCTTTGACTTGTTCTCAATCTGGCTTCGGCTGTGTGCGGTTTCTTTTTCAAGATTGCTGATATTCATGAATTCTTGCGCAAAGCGATTCCTGTTCGGTAATGTACTTTAAATGCTGCGCAGGCCACAGTACCTTCGCACCCGGCCGGCCGTTTTCATGCCGGCAGCTTCCCCGGTGGCTGCGTGAGACTTACTCGCCCGGGATAGCTGTGCTTGTTGTGCGTTGCTGCGTCTACCGGCCCTGCGAAAATAGCAGGGTGCGCGGCCTGACCGGTCCTATCCTTGCGAAAGGCGCTCGTCAGGAGGCCATTCGAGAGACCGCCGGTATTGGGATGGGGTGAGGCGAGCGATCTTGCGGAATGCGGCAGAGAACGAGCTTGTTTCGCTAAAACCAGCCCTTAGGCCCGCCTCCGTGACAGAGATTTCCGGCCTTGCCAGGAGGGATTTCGCGCGTTCGATGCGGCTGATCAGATGATACCGGTGAGGCGGAACGCCGAAGGACTCCTTGAAAGCGCGCGAAAAATGAAAGGGGCTCAACCCGGCTATTTGCGCAAGCGTAAGCAGCGGGATCTCCTCCGCAAAGTGTTCGTCGATGTAACTGGCGACACGCTTTTTTTGCCAGGCTGCGAGCCCGCCCTTTGAGACGCCTCTAGCCTCCTGCGGGGTATTGTTCAGCCGCACAAGTTCATGGGCAAGCACGACTTCAAGCGCTTCGGCGTACAGACCTTCCGAGGGCGTTTCGACCGCACGCTTCAGCTTGAGCGCGGTTTCCCAAAGATCGCGATCGGGAAAAAACAACCGGGGCTTGAGCTCAATCTCGTTAAAGCGAACTTCCGGAGGCACAACAGGGCTGTTCGGGTCTATGTAGAGAAAGACCGAGCGCGTTAGGACGCGCGGCGCCTGCCAGCCGCGAAACCTATATCCCGCAGGGATGAAAGTGAGTTTCCCCGAAAATTCACGAAGGGTCGATTTTGGCAATCCATCGACGCACGTCTCGCCGTCCTCCCGTGAAGCAACCTCAGCGGCGATGAGCAGGTGATGGTTTCCGTGAAACTTATACTCGAAGGGCTCACGATGGGTAACCTCGAAGGTTTCCACTTTTAAACCTCGCCATTTGGCGGATTGGCGCTTGGCGATATTCGTAGGGAAGAAATCGACCGCTGATGCGGTCGCAGAGGCGGCGCTTAGATTAGGCATCGGGATTCCTTCAATGCTGGCTAAAGCCTACCTAGGCACTTCCTCCGCTGCGGTCAGGCCGTTTATCATTGTCCTTTCTGCCAGCTAGAGAGCCCTGCGACGGAATCGAGCCCCCTCACGTTCAAATCCTTTCACGCATAGTAACGTGCGCGAGAGGACTGCGACTAAGCCGGCTAACATCGCAAGAACGTTCAAAAACCGGCAAAGGCGGTCAAGCAAACGTGCGCCGCCGCCAGCAAGTTGCCTCTCAGGAGAAATCCCTGCCGCGCCATTCTTGCGAAAAGCGAGGCTTGGCCGACCATCAGTTAAGGTGACGACACCATGAACTCCTATCCTGAGAGTACTAAAGCAAAAGCATCCAGTAAGGAAAATTCGGAACTTATCGCGGCAATTTTCCTCTTCGCCGCGCTGGTCCTGGCGCTTGCATCGCCGGTGCCGGTTCAGTGAGTCTAAACGCTGTGGCGGCGCCGGCAGTGGCCGATCTCAGCAAGAATGCTTAAAGACTAGCAAGTGCAGTCAAGCAAACCTGAGCCTCCGCCCGTAAATTGGGACCCAAGTTCAGGAGAAGTTTTGAGCTGCGCCGTTACGATTGGCGCAGCTAATCGGCTGCGGAGCTTGAAGCATGGGTATTGTCCGGTTCGCGCTGCGCTTTCCGCACACGTTTTATGTGATGGCGATTGCCATCCTGTTTCTTGGCATCAGCGCAGCCATAACCTCGTCCAAGGATATCTTTCCAAGCATAAACATTCCGGTCGTAACGGTGATCTGGCAGTATACAGGGCTAACACCGGAGGAAATGGATCAGCGAGTCACGACCTATAGCCAGTATTCCATAAGCTCCAATGTCAACGACATCAGGAACATGGAAGCACAGACCCTTTCCGGCATATCGGTTATCAAGATATTCTTCCAGCCGAACGTCAATATCGATCTCGCGATTAGTCAAATCGTCTCAGCCAGCAATTCGATCCGCGCATTGATGCCAACGGGGATTCAGCCGCCTGTTATTGTTCAATACAACGCCTCGAGTGTTCCGGTCTTGCAGCTTAGTTTGAGCTCGGATCGTATGAATGAGCAGCAGCTCTACGATTATGGAATATACCGGCTCCGCCAGGCTCTGGCCCCTATCCAGGGCATC
>Ga0326728_10017653_pt1 | contig 14237 bp, 9 predicted proteins | sample MB3enrmetagenome_FD_207602 | JGI IMG/M metagenome (GOLD analysis project Ga0326728, IMG submission 207602) | Lab enriched peat soil microbial communities from McLean, Ithaca, NY, United States - MB31MN | ecosystem: Environmental > Terrestrial > Soil > Wetlands > Peat | place: USA: New York...
TGAAAGCAAAGCTAGAGGTCGCGTAATGAAGATGTGGTCCGGCCGCTTCCGGCAGCCGCTCGATCCCGGATTTGAAAAATGGCAGCGGTCGTTTCCCTACGATCAACGGCTGCTGCCTTTCGAATTGGCCGCCAGCCGCGCCCACGCCAATGCGCTCGAACACGCGGGAGTGCTTTCGTCCGAAGAGCTTTCGGAAGTCGTGAAAGCATTGTCAGAAATCGGCCGCCGCGCCGAATCCGAGTCGGAATTTCTCAACGATCCGGAAGCCGAAGACGTTCACCATTTCGTAGAAAAGCAACTGGTTTTGCTGATCGGTGCGACTGGCTACAAGCTGCACACCGGCCGCAGCCGCAACGAGCAGATTGCGACCGACCTCCGCCTCTTCGTGCGCCAGAGCATCGACACCCTGCAAGGCCTGATTGCCGATTGGGTCGAGGCGATTCTGACGCGTGCGGAGGGCGCGGGCAGCACAGGTATGCCTGCCTACACGCATCTGCAGCCGGCCGAACCCGTCCTGGTCGCGCATTGGTTGCTGGCGTATGTCGAAATGTTTCTCCGCGACGCCGCTCGCCTCGCCGACTGCCGCAAGCGCGCTAACTTATGCCCGCTGGGATCGGGCGCCGTAGCCGGAGCCACGCTCACGCTCAATCGACAGGCCATGGCCCAGGCGCTGGGGTTTGATGGCCCGACGGCGAACAGCATCGACGCCACCAGCGACCGGGATTTCGCCCTGGAATTCGTCAACGCGCTCTCGTTGTTCGCCCTCCACCTCAGCCGCTGGGCCGAAGAGATGATCTTGTTCTCTACGCCCGCGTACGGCTTCGTCGAATTGCCCGAGGCTTACTCCACCGGCAGCAGCGCCATGCCGCAGAAGAAGAATCCCGACTTGCTGGAGTTGGTGCGCGGCAAGGCAGCACGCGTCATGGGATGCGCCACCACGCTGCAAACCTTGCTGAAGGGCCTGCCCCTCGCCTACAACAAGGACCTGCAGGAAACGCAGGAGCCGATGTTTGACGCCTCTGACACGGTCATCGGCATGTTGCCGCTGGTGACCGGATTTATGAACACCGTCGAATTTAACGAAGCCAAGATGAATCAGGCGGCGCAGGCGGGCTACATGAACGCGTGGGCCGCGGCCGCATACCTCGTCGAACGCGGAGTGCCTTCGCGCCTTGCCCACGAAGCGATCGGCAAGGCCGTCCAGCTGGCCGTCGAACGCGGATGCGAATTACAAAAGCTGCCTCTCGCCGACCTGCAAGCGATCCACGCCAGTTTTGACGCCGCTTTCCCCTCCTGCCTCGGCCTTACCGAGGTGCTCGGACTGCACGACGTCCCCGGTGGCACCGCGCCTCGTCACGTCAAGCGCGCCCTGCAGAATGCCCGGGAGCGGGCTGGTTTGCTACGCTCGCCGGAACCACTCGCTACCCGTTAGGCGTGTAAACCGCGTGCGCCCCGTCTGAGGCCATACCCCTTCACTAAGGTGTCCGGAACCACCTGAATTGGACTGCCCCCGAGGCTGCGAAAAAAAACAATCTCCTGTGACGTAGCTCACTGCACCCCGTGAGTCGCGTACGGATACTGTTGGCTGCTCACTCGGGCTTCGTCCCGAGTTGTATTGTTTCGATTGCCATTATTTCCAGGAGGACTTGGATGCCGCAAGATACCTTGACCATCACCGACAACCGTACCGGGCAGAGCTACACCCTTCCCGTCGAAAATGGAACCATCCGCGCGATGGATCTGCGCAAGATCAAAACCGGCGCCGAAGATTTCGGCTTGATGACCTATGACCCTGCCTTCATGAATACCGCATCCTGCCGCAGCGCGATCACCTACATCGACGGCGATAAGGGAATCCTGCGGTATCGCGGTTATCCCATAGACGTTCTCGCCGAGCACTGCACCTATCTCGAAGTTGCCTACCTGCTTCTGTTCGGCGAACTGCCCAACGCGAGTCAATTGAAGACCTGGGTGGATGAAATCACGCACCACACCATGCTTCATGAAACCACCAAGAAGTTCATGGAAGGCTTCCGCTTTAATGCGCATCCCATGGCGATGCTGGTGAGCACGGTAGCAGCCCTGTCGACGGTGTATCCGGATGCGAAGAACATCCACGACCCCGCAAACCGGCTGCTGCAGATCAAGCGCCTGATCGGCAAGATGCCGTCGATTGCGGCCATGTCCTATCGCCACAATGTGGGATTCCCCTACATCTATCCGGATAACGACCTCAGCTATCCTGCCAACTTCATGAACATGCTGTGGAGGATGGTCGAGCCAAAGTATTCCGCCAACCCGGTGATTGCCCGGGCGCTCGACATTCTTTTTATCCTGCACGCCGACCACGAGCAGAATTGCAGCGCCAATGCCATGCGAGCTGTGGGCAGCTCGCAGGCTGACCCCTACCTGTCCACGGCCGCCGCGGCCGCCGCTCTTTCCGGCCCGCTGCACGGCGGGGCGAACGAAGAAGTGCTGAAAATGCTGGACGAGATCGGTTCCAAGGATAACGTCCCGGCCTACATCAAGAAGATCAAGGAAGGCAAAGGCAAGCTGATGGGCTTCGGGCACCGCGTTTACAAGAACTACGATCCGCGGGCCAAGATCATCAAGCGGACTGCCGACCAGGTGTTCCAGGTAACCGGACGCAACGCCAAACTTGAGATTGCTCTGGAACTGGAGCGCATCGCGCTCGAAGACGACTACTTCGTGCAGCGCAAGCTCTATCCGAACGTGGACTTCTACTCCGGCATCATGTACCAGGCGATGGGCTTCAAACCGGAGATGTTCACCGTCCTGTTCGCGATTCCGCGCACCTCTGGCTGGCTCGCGCAATGGCAGGAGATGCTGAATGACCCCGAGCAGAAGATCGCGCGTCCTCGCCAGGTCTGGATCGGCCACGACACGAGGGCATTCGTGCCGATTGAGAAGCGGTGAAGTCTGTTTCGAAGTAACCAGGGGGGACCATCCCCCCTGGGGGAAGTCGAACGCGGCGAGCCCAGATCAGCATGCACAGGTCTGGATTGGATGAGCGACGGAACCGTCGGCAGTCGGACGGCGTGGCATCTGGGCGCCGCGTAATTGCTCCCACTCCGGCAGCCGAGACCGGGGTTTTTCCGAAAACCGGACGTACACGCCCTTTCGGTGACCCCTGGTAATCGTCGGTAACCATCGGATTGGTACCCCCCAGCCTTACAATAAAGTTACTCCGCCATATTAGTTGCATGGTAGGCGGGGTTTCGCCGGGAAATCCCTCGGCGAGGTTCGAACCCGTTCAGCATTGCTCGACGAAAGCGCGGGCGGGCGACGGGCAGAAGGCTGGAGTCCGCACTCTATGGCGTTTGGTTTCGGCTTCAACAAGCAGAAGGTTCTTAGCGCCGCGGAGAAGTTTGTCCAGCAGGGCAAGCTGCAGAACGCCATTGCTGAGTACGAGAAGGTCCTGCAGCACGATGCCAAGGACCTGACCGTCAACAACACCATCGGCGATCTCTACGCACGTCTCGGCGACAACGCGAAGGCCATCGAGTGCTTCAAGACGGTGGGCGACGCCTATGCGGCGCAGGGCTTCACCGTCAAGGGCATCGCCATGTACAAGAAGATCACCAAGCTCCAGCCGAGCATGGATGCATCTCTGAAACTGGCGGAACTCTACACCCAGCAGGGGCTGTTCAACGACGCCCGCGCCCAGTACCTGCAAGTCGCCGAAGACTTCATGAAGCATGGCGATCTCGAACAAGCGGTGCGCCTTTTCCAGAAGGTCCTCGAGATGGACCCGGAAAATGTGCCCATGCGGGTCAAGCTCGCCGAAGTTTATGTCCGCCTGGGAAAGAAGAAAGATGCGTGGGAGATTTTCAGCGCGGCCGCGGAATCGTTGCGCTCACGTGGATCGCTGGCCGCCGCCGAAGACGTTCTGAAGCGGATGATGGCGCTCGATCCGGGCAACGGCTACGTTCTGCTGCTGCGTGGGAAGGCAGCGCTTGAAGCCGACGATCCCAAGAACGCCATCGCCTACCTGGAGAAGACCTCCGACCTGGATTCTCATCCCGAAGGCTTGCGCGACCTGCTGAAAGCGTACCTGCAAACCGGAGACTTGACCAAGGCCGCTCCGATCGCCGAAAAGCTGCTCACGGTGCACAACGATCCGGAGGGGCTGTTTCTGCTGGCGGAAGGTTCGGTCCGCCTCGGGCAGTGTCCCCAGGCGCTTGAGGTTTATACCCGGCACGCCGATCGCCTGCTGGCGACCGATTCGGCCAAAATGCTGGCCAGCCTGCATGCCATGATCGCTCGGGTGCGCGACGATTCGGGCTCGCTCGAAGAGCTATTGCATCTGCTCAACAAAGCCGGCGACAGCACGCACGTCAACGAAGCATCCGAGCTCTTGGCCCACGCCTCGGTCCAGGACGGAAATCTGGCCCGGGCGCGCGATCTGTACCAGATGCTGGCCACCTCTGAACCCCAGAACCCCGTGCACATGCAGAACTACGAGCAGGTAGTGGAGCGCATGGAGGGCGGGGGAGCGGCGCCCGCCAACGGGATCACCGCTGAAGAGGGCGCGGTCATCGTCGAGGAGTTGGAAGCGACCGCGCCGGTTATCGATCAGTCTTACCCCGATCCCATCGCCCTTGCGGTACGCTCGGCGGTCACCGATGCCGACCTGTTCCTTTCTTACAATCTGCCGGACAAAGCGATCGTGCCCCTGCTGGGCGCTCTGCCGCAGGCCCCGCGCGACGCGCGCCTGAACCAGCGCCTGGCCGCGTTGCATACGCGCTTCCAGCGCTTTACCGAAGCCGCTGTCTGCTGCCGCACCCTGGAAAGCGTGTACCACGATGCGGGCTACCCGGATGAAGCCGTGCGCTATGGAGAATTGGCCGCGCGCTATGAGCGGAGCGCGGAAGCGGAGCCCTCGATTGACACTCTATCGGCTGCCGTTTTACCGGCTGCCGCTTCCTCGGCGATGGCTGCGCCCACCGTCGCTTCCCCGGACGCCGTTCCGCCCGCGCCCCTTGCTGCCGCTGCGGCTTCGCCTGAGCCCTGGCCCGTAGCCGCCCCGGCGGCTTCTGATCATGATCATGACAATGCCGCGGTCGCGCCTCCGGAATTCGCCATCCAGGAATTGACGGTGCATGCGCACCCCGACGAACACGACCCTTCCGCGGATCTATCCTCCGAGTGGGAGCAATCCCTTACCGTCGACGATCCCGCCCCGGCTGCAGAACTGCCGGCTGCAGTTGAAGCCGATGCTTCCAGCAACCCCGAGATCGCCGAGACAGTCGAAGAAATCCGTTTCTATCTCGAGCACTACATGACCGACCAGGCGCGGGCCAGCATGGAGAAGCTCGAATCCATGACCAGCGATACCCGAATTCTCGATCCGTTGCGCGCCGCCATCGAATCCGGCGCCGAACCGCAGGCCGAGCCCGAGCCGGAAATCACCGAGATCAACGCCGACGAACCCGCGGATTTTGAAGTTGAAATGGAGACCGCAGGCAACCCCGAGGTCGCCGCCGCGCCCGATCCTCTGCTGGCCGGGTACCAACAGATACAAGAGCAGGCTCCGGTGGAAATCGCGCCGGAACCGGCACACGCGGAAGCTGTGCACGCGGAGCCCAGCGACCTGACCGCGCTGGTGGCCGATCTGGAAGCTTCGCTCGGCGATTCTTTCCCGCAAGCGCAGCCGCCCGCAGCTCCGCTTCCCGACGCCCAGCCCTTGCCGGGCTGGCCGGCGGCGCCAGCGGCCCGAAAGCCCGAACCCCCGGCACACATCGAAATCCCCGCCGCCGCGCGCGTGACCACTGCCTCGGCGGGAGGCGCCGCCGCCGCGCCCGCTACTACCATGAGCTACAGCCCTACGCCGGTACGCCCCCTGGGAGCCGGCGCCCAGGCCATGCATGCCTCCGACAGCGTCGATCTTTCGGAGATGTTCGGCGAGTTGAAACAGGAGCTTGAAGAGGACGTTGCTGCCGGCGACGACGATCCGGAAACCCATTACAATCTCGGCGTTGCCTTCCGCGAGATGGGTTTGCTCGACGAAGCCATTGCCGAGTTGCAGAAAGTCTGTACCGCCATCGATCGCGGCAAGCCGTTTTCGCAGCCTGTCCAGACCTATACCTGGCTGGCCCAGTGCTTCCTCGATAAAGGAGTTCCTGACGCCGCTATCCGCTGGTATGAAAAGGCGCTTGGCATTCCCGGACTCGATCAAGAGGCGCGCCTTGCCATCAACTACGAGCTAGGGTCAGCCTGCGAAACGGCTCAGGACAAATCCGCGGCACTGCGTCATTTCACGGCCGTCTACGGTTCCAATATCGATTATCGCGACGTGGCCGAGCGCATTCAGGCTCTGAAGTCGTAGAATGCACCCAGTGGGTTCGAAATCTGCGCTGGGGTGCAATCCGATCCCGCGCCCATCCCACGGCCTTACTAATCAGCGACGCGTGCATGATCTCCGATCCCAAGATTTCCGACCCTAAGCTACCGTTTGCCAGCAACGCCACCAGTGTCGGGGAGCTCAAGTCTCCCGAGGAGACATCGGTTCCGCTGGCTCCTGTTTCGGTTTCTAGACCCTCGCCCTCGGTCGCGCATCTGTGGATGCGGCGCGTCGGAGTGCTGCTGTTCGTGTTCTTGTGCGCGACGCTGGGGGTGATGCTCATGATTTTGCCCTGGCGTCCCGAGTGGGCTGACAACCCTCTGCTCCTCCCGTATCCCACGCTGCGCACCGTGGCCGCCAGCGGCTTCGCCCGCGGCGTCTTGACCGGCTTGGGCGTGCTTAATGTGTGGATCGGATTTTGGGAGGCGATTCAATATCAGGAAGAAGGATGATTAACCGTCGTTGGTCGATGGTAGTTGGCGAACAACTGCCTGCGGCTGCTGCCAGTTGCGTCAACGAAGAATGGCTAACGCCCAACGACGAACGACCAGCGACTGACTTATGACTACTCAAAAACTCAAGCCCGCTCCGCTCGCCTATCAGAACGAACCATTTCTCAACAGTCCTGACGGCAGAATCTTGCGCCTGCTGTCGGAGTACAGCGAGCCGCTCTCGCGTTTCCGCCGCGAGCAGATTCAGGACACGGTCGTCTTCTTTGGCTCCGCCCGCATTCACAGCGGCGCCAATGCCAGTAGCCGTCTTACCGAAGTCCGCGCTCAAGTGTCCGCCGGGCAGCAGGCCGAGGATGTGAAGCGCGCCGAGGCCGCCGTTGACATGGCTCGCTACTACGAAGACGCGCGCCGCCTGGCCCGCCTTTTGACCGAATGGTCCACCCAGATTCCCGCCAAGCGCCACCGCTTTGTCGTCACTACCGGCGGCGGCCCCGGCATCATGGAAGCCGCCAATCTTGGCGCTCACGAAGCTGGCGGAAAAACCATCGGGCTCAACATCAACCTGCCCTTCGAGCAATATCCGAACCCGTACATCACGCCTTCACTCAACTTCGAGTTCCATTACTTTTTCATGCGCAAGTTCTGGTTCGCGTATTTGGCCAAAGGGCTGGTAATTTTTCCCGGCGGCTTCGGCACGCTCGACGAATTCTTTGAGATCGTCACCCTCGCCCAGACGGAGAAGCTGGCGAAGAAAATTGTCATCGTCATGTATGGCAGCGCTTACTGGAAGAAGATTGTCAATTTTGAAGCCATGGCCGATGCTGGAATGATCGCGCCGGCAGACCTCGATCTGTTCAAGATGTCCGATTCGCCCGACGAAAGCTTCGAGTTCCTGAAAGAGGGACTGACCAAGTACCATCTCGGCCCACAGGAACCCAAGCGCAAAGGCGAAGCGGCCGTCCCCGAAATCGCCAAGACGCGACCCTAGGCCGATTGAGCCCGGTTCTTTGCTTCCCTGTAGAGACGCGGCTTGCCGCGTCTCGGCCTTGTATCCCGCCACATTCTCCCTACTCCAAACAAGAAGGGGCAAGCCCCGTCTCTACGGTCTGAACTCTTGGCAACCTGTCTCCGTATACACTCGTACGGATCGGTGTTTAAGGAGAACAACAAGATGCCCTTACGAACCGGCTTGGCGACAACCCTCAGTTGCCTGATCTTCTTCTGCGCAGCTTTCTGCACAACTCCCGCGCTCGCTCAACCGCCAACTGCGAACCAGATGCCATCCGTGATCCAGGTTCCCGCCGAGGCCCAGCCCTCGCCGCACTTTGATGTCACGGCTGCCACCAACGCTTATCTGGCGCAGATTCCCGCCGAAAAGACGGCCCGTTCCGACGCCTATTTCGAAGGCGGATATTGGCTGATTCTTTGGGACTTTCTCTATGGAGCCGCAATCGCGCTGCTGTTGCTGAATCTGCGGTGGTCTGCCCGCATGCGGGATCTGGCGGAGCGGGTGACTCGCTTCAAACCGGTGCACACCTTTGTGTACTGGGTGCAATATCTTGTTCTTACCACCATCCTCGTTTTGCCGCTTACCGTTTACGAAGGTTATTTCCGCGAACACAAGTACGGACTCGCTACCCAAACCTTTGGCCCCTGGATGGGAGATCAGATGAAGGGCCTTGGGGTAAACCTGGTGCTGGGCGGCCTGCTGGCGATGCTGCTGTTCGGCGTTGTCCGCCGCCTCCCGCGAACCTGGTGGATCTGGGGTGCGGTCGTGACCACCCTGTTCCTGATCTTTGTGGCGCTCATCGCCCCTGTCTATATCTTTCCAATCTTTAATAACGTCACACGCCTTAACGATCCGAAGATTGTCGATCCTATCTTAAGCATGGCGCGGGCCAACGGAATCCCCGCTAAGGATGTTTACGAGATCGATGCTTCGCGGCAGTCCACCCGGATGAGCGCCAACGTCAGCGGCTTTGGCCATACGATGCGCATCACCCTCAATGACAATCTTTTGCGCCGCGGCTCTCCAGAAGAAATTCAGGCGGTCATGGGACACGAGATGGGGCACTACGTCATGAACCATGTCTACAAAGGCATTATGTTCAACTTGATTGAGACGGTGCTGACCTTTGTCTATTTGTACTGGGGACTCGGCTGGGCGCTCCAGCGCTGGGGCGAGAAGTGGCAGATTCGCGGCGTGGGCGACACGGCTGTGCTTCCACTCGTGGTGCTGCTGGTCTTGATCTTTGGTTTCATATTCACTCCCATCGACAACACCTTCACCCGCACCCAGGAGCATGAAGCCGACATGTACGGATTGAACGCGGCCCGTCAGCCCGACGGCTTTGCCCAGGCGGCGATCCATCTCGGCGAATATCGCAAGATGAGTCCCGGCCCCATCGAGGAGTGGATCTTTTTCGATCACCCCAGCGGACGAAATCGCATTTATGCGGCGATGCGCTGGAAGGCGGAGAATCTGAAGTTGTTCATGGGTCAGCAGCCCAGTGGAGGAGGGTCAGCAGGCGCACCTGCCGCCGTTGTTGATAAGAAGTGAGCGCGCTCTCGTAGTACGCTGAGAGCTGATGGCCTACCGCTGTCTGCTGTATTACATCACCGACCGAAGCCAGTTCCGCGGCGACGAAGGCGCCCGCCGCCGCGCGCTGCTCGCCAAAGTGGCTGAAGCCGCCAGTGCGGGCGTCGACTATATCCAGCTCCGCGAGAAAGATCTGAGCGCCCGGGAGCTGGAAATGCTGGCAAGAGATGCCCTGGCAGCCGTGCACAACAGCGCTCCGCTGAGAACTGAGAACCGAGAACTGAGAACTCGTTCCCTGATTAATTCCCGCACGGACATTGCGCTGGCTGTGGAAGCCGATGGCGTTCATCTCCGGGCAGACGATGTCGCACCCCCCGAGGTGCGCCGGGTGCTGGAACTTTCTAGTCACCGGCCACTCGCCCCGGACCACTTCCTGGTCGCAGCCTCGTGCCACACTGCCGCCGGTGTCCTCCGAGCCGAATCGGAAAACGCCGACTTTGCCGTCTTCGCTCCGGTATTCGGCAAAAGAGGCGCTGCCGTAACGCCCCCCGCCGGCCTTGCTGCTTTACGGGAGGCCTGCCGGGTAAGGATTCCCGTCCTCGCTCTCGGCGGCGTCACGATCGAAAACGCGGCATCGTGCCTGGAAGTTGGAGCCGCTGGAGTCGCTGGCATTCGCTTGTTTCAGGAGAATAAAATCGAAGATGTCGTCCGCGCGCTGCGGGCGCTCTAGTCCCATGGATGCGGAACTGCTCTCCCGATCACAAGCAGCTCCCGGCGTCACCATACCAAGATGTCGCGCTGCGCGGTGCGGTGCGGTCCAGCATCCCTCTGGAGTTCAAGTACGCGGACTACGGATTCAGAGTCGCGTGCGACAGATAAAGTCAAAAGTCAGAAGTCGGATTGAAGAAGTAAAATCAAGTCCGGACTGGCTAACTTCTGCAATTTGACTTCTGACTTTTGACTTTCGCATCCGAAGGAATGAATGGTCGCTATGCCTGACCTAGCCTCCCACTACCTCGAAGAGATCAAGCGCCAGTTCCACGGCCACAAGCGCATGGGCGAAGCCGCCATGAATCAGCTTGAGGAGAAGGATTTCTTTGTCGCGCTTGATCCGGAATCGAACTCCGTCGCCGCCCTGGTCAAGCACATCGCCGGCAATGCGCGCTCGCGCTTTACCGACTTCCTCACCAGCGATGGTGAGAAGCCGGACCGTTTTCGCGATCAGGAATTTGAAGTCTCGGCGAAAACGACGCGCGAAGAAGTTTTGCGCTGGTGGGAGCAGGCGTGGTCGCATGTGTTTTCCGCGCTCGACTCGCTGAAGCCCGAAGATCTGCAGCGCACGGTGACCATACGCCAGGAGCCGCACACGGTTATGCAGGCGCTCAACCGCGCGCTCGCCCACTACGCCCAGCACATTGGACAAATCGTCTTTCTTGCCAAGCACCTGCGGTCTTCCGAATGGCAAACGCTCAGCATTCCGCGCGGCAAATCCGAAGATTACAAAGTGGTCCCACCGAAGGCTTACAAGCCGGCGGGGTTGGCAAGTGACCCTTCGATCCTCGATGTTGATTCAAACGGAGTGAAGTAACCGTGACATCCATTCCGGGACCCCAGGCGACTGTAGTAAAACTGTAGTAGCGGGAGAGGTGGCCGAGTGGTTGATGGCTCCGGTCTTGAAAACCGGCATACCCGAAAGGGTATCGGGGGTTCGAATCCCTCCCTCTCCGCCAGTCCAAGAATGGTGACAGTTTCTTCATTTCCTTTCCTGGCCATTAACGAAAGATTCGTCCTCTAAGAAATGCTGTTGCAGCGTTTCCCGGCTGCAGGCCAACCCCGAACCCAAGATGCCTATGCGCATTGCTGCTCTCGAGCGTTTCGTTACCTCTTGCCCCTCACAGACCGGTCATTCGCTCGAGTTTTTCCGGATACCGAGCTCCTTCCACCTTTATCTTGGAAGCGGCGGCATCGATGTCGCGGAGGTCGTCGGGCGTCAGTTCGACTGCCACTGCGCCAATGTTTTCTTCGAGGCGATTTAGTTTCGTCGTGCCCGGGATCGGAACAATCCACGGCTTTTGAGCCAGCAGCCAAGCCAGTGCGATCTGAGCAGGAGTCGCTTTCTTCCGCTTCCCAATGCTGCCCAGCAGGTCAATCAGCGCCTGGTTCGCCTTGAGCGCCTCCGGCGTAAAGCGAGGGAGAGTGCTGCGGAAATCGGAGCTGTCGAATGTCGTGCTTTCTTTGATCGCTCCCGTCAGGAAGCCCTTGCCGAGAGGACTATACGGCACGAAGCCAATCCCGAGTTCCTCAATGGTCGGTATCACTTCCTTCGCGGGCGTTCTTGTCCAAAGCGAATATTCGCTCTGGAGAGCAGTGATCGGCTGGACCGCGTGGGCGCGGCGAATTGTCTTTGCGCCAGCCTCGGAAAGTCCGAAGTGCTTCACCTTGCCTGCTTGAATCAATTTCTTCACCGCGCCGGCAACGTCTTCGATCGGCACGTTCGGGTCAACCCGGTGCTGATAGAGCAGGTCGATGGTCTCGACCTTGAGCCGCTTGAGCGAGCCTTCGACGGCTTGCTTGATGTGCTCCGGCCGGCTATTCAGACCCGCTGCTCCCGGCCGATGATCGCTGCCACTCAGGTCGAACCCGAACTTAGTGGCAATCACCACCTTGCCGCGGAAAGGAGCGAGGGCCTCGCCCACAAGCTCTTCGTTCAAGTACGGGCCGTAGACTTCGGCCGTGTCAAAGAAGGTAATGCCACGTTCTACGGCGGCACGGAGAAGAGATGTCATCTCCTGCTTGTCTTTGGGTGGGCCGTAGGAAAAACTCATTCCCATGCAGCCAAGGCCGATTGTGGACACTTCCAGGTTGCTTTTTCCAAGTTTGCGTTTTTTCATTGCTTCTCCTTACGAATCACCCGCACTGGCAGCGGAATAAGCTCTTGCATTGTATATCTACTTGCTCTAGATGCTCGCCGGACATCACCCTATGCAAAACATGCCATTGTGCATGCAAAGGACGCCAGCATGCTGCGAGGCTTATCTTCAACTTTGCTCCTACCGGTTCTCGAAGAGGCGATTTTGCGCCAACTATCCGTCTGGGCGGACTTTGAAGGCTTGCCTCTTGGTGCTGTGACCCCTTTCGTTGAAATGATGCGCTCATTCGTGTGATATTGACACGTTCCACCTTTCCGATGCTCATCAGGGTTCAAGGTCGTTGGTAAATCTTGCTGCAGGAGTGCATTCATGTATTCCGGTGCGTGTGGTTTCACGGCGTGTTTTCGTGGGGCATTCCTGATCGCGATCTGCATCACGTGTCTTGCGCAAGCGGCCAAGGCAGAGCACAGGAGTGTGTCTCTCAATGACGGCTGGGAATTCCGACAGCGCATGGGTGGAGCCGATGCCATCCAAGGGCAATGGCATCCAGCCGAAGTGCCGGGCGTGGTTCACATTGACCTGCTGCGCAACAAGCTCATACCCGATCCATTCTTCCGCTCGAACGAATCCACGTTGCAGTGGATCGAAAATGCCAGTTGGGAATATCGAAGCACATTTCAAGCGCCGCCCGAGGTGCTGAAACACAGCCATGTCGACCTGGTGTTCGAAGGCCTGGATGGTCCCGCCGAGGTTTATCTCAATGACAAGTTGATCCTCACCGCCAACAACATGTTTCGGGAGTGGCGGGTTGAGGTTAAGTCGCAATTGAAAGCCGGGCCGAATCAGTTGCTCGTCGTCTTCCCATCACCCATCACCGAGGCGAGGAAAGTTGCGGCCGGGGATTTCTGGCGGCAACAGACCCAAACGCCTGAGAAGTCCTATCTGCGCAAAGCGGCCTACGAGTATGGATGGGATTGGGGGCCGCGGTTCGTCCTCAGTGGGATATGGCGTCCGGTGAAGCTTGATGTTTGGGATGACGCCAAGATTTCGAACTTACATATTCGTCAACTCGACATCAACTCCGAGATCGCCCATACCGTGGCGGAAACCGAGATTATCTCCGCCCAGAAGAGCGCGGCGAAAGTTGCTGTCGACTACGAGTATGGTGGCCAGGAGGCGAGCACGTCGCGCGACGTTGAACTGAATTCAGGCATCAATCACATTGACCTGCCCATCGACATCGCACATCCCGATCTGTGGTATCCGAACGGGTACGGCCGCCAGGCGCTGTACACCTTTCACGTGCAACTGAAAGCCGGCGGGCGCGTACAGGATGATCAGACGGTCCACACTGGACTCCGCTCGATTGTTTTGCGTCGTGATCGCGACCAGTGGGGGCGCTCCTTCGAGTTGGTCGTGAACGGCATTCCGGTCTTCGCCAAAGGAGCGGATGTCATTCCGTTCGACAGTTTTCCAACCCGCGTCACCACCGCGCAGTATCGGCGGGTCCTGGAGTCGGCGAAAGCTGCCAACATGAACATGATTCGGCACTGGGGCGGCGGCTATTACGAGACCGATGAGTTCTATGCGCTCTGCGACGAACTCGGCATCATGGTTTGGCAAGACTTCATGTTCGGCAACGACTGGCAACCCGGCACCTACGACTTCAAGCAGAATGTGGCGCAAGAGGCCGAATACCAGATCAAACGGCTGCGGGAGCACCCGAGCATCGTGGTCTGGTGCGGCAACAACGAAACCGAAGCCTCTTGGGAATGGCATCTCGACATCACCAGCAGGCTCAGCACGGACGTCGCGCGGCGGATGTGGCAGGACTACCTGACGCTTTTCAGCGGCGTTTTGGCCGGCGCCGTTGAACGATTCGCCCCGGAGACTCCCTACTGGCCCAGTTCACCGAGCGCCGATTACGAAGACATTTCCGAGGACCACCAATCGGGCGACATGCACAACTGGAGCGTCTGGCACGGCATGCTTCCCTTCCGCGATTACGAAAA
>Ga0326728_10017654_pt1 | contig 14235 bp, 5 predicted proteins | sample MB3enrmetagenome_FD_207602 | JGI IMG/M metagenome (GOLD analysis project Ga0326728, IMG submission 207602) | Lab enriched peat soil microbial communities from McLean, Ithaca, NY, United States - MB31MN | ecosystem: Environmental > Terrestrial > Soil > Wetlands > Peat | place: USA: New York...
GGGAAGCGTCGCATACTGAGGCGGTCAGGCGTACATTATCGGTCGAGCCGGAAACCAAAATGGGGATCCGTGCGCCGGGATAAACCGGCATGAAGTCGAGAATGCAAGAGTCTCACGAGAAAGGGCTAGCGACCCGCTCGGCCCCGAGTTTTGCGCTGGGCATCGCGAGGTGCACAGCGAAGCGTAAACAGGGGCATAGGTGGGCTGGGTATTGAGCTTCGAAAAATTGCAATCAGGACGCTGACGCTCTGGATTTGGCGGAAGGCAACATGACCGGAGGCGCTAGCGCGAGCCCCTGGTCAGTCCTGCGTGGTCATAGACCCCAGACACGCCTAGAAACTTCATGCACGAGAACCGGGAGACCTCGGGGATGCCTGTTGGGAACGAGGACAGCAGGCCGGCGGGAGAAGGCGATAGCCATACGGCCCGCGTGTACGTCGCCGAGGAGTCGGACAGCGGCATACTACCGATGAATCGCCCGAACAACGGCGGACCACCGCTCGCGGAGGGTGAGGAGGGAAGGCCGCTGATCAAGGAGAACACTCATCAGTCCCGCACGCACCCGACACAGAGCGGTGCACGCGTGTCCCAGAGATTGGTGGGTGTGCGGCCAGCAGAGTATCGCCTGGCCGCCACGTATCCGAGACAAGAGCCGTATGCGCTAATGAGCGCCCGTACGGATCTGTGCGGGGGGTGCCGGGCAACTGGTATCCCTACCGCGACTGGTTGGCGCCGTACACGGATGTTGACAGCTAGCCAGCGTAGGTTGTTAATCTGTCAGCGTTCAATAACTTATGGAGCATCTACCTGCACCTCAGATCACGTTGGAAAAGTTCCCTATCGGACAGCGCGTAACGCTCCCTGGCCACTTCCTGGAACCGGTCACATTGGAAAGTGTCCGGTTCATCGGCTCAGGCTATGAGTGTCGCGTTCGGCTCCCCGATGGAACCCCAGATGAGGCCATCCTTTCGCAGGACGAGGGCGCCATGCTGGCGTGCCAAGCTGCCGTCACGCCGACGCTAATTCAGCCGGCAGACGCTGAGAAGCTACGCTTGCTTGTTGAGTCTGCCCGCATACGTCTCGCCTACGCACATGACCGCCAGTTTGCTGTCAGTCTGTCCGGCATTCGGACGCTTCCGCACCAGATCGAAGCTGTGTACATGAAGATGTTGCCGCAGCCCCGCCTGCGGTTTCTGCTGGCCGACGATCCCGGTGCGGGCAAGACCATCATGGCCGGTCTGCTACTGAAAGAGATGAAACTGCGCGAGGCCATTGAGCGCATCCTGATACTCTGCCCCGCACCGCTAACAATCCAGTGGCAAGACGAGTTGCTACGGTGGTTCGGTGAACCGTTCGAGGTCATTTTCTCAGCCGTTGACCAGCAGCAACTGGTGAACCCCTGGCAGCGCGCCACACAGGTAATCGCATCGCTGGACTATGCCAAGCAGGAGGATGTCCGCGAGCGCGTTTGGCAGCAGCACTGGGATTTAATCGTCATCGACGAAGCCCACAAGTGCAGTGCCTATACGAAGCGCTCTTCGACCCGTGGCGATGAGGTCGAGAAGACCAAACGCTATCAGCTTGCGGAGAAACTTACCGTTGACGCCGATCACGTCCTCCTCTTAACCGCCACGCCTCATCACGGCGACGATGACCGCTTTGGTCATTTCGTAAGGTTGATCGATCCTGACCTCTTCCCAGAGCCAACTCGGGTTGGCGACCGGGCGGGCGAGATTCGGCGCAACATTCTCAGTCTCGGAGAAAACTGTCCTTGGGCGCTTCGCCGCCTGAAGGAGAATCTCCGGGACATCGACGGTCAGCGTCTCTTCCCAGACCGCCACGCCCACACGGTCAAGTTCCGGCTGAATCAGGAAGAGTTCGACCTCTACAAGGCGGTGACAGCTTACATCAATGAGTTCTTGCCGCAGGCGAGCGGGCGTAAGAAGCAGAGTGTGGCGCTGGCCCGCACCGTACTCCAGCGACGCCTCGCCAGCTCGACGCAGGCCATCGCCGAATCGATTCGCCGTCGTCTCGAGAAGCAGGAGGCACTGCTGGAGGAATTGGAATCCCTGTCACCCGCGCACCGCGCAAAACGGCTTGCTGAAATCCAAGGCCGGATCACCGACTCCGAGCAAGATGAAGACGATCTCGACGATGCAGAGCGCGACCTACTGACGGACGAGTTCACGACGGCAGTTGAACTCGACCAACTCCGCGCTGAGATTGCTGCACTTCTTGATTTGCTGGCACAGGCACGCCGGGTACGTGACCATGCCACGGATTCCAAACTTACCGCGCTTCGCGATTGTCTGGCGAAAGCCGAGTTCAATGAATTGAAAGATGGCAGGGGCAGGCTGCTCATTTTTACAGAACATCGCGATACCCTGAATTATTTGCTAGATCACCTGACCCGGTGGGGCTACTCCACCTGCCAAATCCACGGTGGCATGAACCCTCATGAACGGAAGCGCGCACAGGAAGATTTCCGCACTTCCCGCCAAATCTGCGTAGCCACCGAGGCGGCTGGCGAAGGCATCAACCTCCAATTCTGTCGGCTGATGATTAACTACGACCTCCCCTGGAATCCAACGCGCCTCGAGCAGCGTCTCGGTCGTATTCACCGCATCGGCCAGGAGCGCGACGTGCACGCCTTTAACTTCGTCGCCAGCGAATCCGAGGAAGGTCAGGACATCATCGAGGGGCGCATTCTGGAGCGGTTGCTCCATAAGATTGACCAGATGCGGAACGCTTTGGCAGACCGCGTATTTGATGTGATCGGTGAAGTTCTGTCGCTAAACGACGTCAATTTGCCGGAGATTCTACGCGAGGCTGCCAACGATCCGCGGCGTTTGGATGAATACCTCGACCAAATAGAGCGCGTTGACCCGCAACGGCTGCTCCAATACGAGCAGGCTACCGGTATCGCGCTGGCGCGCGCGAACGTGGACTTTTCTGGTTTCCAGACGGCGAATGCCGAAGCGGAAGAACGCCGCCTGATGCCCCGCTACGTCGAGCAGCACTTCTTGAACGGCGCTCGCGAGGTTGGGCTGAAGGTCGAAGCCCGTGCCGATGGCCTTTACCGCGTTGAGCACGTCCTGGCCGACCTCCGCTCCGACCGGCTGGCTTGTGTGCGAAGGCTCGGAAAACCCGAATCCACTTATCGCAAGGTTACGTTTCACAAAGAACACCTGGAGATGGATCAGCACGTTGACGCGGTGCTGATCGGACCGGGCCATCCGTTGTACGCCGCCGTTGATGAGCGGTTGAATGAAATGCTCGGTGGGGTCACGGGTCAAGTTGGCGTGTTCGTGGACACCAACAGCGACTCACCTTATGAACTGCACTTCTTTGAGATGGCCGTGCGAGGCCAGAACACTAAGGGCGAAGTGCAGACGCTTCTGGGTGAGTTGGTCGCCGTCCGGGAAGAACTATCGAGTGCCGAAGATCGGTTCTCGGTGGTTCCGGCGGATAACTTGCTCGATCTGCCCGCGCATCCTGCCGCAGCGGAGAATCTTGAACCAGAAGACGCCACGCCCGCAGCCGACTTCCTCAAGAGCACATACCAGACCCAGCGTCGCGGCGAGTGCCAGCAGGAACGGCAACACTTTGTCCAGGTTTGCCGCGATTACTTAAAGCCATCATTCGACGCCCGTATCCGAGCGGCGCAAGACCGGATTATGCACCTTAGGGCGCGGGAGATGCTTGAACCCGAAGTTGCCATCGCGCGTCAGCGTGCCGAGAACGACCTCGCCGATCTGGAACGGACGCGCAGCGAGCGCTTGGCAGGCTTGCAGAGGTTGACCTTGGCCAAGCACGGCCCCGTCCGCCATGTCGCCACCGCCCTGGTCCTCACAAGTACGCGCTCCGTCGAAGAGCAACTCGGCGCCGTCCTCGACGATCTCGACCCTGAGGTGCGGCGAAAGTCCGAAATCGCCGCTGAGGATGTCGTCATTGCCTACGAGACAGGCCGTGGTTTCGAGTGCGAGCGCGTTGGGCACCTGAAGATTGGCTTTGACGTGCGCAGCATTGGCCCAGCCGATCCACAGACCGGCTATCGCGACCCGGTCACCGGGATTCGGCGCATTGAAGTCAAAGGCCGTCAGCGTGGCCAGCCCATCCGCCTGACAACGAATGAGTGGTACAAGGCGACACAACTTGGAGACAGTTATTGGCTCTATGTTGTTTGGAACCCGCTTGACAATCCGGACCCCGAGCCAGGACGAATTCAGAACCCCGCCAAACATCTTGAGCACGCCGCGAAGCCGGTTGTCTCGGCAAGATTCTATGATATTTCGGCGGATGCAATACAGGCGGTCGTGGAACAACAGAAGAGGAAGACTTAACTATGACTAAGGCTTTTGAGAAACATCTCTCTACTGAGGTGACCAGAATCGCGAAGCGTGAGGGGATCGGGAAGGATTCTGCCTTCTTGTTCTGGTGCGCAACTAACATTTTTGAACTTGCGGACGATGATGCCCGCGAAGCGATATCTGTGGAAGGCGCGAATGACAAAGGAATTGACCTTTTCTGGGTGGACGACGATGAAGGGCGCGTCATAATCGCACAAGGGAAGTATTCTCCCGACTTTACGTTTCGCCCGAAACTGGGCCAAGTCACGAAACTCGAAAGTAGCCTCAACTGGCTGGTAAACCCTGAAGCCCTAAGACGCGAAGGCAAAGGAGATCTTGCCCAAGCCGCTGAGGACTACCTTCGCGCCATCCAGAATGGCTACGGCGTTGAACTCTGGTTCCTCTACACTGGTCCGAAGTGCCCCAATGTCGAGAAGCACATCGGCGTCTTTAACCAGAACCCCGAGCATCTCCAGAAGAGGCGCGCAATGCGCCACTATCACATCGACATGCTCCGAGCGAGTTGGGAAGAATTCGAGGGATACTCCCGCCGGATAGAGACCGAGGAAATCGCCATCCACAAAGGCCAAGGCCTCCCGTTCAGCGGCCCGTTCGGCAAAGCCTACGTCGCCACCGTCCCCGCCCAAGAATTGGTCCGCCTCTATGAGAGGCACGAAGAACGGCTGTTCGACCGGAATGTACGCCTCTTCCTCGGTGTAAGGAAGGGCTCCGTCAACGCCGCCATCGCGGAGACGCTAAACGACGATAGCGAGAGGGGGAACTTCTGGGCTTACAACAACGGCCTTACTTTCGTGTGCGATGATTTCACGCCCGGCAAAGCCAGTGTCGAACTCAAGAACTTCAGTATCGTGAACGGATGCCAAACCGCCGTCTCTCTTGCGCAAGGACCAAAGGATAAGTTGACCGATGTGTCTGTCCTCGCTCGCTTCATCGCTGCTTCGTCCGAGATAGTGGACGACGTAATCCGCTATACGAACTCGCAGAACCCCATCCGGTCATGGGATATTGCCTCACAGGACAAGACGCAACGCCGCCTGAAAACGGAGTTCGCCCGCCTGGCAAAACCATACATTTATTTGACGCGCCGCGGATCCCGCCCCCGGGGTGCACTGAAGCAGTTCCGCGAGGAGGGGCGACTCCGTCAGATTCGCATCGACATCGCGGGTCAGTACGCCGCCGCCTTCCGCGGAGACCCCGTATTGGCATACAAATACAAGGCATTTATCTTTTCAAGAAACCATGACACGGTCTTTCCTCCCGACGTCCGTGTCGAGGAAGTCCTGTTCCAGTGGATATGCGGAGAGGTATGCAAGTCCGTCGTCAAAGAACGTATTGCCGGCATGAAGACAGAGGAAGCGCGTGTTCTCAAGAAGGGCGGTACCCTGTTCCTGGTAGCCGTGACATCCAAAGTACTCTCTATGCGGAATGGGGCCACGTATTTGAAGACCCTTACGGAAACCACGATTGCCAGCAAAGGTGGAGCAGCGCGCCTTCGCAAATACGCCGATTATGCTCTGGATAAATATGTCCAGGCTGTTCTCGACCAAGCGGACATTGAAAAGCAGGAATTGGCGACACTTGTGCGCTCCCCCGAGTTCTATAAGAAAGTTATCGGGAGAATCGAAAGGGCCTTTGCCACCGAAGCGCGAGCAACCAAATTGATGAACGAGCTATTGCCCAAGGTTGGATGATACAGATGAGTGGACGAGCCGACGACAGACGCCTGATTGAAGACTATCTGCCTATCGAGGCGATCAGCAAGGAGGCGTCAAGGGAGAAGTCTGTTCGCAAAGGCCACATTTCGACGCTGCACCTATGGTGGGCGAGGCGGCCGCTTGTGGCTTGCCGGGCAGCGGTCTATGGCGCACTGGTGCCAGCCAGCAGGTTTCGGCCCCAGAACGGACCAGAAGAGAAACGCGAAAGCCTAACCCGAGCCAACGCAGCCAAGTTTGTCGAGCGGCTCTGCAAGTACCCTGGCGACGCTCAGGTGATTGCCGAGGCGCAGCGGCACATCCTTGAAGCGCACGCGGAGCGGCTGACCCAAGAGACGGGAAGGAAGGTTACTTTCGAGGATATCGTCGAAGGCCGGGCTCCGCGGCCGAAGGTCCTTGATATGTTTGCGGGGGGCGGGGCGATCCCGCTGGAGGTGTTGCGGCTGGGCTGTGAGGCTTACGCGCTCGACATCAATCCCGTTGCACACATCATCGAACTCTGCACGCTGGTTTATCCGCAGAAGTATGGCAAGCCTGACAAAAACGCCAAAGGTTCGGCGAAGGATGGAACTTGGGCGGGCCTCGCGGAGGAGGTTCGATATTGGGGCAATTGGGTGCTCGACAAGGTGAGGGCGGAGATCTCTGACCTCTACCCACCCATCCCTGACCCGAATGCTCCCAAAACAAGGCAGGTCTTGGGAAAGGCTCAACTCGAAATGACCGGGAAGGGATTTGAGCACCCAGGTCAACAAAAGCTTGCCGTTGAAACGTCCGCAGGGTACCTCACTCCGGTCGCCTACCTTTGGACTCGGACGGTGAAATGCAAGAATCCTACCTGTGGCGGGACCGTGCCGCTCGTCAAACAGACTTGGCTATGCAAGAAAGACGGCCGGTATGTGGCGTTGAAGATGGTGGCATCCAAACGGAAGAAGGAGGTCACCTTCGAGGTCGTCGAGGCTCCCAAGGCCGCTGGACTAGGATTTGACCCGGAAGCATTTTCGAAAGGCGGCAACGCGACCTGCCCGTTCTGTCAAACAACTATCGACTCACAATATGTTCGCGAAGAGGGGCGGCAGAAGCGATACGGACTGATGTTCTTGGCCCTTGCTGGGACAACCGGGCGAGGAAAATCCTATCTCTCGGCTCCGCTTATCAATGAGATTTCTCACTTGGAAGAAGAACCCATTCTTGAAAGAGCGGCAAATATCGCGCAATCGCTAGGTGTAACGCTTTTACCTGAAACAATTCAACCGACTGGAAACGCGGGCTTGGCGACGGGAATCAATTTCTTGCATGGGATGGATTCCTTTTGTGAGATGTTCACGCCGCGCCAGCTCGTAGCACTATTGACATTCTGTAAGGCGATCAGATCACTGCCGGAAGCACAAATTCACCAGGGAATTGATGATGATAGAGCACACGCGGTTGCTACCTTCCAAGGTTTGATCCTAGGAAAGCTGGCTTCCCTTAACTGCTCACTTACGAGGTGGAAACCGGATGCGGAACTCCCAGTCGATGCGTTCGGGTTTCAACGGTTCCAAATGGTCTGGGATTTCGCAGAAGCTAACCCGATTTCCGGCTTTGGAAGTTCATGGCAAAGCCAGATGGAGCGGACAATATCTGGATTAGTCACGATTCCCCTTGATGAAAGAACCGCGAGCGTCTCAAGAGGATCGGCCACCCATCTGGAACACTCGGCTAATCATTTCGATGCAGTAATCACAGATCCGCCATATTATGACAATATCAGTTACTCGGAGCTGGCCGATTTCTTTTACGTCTGGTTGAAGCGAGCGATCGGCAACCTGTTCCCTCAGCATTTTGCTTCAGAGTTAACTCCAAAGAAGCAGGAGATCGTAGCGGCTGCCTACCGGCACAACGGTTCTCTGGAAACAGCAAAACGAGCCTACGAAGAGCAGCTTGAAGCCGCTTGGCGTGAGGCAGGGCGAATATTGAAGCCAAACGCAACGTTAGTATGCGTGTATGCCCACAAGACCACGATCGGTTGGGCCACCCTTGTCGACTCCTTACGGGGGGCGGGCTTCTCAATTGAAGAAGCGTGGCCGCTGCATTCTGAGATGGCTGCACGCGTAAGCCATCAGGAAGATGCGGCACTTGCATCCAGCATCTTCATCGTCGCCCGCAAACGCGATCCCTTAGCTAAGGTCGGGAACTACGAGACGAACGTGGTTCCGGAGCTTGAAAGCATTGTTCGCGAGCGCGTCGAGACACTGTGGGAGATGGGAATTTCCGGCGCAGACTTGGTGATCGCCTGCGTCGGGGCTGGACTTCGCGCGTTAACCAAGTACTCTCGCGTCGAATATGGAAACGGCGAGGAAGTCCCCGCCACGCGATTTCTGGCCGAGGTCGAAACGGTCGTGTTGGAGACCATACTGCAACGCTTGTCAAAGGAAGTGGGTGGTAAGGGCGGCCAATATAGCTTGGCGGGGCTCGATCCCCCCACGCGCTTCTATGTGTTGTGGCGCTACACCTACAAGGCTGCCGACCTCGACGCCGGCGAGGCGATCATCTTTGCCAACGGCACACACGTCGAATTGGACGGAGTTCAAGGACTGTCAAGCGGAGCGCGAGCGTTGGTCGCCAAGAATAAAAACAAGTACCATTTGCTGGGCTACACCGAGCGAGGTGCTGACAGTACGATGGGCTTTCCATCGGATCACGGGCAGTCAGCGCCGCTGGTTGATGCACTACATCGCCTATTGTGGTTAATGGAGCGTCATCCATCCGGCATCCCTGAATTCTTAAATGAAGCGCGGCCGAACACTGAGCAGATGCGGTTGGTTGCGCAGGCACTTGCTGGCCCCGCGCTGAAGGGCGGCGAATTGGGTGAGGTTGCCTCCGGTAGCGAACTCGCAGCCCTGACCAAGTTGACCGCGAACTGGCGCAGCGTAGTTGAAGATGCAACAGGAGAGGCGGCAGGACCACTGTTCAAGACTACACGACAGCGCGAGTAATGAATTTCCACATGGAGCACTGACACATGAGCGGAACACCGGGAAATACGTCAACCGCAATCAAGCCCTGGATAGAGGTGGCGGCACTCCACCCCGATGTGGTGTCGGAGCACTTCTCCGAGGACATCTTTGCGCTTGACCTCGGCCCCCTGGCCGATGGCAAGCCGAGCGTTCCAGCCGTTTACCGCGATCCCGAACACTTTTTCCGCGTCTCCTACCTGACCAACGGCTTGCGCTCGCTGCTGCAAGACGTGCTTTCGCGGCTAAGCGACGGCGCGGGGAACCGCGTGCTGAAACTGCTGACGCCTTTTGGTGGCGGTAAGTCCCACACCCTTGCCTCCCTGTTCCATGCTGCGCACTGTAGGAATGCTCTGGACATTCTTTCTGAGGCCCAGGGGTTGCCAAGGCCCGCTAACGTTCACACAGCGGTGTTTGACGGCTCGTTCTTCGACGCGACCAAGGGCAAGGAAATCCCCGGTGAGAAATTCCGCGCGCAAACCATGTGGGGCTGGATCGCTTGGTCGCTCGGCGGCAAGAAGGGTTACGAGATCATGCTTAAGCAGGACGAAGCGCGCGTCGCGCCAGGCGCAGACGAGATCATTACCCTCCTTACAGAAGGCCCAAACCTGATCCTACTTGACGAAGTTCTGCAATACCTCATCAGCGCTGGTGGGGTGAAGGTTCACCAGACCACGCTACGAGATGAAACCCTGACTTTCCTTCAACGCCTCACGGTTGCTGTCGGCAATACGGCAAACACGGCCCTGGTGTTCTCGCTTCAATCCAGCAAACGTGAGTCGCTGGAGTACGTCAACCTGCTCCAGACCGTTGACCACTTAGCGGCCCGCAAAGATCAGTTGCGCGAACCCGTCGAGGGCAACGAAGTCTTGTCAGTAATCCAGCGTCGCCTACTCGCCCGCATTCCAACCTCGGAAGACGCTACGCCTGCGGCTATGGCTTATCAGGACATCGTTACACAGATGAAGCGCGGCTACGCCAAAGGTAAGGCCGAAGAGCAGCAGGCGGAAGAAGAAGGGCTTGCCCTGCGGGAGCGCGTGCGCTCCGCCTACCCGTTTCACCCGGCGTTGATCGACGTGATGCGAGAGCAGTGGGCGGCGATCCCTGATTTCCAGCGCACACGTGGCGCACTACGTTTCTTGGCGGCGTGCCTCCGCGCCACACACCGCGAGGGCAAGAGCCGCGCTGTGCTCGGGCCGGGTGACGTGCCCATCTATGATGCGGAGGTTCGCCTGGCTTTCTTCAAGGAAGTCGGGCAGCAGGCGGACTATCAGGCAGTCCTGGAGCATGACTTGATCGGGGCCAACGCTCGCGCCCGCCGGATTGATGACCGGCGCGCAAAGGAGAGTCCGTCAGAGACCGGCAAGCGGGCTGCTTTCCGGCTCGCCACTGCGATCTTGATGTATTCCTTCGGCGGCCGGCGGCGCGAAGGCGCAAACGGGACGGAGTTCCTTCCTCCCGGAATCACCGAAGCCGAACTGCTCTCCGTCTGTGTGGGGCCTGACTTGGACAGCACCACCGCACTGGCCTGCTTGAAGGAATTGAAGGAACAATGCCTCTACCTGCACTTCGATGGTGTCCGCTACTGCTTCAAGAAGGACCCCAACGTCACGCTGCTCATCGAGCAGGAATCAGACGCGGTGGGCCGGGACGAACGTCAGGTAGAGGAGCGCATCAAGGAGATGCTGGAGGCGCGGATCACTGGCCGGAATGCGGTGATCTGGAAAGCGAAGTCCGGTGATATTCCTGACAAGGAGCCGTCGTTCCTGATTGCCTACATGCCCTTGAACTTCGGCACCGACGCGCGCAGTGGGCGCGAAGCGGCAGCCAAGGATGTATTTGAGAACTGCGGCAGTTCTCCGCGCAAATACCGTAACGGACTCGCATTGGCCATTCCTGCGGCAGAACAGATTGAAATTCTTCGTCGCTCTGTTCGTTACCTGCTGGCAATTGAGCACGTGCGGGAGAAAGCAAGGCAACTGAACCTCACGGAAGAACAGAAATCGCAGTTGCGGGAGCGGGAGCACACTGAGACCGCAGCAGCAGAATCGGGTCTGCTAAAACTCTACGCTGAGGTTTGGCTCCCCAAAGTGACCTCGGATGGCATCGTGATCGACGTGGCGGCCGTGGGCGGTCGCCCGCTGCAAATCACCTTGGACGAAAAGAAGCGGGCGCGAGTACACGACCGGGTTATGGAACTGCTGGTCGATGTCCAGCGCCGCGTGTTTGAGACAGTGAGCCCGGGCAAGATCGTCGAACTATTCAAACTTGGTGAAGGCAACCCGCCCACGCTCGGAATCAAGACCGCCGACGTAGTTGACGGATTCTATTCTTTCCTCGGCTTCCCCAGGCTGACCAGCAGCGCCGTCGTGAAAAAGGCAATTGCGAAAGGGATTGCCGATGGTTTCTTTGGCTACTACTCGGGCTCGACTCCTGCGCTCGGAAGCGACGGCAAATATCTAGTACCAGTCTCCCGCGTGCGCTTCAATACCACCGTCAGCGAAGATGAGATCGACCTGGAATCTGGCTTCCTGATGATGCCTGGAGCAGTGCCTGTGACGGCGCAACCACCAAGTGCCGGAGCCGAGCCTACAACCGTAACAGCAGGTGGGCCTGGCGGGGGACCTCCGCTAATCCTCACACCAACGCCCGGCGCTTCGACCGGCGGAACGGGAGCAACCCCCTCGGGTGGGTCGGCTGTGCAGAAAACCGTGGACATCAACTTCTCTGCCGATCGCAATCAGTTATTCTCCGCATGGAACGCCATCGCGAACCTCGCTGATCTCGCAGGGAAGGTCACCGTCACCGTGCACGCTGACTCCGCCGAAGGCTTCGACAAGGGCAAGCTCCAGAACGGCGTTCTGGAACCGCTTCGCGAATCTGACTTGATCAAGTAGGGCAAGGGGAAGCCTGATGCCTCTTCGAAGACTACGGCGTGTCCTGGAAGCAGATTATCGGGTCGAGATTGAAAGCAGCAATCTACTGCTTGCGAAGGTTAATCGCAAAGTGGAAAAGCGGAGACGAGAGCTGCTGCGGAAGGGAGCACCGCCTCCAGTTTTCAAGAACGGTACCGTGCTAGCGGCTCTCCAAGGTCGGCGTGATTGGAACCTCCGAGCCATTGACCTTCTGCACAAGATCGGATTTCTGACCACCCCCGGCTGGACCAATATGGCTCGCCTAAGTGCAAGTTGGGCCACACGCCGATACTTTTGGGCGATTGCGGAGCCTTCAGCCCAGGTCTCAAGTCTGCGCCTGAGTAACGATGCCAGGCGGATGGATTTCCATCAGAAAACTCTTCTTTCAGATGAATTCGGTATTGGGATGGCTGGCCTCTTGATTGAGACATTCTTCGGGGCAGGTTCGTTCGTCGATATGTCGATTGCACTTAACGACCCGACAAGATTCCAAGACATAGAACAGGAAGGAGACGCTCAGCCCGACTATCTGATGTGGGGCGACATTGACAATTCTCCATATTACGTTGTCGAGTGCAAAGGCACACAATCCGACAGGAACACCAGTTATGACCAGATGCGTAGAGGTCTCGAACAGGTTCCGTCAATAGTAATCGGAGCCGGGCCAAGACCGGTTGTCACCATTGTCGTAGCTACCTGTATGTTGGAAGACAGAACCGAGGTGTTTGTCCTCGATCCGCCCCCTGATCCACCTGATGACAACGATCCAGAAAAGGAGTCATCGGAAAGGGTTTCAGAAAGGACAGGAAAGAGGACATGGCGAATCCACAACCCCGAGGCTTTCCGAGAGCGGACAGTGATCGCTGAAGAATCGAACTTACTGAAATGGGCCGGGCAGTTTCAGACCGCTGCTGTCCGAGACCGACGCCTGGAAAGGATTCAGCCTGAGTTGATCGCAATGACGAACGCACCGCTCGAACCTAAGAACACGGAGTTCGGCCGTTTCCTTGGAGTTGAGCAGCCGCTGTTTCCCGAACTGGGTGCGCGAAACCTCAGAATCTTTACGGGCGTCGAACAGCAGCTACTGGAGTCGCTCATACATGAGCCGCAAGCTGGCGTGGTACAGGCTGAACTACCTAGACGACCTCGACGGCAAGCGCCAGACCACCTTCCGGCAAACGTGAGCGTGAGCGGCAGCGGTAGTTGCATGGTTATCGAAGGACTTTAGTGTTTGGTCACGGATTGATATGCGTCTACTCTTTCCTGACGTACTCGCCATTGACCACTCGTCGAAGGGCAATCCAATTCAGCAGATCGGAGAAAAGGGCACTTACCGCGACGGCGCTCTCACGCCGTTCACTCGTGGGCACTTGAAGGGGTTTCTCTTTCAGCCGACTGCTGGGAATGATCAAGTCCTTATCGTTCCGCCGAAGTCCAAACAACTACCTGACAACTATGTTCGGATAGTCCAAGGAACCGTCGATCCCAGTGCGCATGACGGCGATCTCTCACGGGGAGTCTGGCTGAGACACCCTATCCGCCACCTTCAAGCGGATGCTATAGATCACAAGGAGGAGATCCGGCGGGTTCTTCAGTCGTGGGTGGGAGCGTTTTCATACGTTCGAGAAGACCCGGTTCAGAACATCATAGGGCTGCGAAATCCCCAGATAGGAGCGATTCACGCAGTTCATGCCCATTGGTCTGTCTCAGACGCCACGGCAACGATTGTGATGCCGACAGGCACCGGCAAGACTGAGGTGATGTTGTCTGTTCTTGTTTCAGCAATGTGCCCCAAGGTGCTCGTTATCGTGCCTACAGATGCCTTGCGTCTCCAATTGGCCCAGAAGTTTGTGACGCTCGGGATTCTTAAAGCGCCAGGCTGCGCCGTCCTGTGTCGCAGCGCGAGGCACCCCATCGTCTGCACTCTTCAACACATCCCCAACACAATCGAGGATGTCGATGGCATCTTTGAGCGATCGCAGGTAATCGTCACGACCAGCAGCATTGCAGGACAATGTGAAGATGCTATCCAAGAACGTATGGCGCAACACTGCCCGTATCTCTTCATCGACGAAGCGCATCATGCTGAAGCTCCAACATGGAGCGCTTTCAAAGAGAGATTCCGAGAGCGCAGGGTGGTGCAATTTACGGCCACGCCCTTTCGAGAAGACGGCAGGGCGCTCGATGGAGATATTATCTTCAAGTATCCTCTGAAGAGAGCTCAGCAGGAGGGATACTTCAAACC
>Ga0326728_10017656_pt1 | contig 14233 bp, 10 predicted proteins | sample MB3enrmetagenome_FD_207602 | JGI IMG/M metagenome (GOLD analysis project Ga0326728, IMG submission 207602) | Lab enriched peat soil microbial communities from McLean, Ithaca, NY, United States - MB31MN | ecosystem: Environmental > Terrestrial > Soil > Wetlands > Peat | place: USA: New York...
ACTCGGGGCCGATTTATCGCCAGGCAACGCCGGAGGGAAGCGCGATTCGCGTCTGGTTCGACCACGCCAGAGGGCTCCTGGCCAAGGGCGGCGCGGTGACCGGCTTTGAGGTTGCCGGGGCCGACGGAAAGTTCTCGCCCGCCACGGCCACGGTCGAGGGCGCGACGGTGGTAGCTACAAGCCCGTCGGTGACCGAACCGGTCTTTGTCCGTTACGGCTGGGCCAACAGCCCGCAGTGCAACCTCTTCAACGGGGAGGGGCTGCCCGCTTCGCCGTTTACCTCGGCGCCGTAGCGAACGCGAGTGGAAACGAAGCGGTGTTCCGTGGTAGTGTGCAACACTTGCGGGCGGTTTCTTCCCTGAACGGGAGAGCGGCCACGCCAGCGGGTGGAATCCGGACCGCCGCGGGGCGCAACGAAACACCGCATTTGTGAGTCAAACAGGCCGGACAGGGTAGAGTGGGTTAGGCGATAAGGATGGCAATGAGCAAATCACTGGTGATCGTCGAGTCCCCCGCCAAGGCGAAGACGATCGAGAAGTATCTGGGCAGGGATTTCGACGTGCGGGCCTCGGTTGGGCACATCATGGACCTGCCCAAGAACGATCTTGGCGTGGAGCTGAAGAAGCGGACGTTTGTGCCGGAGCTGATCGTGTCTCCAGGCAAAGAGAAGATTGTGGAGCAGTTGAAGAAGCTGGGCGCGCAGGCCGAGGCGATCTATCTGGCCCCCGATCCGGACCGCGAGGGCGAGGCGATTGCGTACCACCTGGCGCTGCAGTTGGGAAAGACGGCCAGGGAGCGGAAGAAGATTCGCCGCGTGACCTTCAACGAGATTACGAAGAAAGCCGTGCAGGAGGCCTTCAAGCACCCGCGGGACGTGGACCAGAATCTGGTGGACGCACAGCAGACGCGCCGCGTGCTGGACCGGCTGGTGGGCTACCAGATTTCGCCGTTGCTGTGGGAGAAGGTGCGGCGGGGCTTGTCGGCAGGCCGCGTGCAGACGGTGGCGGTGCGGCTGATCGTCGAGCGGGAGCGGGAGATTGGCGCGTTCGGTCCGGTGGAGTACTGGACGCTGGACGCGCTGCTGCACCCCGAGAAGCAGGCGGACAAGAGCTTCAAGGCGCGCTTTGTGGGCATCGATGGGGAGCCGGCGCGGGTCGCGAACGGCAAGGACAAGGACGGGAAGGATCAGTTCATCGCCAATGCGCTGCCCGACGAAAGATCGATGAAGCATCTGGCCGCCGCGCTGGAGGAGGCGAAGTGGTCGCTGGTTTCGGTCGAGTCGAGGGAGCAGCAGAGAAGGCCGCCGGCGCCCTTCATCACCAGCCAACTGCAACGCGATGCGGCCAGCAAGCTGGGCTTCAACGTGCGGCGGACGATGGGCGTGGCGCAGCGGCTCTACGAGGGCGTCGCTATTGGCGCCGAGGGTCCGGTGGGCCTGATTACTTACATGAGAACCGACTCGCCGCGGGTGGCGCCGGAGGCCATTGCCGGGGCGCGAGAGTGGATCGGCAAGCAGTTGGGGCCACAGTACCTGCCCAAGGAACCGAATGTGTACAAGGGCAGCAAGGCCGCGCAGGACGCGCACGAGGCCATCCGGCCGACCGACGCCAAGCGGACGCCGGAGTCGATTGCCCGCTATCTGACCGAAGAACAGCTCAAGCTCTACCGGCTGATCTGGCAGCGGTTTGTGGCCTCGCAGATGACGCCGGCGGTCTTCGATGTGACCACGGCAAAGATTGCGGCGGTCTCTGCCAAGACGGGCAGGACCTACGATTTCCGCGTCAGTGGATCGGTGGTGCGGTTCGACGGGTTCCTGAAGGTCTACGAGGTTCTGGAGGAGAAGAAGGACGAGGACGACGAAGCGTCCAACAAGCTGCCCGATCTGGAGCGCGTAAAACGGCTGGAGCTGGAGAAGCTGGAGGATGAGCAGCACTTTACCCAGCCGCCTCCGCGCTACAACGAGGCCTCTCTGGTGAGGGTGCTGGAGGAACGGGGCATCGGGCGGCCTTCGACCTACGCGTCGATCATCAACACCATTCAGGACCGCGAGTACGTGACCAAGACCGGCGGGCGGTTTTATCCCACCGAGATCGGGATGGTGGTCTGCGACCTGCTGGTGAAGAACTTTCCCTATATCTTCGACGTCGCATACACGGCCAAGCTGGAAGAGGAGCTGGACGAGATCGAGGAGGGCCACGAGAAGTGGACGGACCTGCTGAAGGGCTTCTACGGGTACTTTGAAGATGAACTCAAGGATGCCGGCAAGAACATGGAAAACATCAAGCGGATGGAGCGCGCGACCGGGGAGAAGTGCGATCTGTGCGGGTCGCCGCTGCTGCTGAAGTGGGGCAAGTTCGGCACCTTCTATGCGTGTTCGGCCTACAGCAAGAAGGGCAAGTCGAGCTGCGGGTTTACCAGGGAGAACACCGCGAGCAAGCCGGACCTGAATACGCAGGAGGCCCAGGAGGCGGGCGAGACGGAAGAGTATTGCGACAACTGCGGGCGCGTGATGGTGCTGCGGCGCGGAATCTTCGGGCCGTATATGGCCTGCCCTGGATATAGCGAAGATCCTCCCTGCAAGACCATCCGCAAGCTGAGCCAGAAGCAGCAGCAGAAGCAGAATGCGCCCCAGCCGACGGGCGAGAACTGCCCTCTGTGCGGCAAACCCCTGGTGTTGCGCCAGGGAGCCTTCGGGGAGTTCGTCTCCTGCTCCGGCTATCCCAAGTGCAAGTACGTGAAGCAGAACCTGATTGAAGGGATGAAGTGCCCCAAGTGCGAGCAGGGCGACCTGGCTGAACGCAAGGCGCGGAGAGGGAATATCTTCTGGGGCTGCACGAATTATCCCAAGTGCGATTTCACGTCCAATTACAAGCCGGTGGCCAAGCAGTGCCCGCTGTGCAAGAGCCCCTACTTGGTGGAGAAGACGCTGCGGTCGGGTATTTACCTGGAATGCCCCAACAAGAAGAAGAGCGTCGAGGAGATTCTGCCGAGGAAGCGGGGCGCGAAGGCGGCCAAGCCGGCGCACGCCGAGATAGCGTGCAGTTATTCGAAGCGGATCGGGGATGCGCCGCCCTTGCCTACGGCCGAGACGCATGGGCCGGTAGTGGAGAAGAGCGCCGCGAAGAAGGGCGGGAAGAAGGCGTTGCAGCCGGCGTAAGAGTGAAGGCCGCGGCTCCGACGCCATCTGATATAAACTCCCGGCAAGGAGCCCTTCGATGCGCACCGGGCAAGATTCCTACGATTCAGTCGCCTATCCGAGTTTCCCCCATCCGTACACGCATCCCGATCGCCTAGCGGCGATGGCCATTCTGCATGGGCTTTCACCGGCGCCGGTTGAGCAGTGCCGCGTGCTTGAGATTGGATGCAATGACGGCGCGAATATCGTTCCTATGGCTTATGCCATGCCGAAGAGCGAGTTTGTGGGGTTCGATCTAGCTGGTTTGCCCGTTGCGCGCGGACAGGAGCGGATTGGCGAACTCGGCCTGCGAAACATACGCATCTTTCAGAGCAACCTGCTCGACGTTGGGCCGGAACTCGGCCAGTTCGATTACGTCATTGCGCACGGGCTTTATGCCTGGGTTCCGGAACCGGTGCGCGAACGGCTGCTGGCGCTTTGCGGGGAGCTGCTGACGCCGGAGGGAGTTGCATTTGTCAGTTACAACGCAATGCCGGGCGGCCATCTGCGCAAGATGATTCGCGAGATGATGCTGTTCCAGGTAAGAGACATTGAAGACCCGGAGCAGCGGGTCTCCGGCGGGCTTGCGTTCCTTCACTTCCTGGCCGAGGCGAGACCGGAGGGCGATGTATATCGCCTGCTGATCGAAGAGCAGTTGAACAGAATGGAGAAGCGCGGCCCGCGGGTCACTTACCACGACGAACTGGGCGGCGCGTACCATCCGGTGCACTTCATCGAGTTTGTGGAGCACGCCCGGAGGCATGGCCTGCAGTACCTGAGCGAAGCGGTGCTGCCGCCTCCAACCGATCCGTGCTACCAGTCCGGCAAGCAGCCGGCGATTGCGAGCGCGGCGGGCGGCGACATTCTGAAGCAAGAGCAAATGCTGGATTTCATGCGCATGCGCGGTTACCGGGAGACGCTGCTTTGCAGAGCGGAGCGCGTTGTGCGGCGCGATTTTCCCGCCGAACACTTGCGGCGGCTGTTGCTTGCCTCGCCGGTGAAGTCGGCGCCGGGAGAAGCCTCCGGGGCGAAGGTATTCCAGTTGTCGGATGGGATCACGATGGAATCGAACCACGCCGGCGCGATTGCGCTGCTGGAGGCACTGGAGGCAGCGTGGCCGCAGGCGCTGAGCTTTGACGAGATTGAACCGCTGATTGCCGGGAGTGGTCTTGCGCTCGATGGCGAGGGAGTCACGTTGCTCATGCGGCTGGTGGTGGCAAAGATGGTCGAGCTGCGTGCCTGGAGAGCGCCGGTCGCCGGAGAGGTTTCGGCGCGGCCCAGGGCCAGCGCCTGCGCCAGACAGGAGGCGCTGACCCGAACGTATGCGACCACTCTGCTGCACGGCAAAGTCGGATTGGACGATCCTGTATTGCGGAGCTTTCTCAAGTTGCTCGACGGAACCCGCGACCGCGGGGAGCTTGTCGATGCGCTTGAGGCCGAGTTTCCCGCCAAACCGCAAGAAGAGCTTGCAGAAGGAATCGAGCCAGGCCTCAACTTCCTTTTCCGCGCCGGGATGCTGGAAGCCTGAGGAGAGCCCGGAATCACCCAAGGTTTCGGGCGCCTTTGCGGATTGAATCCGCCGGCAGTTCAACCCATGCGGTCGAATCCTTTACTATGGGTCAGCGGAGACCTGTCGATGGAACGAATGCTTGCAACGCCTGCCGATGCCGAGATCATTCTCAGACTCTATGAACTGCGCACCGAAGCGGTGATGCGCCAGGCTCGCGCGTGGATAACGGGCGAGTTCTGGCCGGCCAGTGCCGAGGAGTTCTTTGCCGTGGCCGAGAATCCCGCGGACCCGCACAATGCCTGGCTGCGCCAGGTGCTCACCTATTGGGAGATGGCGGCGGCCATGGTGCTGCACGGGGCGGTTTCCGCGGAGTTGTTTGTGGATTGCAACGCCGAGGGGTTCTTTCTGCTGGCCAAGTTCGCGCCCATTCTGGAGGCGATCCGGGAGAAGAATCCGGGATTCCTGATCAAGACGGCGGAGATGGTGGGGCGGTTTTCAGCCGCGGCCCAGCGCTATGAGGCGGTGCTGAAGAATGTGGAAGCGAGGCGCAACAGCTTGCCGGCCAAGCAGGAATCGCACGGGCAGTATTCTTATCCCGTTAAGCCCTGAAGGCTGGGTAGTGGGTCAAGCGATTGCCTTGCTTGATGTGCGTTCTATTCTGGGCGGACAGATGAAGACTGCATAGTATTTGGGGGATGTGGCTTAATGTTGACATCAGAGAAGCCGATATGTAGGATAAAGCGTCTAAGCGAGAGAAGGGATTCCGATGTCTCCAGAGAACAAAACACGGCTCGAACTGCTGCGATCCGCCCCTCTAAACAAGTGGATAGCGCTTTCTGAGGATGAGGCGAGCATAATCGCAATCGGGGATACGTTTGGTGAAGTCTCCGAAAAGAGCGACCGCGCCGGGGTTTCTGATTCGCTCATCTTGAAGATTCCAGAGGAATGGGCACCACTTTCGGTGTAAACGACTCGTGAAAGTCCCGTATCGAGTATTCCCAGATAAGAACGGAGCCTACCTGTATTCGGCAAGGCTGGATATCAGCATTGCGCTTCCGCACAAGGGCGCGCCAAGAACCAAGCGATTCGAGACGCTCGTCGATTCTGGCGCTACTCGCTGCATGTTCAATGCGGGAATAGGGCGATTCATCGGCCTAGATATCCAATCTGGCGACGTGGAAATTACCCAAGGCATTGGGGGTCCGCTAAGCGTCTACATTCACGAGATTGCGCTTTATATACCAGGCGGCCCCGTCAACGTGAGAGCCGCATTTGCAGAGAACCTCCCGGTTTCTGGATTGTTGGGTATGAACGGTTTCTTCGATAATTTCATCGTCACATTCGATCAAAGTTCTCTGATATTTGAAATTGAGAGAATTCACCGCGCGTGAGCCTGTGGGAATCACTTAACCCACTACCGAAAGCCGAAAAGTCTTGCCGAATTGCGGCCGGTGGAGCATGATGGTAGTCGATCGAGGTTTTCACCCCTCCTGGAGGTTTCTCATGAAACGTGCACTGGCGCTTCTGACTGCTGTTTTCGCTCTGACCGCGATGGCGGCCGGCGCGGCCGGCTCAACCAAGATCAATGGTTGGATCTCCGACTCGATGTGCGGCGCCAAGCACGCCGGATCGGGCGCCGACTGCGTGAAAAAGTGCATCAAGGCCGGCATGGCCCCGGTGTTTGTGGACGAGGCCAAGAAGGCCGTTTGGACCATTGACAATCCAGAGGCGGTGAAGGACTTTTATGGCGATCACGTGACGGTGACCGCTACCGCCGATGCGGCCAAAAAGAGCGTCCATATCGAGGCCATTGCTGAGGCGAAGTAGGTTCCAGACGTGAGGTTGACGCCGGGGGACGGCGGCCCGCCGGCCCAGCCGGCGCAAGCTCGTCGGTTTGCATGAAACTGAACCGGACCGGTCTCCAGCTAGATTCACAATCCTGCCTCCGCGCATAAGAAATGCCGCGCCGATGTCCTCGCGCAGGGGCTGTTTTCCGTCTACCCCTATGGCTACGAATCTATGGCGGCGCTCACGGGACCGATCATCCAGGGGAAGCAGAGGGTCGCGACTCGCTTGCGGCTGCCCATCATCGTTCTGGTGGCGCTGGCACTGCGTCTTGCCGTGATTCCGTTCAACAACTTCGAGAATCTGATGGATGCCGACCACATCCACGCCTGGGAGCAGGGCAACGTGGCGCGGGCGCTGGTGGCTGGGCAGGGCTTCGGCAGCCCGTTTGATTCCACCCGGCCCTCGGCCGTCATGACGCCGGTCTACCCGCTTATTGTGGCGGCGTTCTTCCGTCTCTTCGGCGTCCACACCGCCCTGTCGATCCTTGCCGTTCACGCCTTCGACTGCCTGATCAACGCGCTGGCCTGCATCCCGGTCTTCCTGCTTGCCCGGCGCAGCTTTGGCGAGCGCGCGGCGTGGTGGGCAGCCTGGGCGTGGGCATTTTCTCCTTACGGGATTTACTTCTCGGCAGCGTGGGCCTGGTCCACGCACCTGCTGCTGCTGTGCCTCTGCTGGCTTCTCTATCTGGCCCAAGAGCTGGAGTGTTCTCCGCGGCTTTCGCTCTGGGCCGGCTTTGGCCTGCTGGCCGGGTTTGCGGGCCTTACCGAGCCGTCCGTTCTGGTGGTGATTCCCTTCCTGCTGGCGCTGGCGGCCTGGAGGCTGGCTCGCGCGGGCAATCGCTGGCTGCTGCCGGGGGCGGTTGCCTCGCTCACTCTTGCGACTGTGCTATCGCCCTGGTTGATCCGCAACGCTCTGGTCTTCCATCGCTTCATTCCCATGCGCGACAGCATGGGCCTGGAGCTGTGGATGGGCAACAACGGCAGCGACTTGCGCTGGACGAGCGACTACCTGCACCCCCTTCACAACGCCGGGGAGCTAGCCGCATATGACGCCGGCGAACTGGCCTACATGGACCATAAGGCGGAGCAGGCCAAGACATATATCAAGGACCACCCCGGCTGGTACGCATGGATGTGCGCGCGCCGCGCCGTCTATTTGTGGACCGGCTATTGGAGCTTTGACAAGAGCTATCTGGCTCTGGAACCGACGGACCCCGCAAACGTACCCTTCGCGACCTGCCTGACGCTGCTCGGGCTGCTCGGGCTGTTGCTGGCGTGGCGCGAGAGACCCTTCGAGGTCATTCGCTACGGCGGAGTTCTGTTTCTGTTTCCCGTAATGTATTACTTCACCCATCCGGAGCCGTACGATATGCGCGCGCTCGATCCGTTGCTGGCGATCCTCAGCTGCTTCGCTATTCTGGCCTTGCGCGCCCGGGCCAGCGAAAGCGCGGCGCATGCGGAGGGTTCAAGGGAGAGCGGCGAACTCGCAGGCTCGATGGAGTACTGAGGAAAGTGGGATCGGGAAGCTGGGCCGAGTCCTGGCCTGGAAGCCACCGCGGCTAGAGCGGTTCCACAATTCACGTGCCCTTTCCGGCATTGAGCAAAGTGGCGTTTTCTTGAGGAAAATGCCACTTGAGCGCAGTGGTTTCAAGGTGCACCAATTGTGGAACCGCTGTAACAAGCCCGCCGGACTCAAATGCTTCAAAACCTGCCCAATCCATCGCCATTGACGGCGCCGGCTTTCCGCACTTCCGCCATCAATGCTGCATGGCGAGTTCGGTCAGGTCCAGCCCGCTGCGCGCGCGCGCGTTGTTGCGGTCGCAGGCCAGCACCGCGCGAAACTGCCTGAGCGCGGCGGGATACTTGCCTTGCTGCCGGTTTCTCTCCGCCTGATCGAGCATTTTGGGAAGCAGGTTCGCGTCCAGGTCGCAGTTGCCCGCCGGGGCAGCCTTGAGCTGTTTGGCTGGAGATGCCGGAGCATTGCGGGAAGCAGCCTTGCCTGGCGCGGGCGATTGGCCCTTGCGGCTCTTGGGGGCCGGCTTGCCGGGCTTTGCCGGCTTTGTCGCTGCGGCGGCACTCGCGGGAGGGGCGGGATTGGCGGGCAGGCTCTGGGCGGGTGGGACAACGATGGGGGCGATAGCGGGCTGGCCGGCACTGGGGACTGGGCCGGGCTGGCCGGCGTTGGAGTCTTGGGATGGCTGCGGAACGCCGGCGACGGGGCCGGGCGGAGGCGCGGCGTCAGAGGCGGCCGGGGACGCGGGCGCCGAAGAAGCCGGGAGCGCCGCAACGGCCGCCGGCTTCGGCATCCAGGTGTGCTTGTAAGCGACCGCCAACGCTGCGCCGACAACAAACAGGATGGCGGCCGCGGCTGCCGAGACCTGAAGCCAGCGCGACCTTCCGCGCGGCGGCGAGGCGAAGGCTTCGAGATCGACGTGGGCCAGCGTCACCGTATCCGGCTCCGCCGCACTCCGTTCTGCCGCAGGCGGTTCCGCCGCAACCGGCGCGGCGATCAACCCGCCGTCTGCCGCGGCGAGATGCGGTTCGGCGGGAGGGACGGTCGTCTGCGGCGGCGTAGCCGGCGCCTCGCCCCCCAATCCGCTCGGCTGGATGAACCGGGAGAGCGCCTCCTCGTCGGAGGAGCGGCTCGACGCTTCCTCGCCAGCGCGCCAGAGCAGCTCGCACAGAGCGGTGTCCGAGGCAGCCTGCAAGGGAAGGCCGGGAAGATCCCGCAGCAGTTCAGCGGCCTTTGCGGTGAGCAGGATTTGCCCCGGCGCGGCCTTCTCCAACGGGAGCAGAACGGAACTGTCATTCTCCAGGGCAGGCAGATCGGGAGCGGAGTGAACCAGGACCGCCGCAGCCGTTGCGGCGAACCGGTCGGATTCAGAGAGCCCCTGGAGCGCCCATTGCAGCCGGCGCGCCGTCAAAACTGCCGGCTGAATGACGGGAAAGGCAGCCACAAGGAACCTGCCGCGGGGCGCGGACGCGACCCCCTGCTCAGCCGCGATAAGGTCCAGGGCGAGACAGACGGCTGGATCGTCGCCCGTCCAGGAGAGATCGACGGCCGGGGCGTTCTCAGGGGCTCTCCACAGCCGGATGGAAAGGGCAGCTCCGCTGGAGGATGTGCTCTCCTTGACCACTGGAGTGGCTTGAGTCGCCGGCGGACCGGGTGGTCGAGATTGCTCGGAGGAGGCCATTTTTTCTGCTGACGCAACTCCACAGGCTCCGGCGTGCCGGTGCGCTAAGGAATTGCACCTCGACGGAGGAGAATGGTAGTTTAACAGACGTGGCGAACCGGGGTGAAATGGGTTCGCGGTGTGCCGGCGCGGTCCCCCCAACGCGCAGTTCTCCGGTTGCATTCCGCCCAGAGGCATTCCGTATGCAGTGAATAAGAACGGCAGGCCGGATCGGCCTGCCGGGTTGGATCGAGTTTCGGGGATTTCATGGCATCGTGTGTCGTTATGCAAGAAGCAAGATCGCAGCGCAGTTTTTTGTGGAAGGCCGTCGCGTTGACGGCGCTTGGGCTGAGCTGGAATGCACCTGCCGCCCTGGCAAAACAGGCTTCCCTCACGGCCATCGAACTCTACGATGGGCCGTCGGGCGCGGCTTATCTGCAACTTGGCGATGTGCTCATCAACGGCAAGTTCGAGATGCGCGATTGCACGCCATTCCAGGCGGGCGCCATCGACAAGTCGGCCTACGGCAAGATGGACAAGCTGGCGCTCGCGCCGGGCGGGGTTGTGGAGCGCGGCGCCGACGGCGTCCTGCACTATGTCACCAATCAAGGCACGTCCCTGTGCGTCGTGCCCGACAATGTGAAGTTCGACCACAACGCGTCTTATACGGCGTCGGAGCTGGCGGACCGGGCTGTTTTGACGGGGACTCCGGTCCTTGTTCCCAGCGTTGAGGCGGGGCCTGTTCCGCCTTTGAAGAAGGGCGTGAAGCTGGTTTTTGTTGCCGCACCCGACCCGGAGCTGGCCGAGTACCTGCGCGCGCAGAGAGCCGGAGACGTTGCCGGCTGGTCGAACTATCTTTCCAAGTATCCGCTTTCGCCCCATGCCGCCGATGCCAAGCTGGCCCTGGCGTCGCTGTATCTGGCTGCCGGCAAGGCCTCACTGGATAAATACGAAAAGTCGGTGGCCGCGGGCTCGCCCTCCTATAGCGATTTGAGGGATTCCAAGGTTCAGGCCGACAATGCCAAGGCCGTCAATCCCGGCCTGGACCGGACAGAGAAGCTTCTGGGGGGCATCCGCGATCAGCTCACCGCCATTGCGGACAATGGCCGGGGCGAACTGAATGCCTACCAGGCAGCATTCAAGAGCCAAGCTCCGGGGTATGTTCACCTGCAGAATGCCAGGAAGCTGAGCGAAGCGGTGAGCGGAGTGGACGCGAGCTTTGCGGCGGGCCAGGCTCTGGCCGGCGATGTGATGCAGGCCAGCGACGCCTTCAGCAGCGTGCTGCGGTCGGCGGAGTCGTCGGTGGTGGCCAAGCACATGGACCAGGCGCTGGAAGCCATCGCTCCGTTGCGCCCGTTCCAGGACGAAGAGCCGCGCATCGCCGTCGTCGTCAATGCCGCTTACAGTTACTATCTGCAGCTGGGCAAGCAGTTCGGCGAGGCGGCGGATTGGCCAAACGCCATCAAGCAGTACGAGAAGGCGGTGGGCGCCAAAGACACTTCGGAGGCGCGGGACGCGCTGGCAGACGCGCAAAAGCAACTGGTCATCGTCGAGGACAAGGCCGCGGCCGTGAAGGCGCTGGCGACCAGCCGCGACTATGAGCAGCAGAAGGATGTGATCGATGCATTTGAAGTGCTGTACAACCTGCCTCCTTCGCAGCAGGCGCTGGTCTCCGCCGACATCGACAGACTGAAGGATGCCTACGTCCAGAGCGCGGTCCGGGCGGCAAAGGACCTGCAGAAGGCGCACGATCCCATTCGCGGGCTGGGAGACGAGATTGGGATGGAGAAGGCCTACGACTACCTGCAGCGCGCTTATGAACTGAGCAAGGTCGACTCCTACCAGGACACGATGGGCATTCTTGGCGACGATTTGAGCGCCTACTTTGTGGACCAGGCCAAGCGTTATCTGGACAAGCCGGCCGGATCGGGCACGGAGATGGGCTGGACCTATCTCGACGAGGCCCTGTCCTTTGAACCTTCCAACCAGACGGCGCACGACGCCAAGGTTGCGGCGGCTCCGGCTCACGCCATGCATTCGAAGATATCGATTCGCGTTCAGTTCCGCGACCAGACCTCGCAGCGCAACAGCACCGGCTTCATTCCCCAGTTGGAGGACGCGATTATTACCGGACTGGAGGCGCCCACCATCACCGCGGTTCGATTTGGGGAAGCGACGGGCGGCGTGGAGCCGGATTTTCAACTGGCCGGGGATGTGCTGGAGCGTCAGATTGTGGAGACCGCCAATCTGGAAGCGATGGAGTCGAAGTACCGCGCCGGGACGCATGAAGATCCCAACGAGGCGTGGAACAAGGCCAATCGGGCCTATGACGCGGCTGTGCGCCAACTGGGGACGGACCAGTCCGCGCTCCAGGGCGTGGAGGCGAAGGGCAAGAAGAAGGATATCGATGAGGTGAACGCAAAGATCGCCGCGGACCAGAAGGCAGTGGCGGACGCCCAGGCGCTGGCCGACTCATTGCCCAAGACCATTACCGTTGATGTGATTCGCCCTTACCAGTACGTTCACAGGACCATCGATGTCAAGAACACCATCAAGCTGCAATTCCGCATCGGCGAAACGCTGAGCGGGCAGATGGGGGATGCGGTGGTGGTGGAGAAGGAAGACCCCAGGCAGTACGTGCTGCTTGAGGAAGTGAAGGCGGACGACACCGAGGGCGTGAAGCTGGGCGGGACCGCTCCAAACACCAGCGAACTGCAGACGGCGCTGGAGAATGCGGCGCGCGACGAGCTGGTTCAAAAGGTGCGCCTGAAGGTGGCTGAGCTGCCGCGCGAAGTCTATGACGCGGGCCGGGCGAGGGAGCAGGAAGAAAACGTGGATGGCGCGGGCGAATACTACCTGCGGTATCTGAGCTGCACCGCGGAGAATGGATCGGCCGAGCGGCGGCACGCCAAGGAGTTTCTGGCCGAGAAGTTCAATATGCGGCCGGCGGGCGACCCGCGGTAGTTTCCGGCGCGGCGGACGGGCGAGAGGCGGAGCGAGAGCATGGATTCCCGCAGTGAGAAGCCGGCGGACGCGGCGCAGCCGGAGGGCGACTACAAGACGGCGATCCCCGCCGCCCCTGAGGCGCTGCAACTGGATGAGTCGAACTCCAAGGGAATAGTGCTCGTAAGCCTTCTGACCAAGGAGGCGGAGGAGGCCGGGAAGCGCGCCGACGTGAAGACGCTGCTGGAGGTGGCGCGCAGGGAACTGAGCCTGCGGCGCTACAAGGAAGCGATCGAGGTTTTGCGGAAGGCGGAGCAGGCGGACGCGGCCAACCCGGAGATTCCGATTCTGCTGGAAGACGCCAACTTCGGTCTGGAGCAGATCAAGCGCAAGGAGTTGATTGCGCGGCTGGAGACCGAAGTGCTGGCGGCAGCGAGCCTTGAAGAGCTGGAACGATGCGCGCGGTCGGTTCAGGAAGCGCTGGCTTCCTTGCCCACGGATACGACGCTGATCCGGCTGAACGCGCAGATTGACCGGCAGATCCGGGAGCAGGAGAATCGCCGCTTTGTGGAGGAGACGATTCAGGCCTGCCGCGACCTGCGCCCAAAAGAGGCTTTGAAGCTGGTCCAGGAAGCCCGGCAGCGCATTCCAGGCGAGGAGCGGCTGCAGGGGCTGGAAAAGCTGCTGGCCGATCGGGTCAAGCGGCAGACGGAAGAGGAGCGGCGGGAAGAGTTCGTATCCCAGGCGCGCGAGGCCCTGGCCGGCGGAAAGTTTGCGGATGCGGTTCGCATCCTGGAAGGTTGCCAAGCGGAAGGCATCGCCACCGATGAGATTCTTTCGCTGCTGAAGTTTGCCCGTCGCGAAGAGGAAGAGCATCGCAGCCAGGCGCTCACGCGCAGCCGGGTTGCGCAGGCGCAGGCGCTGATCGGCGAATCGGCTTACGAGGAAGCGATCGCGTTCCTGGAGAGCGCGCTGAAGGAAAGCGACGACAAGGCCATGCGCTTCGTTCACGAGCAGGCGATGGAGGGCCGCGCGTCGCTTTCCAAGCAGGTTGAGGCGGAGCTGGCAAATGCCGGCAAGCTGGCGCGGGAGGGAAAGCAGGCGGAGGCTATCGAGTACCTTGAGGCGCTCCCGCCTGCGCTCAAGCGGTCGAAGCGGGTCCGGGCGGCCGAGTCCGCGCTGAGAGAAGAGCGGCAGGGAGCGATCTTCCGCACCATCGGCAGGGCGTACTCAGAGCTGGAAACCGGCCTTCCGGCGGGTGAGCAAACCATGCAACGCGCGGCGGCTGCCCTGGGCGATTCCACGCTTGCGGGCTCGGTCGCGGAGACGTTTCGCGGAAGGATGCGCGCCTTTGCCGACCGCGCGTGCGTGGACCTGACCGGGAAGTACAAGATTATGATGGACAGCGGCGACCGGACAGGCGCCGCGGAGCTGGCTAAGCAAGTGGCCGCGATCGTCGACTACGCCGGCCCGGAGGCCAAATCCGCCTGGGAGAGCCTCGCCCCCCGGCCAAGAAAGATCAGAACGCCTGCTCGTTTGAGCAGATAAGAGCTGCGCCGGGGTGAACTCTGCGGAGCACACCCGC
>Ga0326728_10017659_pt1 | contig 14230 bp, 17 predicted proteins | sample MB3enrmetagenome_FD_207602 | JGI IMG/M metagenome (GOLD analysis project Ga0326728, IMG submission 207602) | Lab enriched peat soil microbial communities from McLean, Ithaca, NY, United States - MB31MN | ecosystem: Environmental > Terrestrial > Soil > Wetlands > Peat | place: USA: New York...
AGGCCGCGCGCCAGGAGTCGCGGCTAGGTCCGTCGCCCTACGAGCGCGCCGCGGAAATCGCTCCCACCCACCCCAGCGCGCGGCTCATGCGCGGAATGCAGGAATCCCACTTCCGCGAGGTTCGGCGGCTCACCAACTTGCTGCTCAAGATTAAGCGCTATGAGCGTAAGAATGAAGTGTTGGAAGGGGAAGAAAACAACAGTGGTCGCTCGCGATGTACTAGAAACAAAGTGACTTAGACCGTTGCGGGGGAGGATTTGCAAGAAACCTATGTCATTGAAATTACTAGAGTTAAAAGTTTCCTCTGGGATAAGGGCAGGAAAAAGGGGAAGCCTTTTTTGCACCGTGTCTTCGCGATGTTGTTGAAAACACATATAGAAAAAATGTCAGCTTTTCGTTCTCTCGCGATGTTGATGAAAATAAGCTAGTTGCAGCGTCTCTCTGGCGATCTCTCGCAAATAAAAGGGGTTAATCAAGGTGGCCGGCCGGCGCCAGCTTCGATGACGGAATAACACCATGAGCCGATGTTCCGATGCATCAATCACAGTTTCCTCCGCCAGGGTCGAAGGTGTCAACGTTTCAACCTACCCAGGTTTCGGATACTCGATCGTGTGGCGATGTAGAGGCCGGCTTCACGGGCTGCGGAAAATCCGCTTGGCGCGCCGAGCGCCGGGGTGGTCATCCGCGCTGCGCGCCGGGGTGGTTGTCCGCACCGCGCAACATTCGACCCTTTCGCAACTCCGCAACCGGCGGGATAATGAATGTTTGAGGAACCGGTGAACCCGAACCTGCACGAAAAAGCCGAAGCGCTGCCCGCTCAGCCGGGCGTCTACGTCTTCAAGGACGAGACGGGCAAGCCCATCTACGTGGGGAAGGCGAAATCGCTGCGGGCGCGGGTGCGCTCATATTTCCAGGAGTCGCGCTCGGCGGACGAGATGCGCGACCTGATGCTCGACGCCGCGGCGGACCTCGAGACCATCCTTGTGGACAACGAACACGAAGCGATGGCGCTTGAGAATAACCTGATCAAGCAGTTCAAGCCCCGATACAACATCCTGCTGCGCGATGACAAGTCGTACCCGTACATCAAGTTCACCGCTCACGAGCGCTTTCCGCGCGTTTATGTGACGCGCCGCGTGAAGAAAGACGGCGCCATTTACTATGGCCCGTACTTTCCCGCCAACCTCGCCTATCGCATCGTGGATTTCATTCACCGCCACTTTCGCGTTCCCTCGTGCCACGTGGACCTGACGCGTTATCATCCGCGGCCGTGCCTGCAGTTTTACATCAAGCGCTGCCTGGGACCGTGCGTGGAAAGTCTGACCACGCCCGGGCGCTACGCGGAAGCCGCGCGCGACGCCCGGTTGCTGCTGGAAGGCCGCGAAAGCGATCTGGTGCGCAGTCTGCACGGCCGCATGGCGGATGCTTCCAACTTGCTCGAGTTCGAAGATGCGGCCCGCTATCGCGACCAGATTCAGACGGTGGAAGAATTGCGCGAACGCCAGAAAATGGCGGCGAATTCCGGTGAGGAAGCTGACATTCTGGGTTTCCACCAGGAAGGCCCCCTGGTGGCCGTCAACCTTTTTCACCTGCGCGGCGGGCGCGTGCTGGACCGGCGCGAGTTTTTCTGGGAGGACCTGGAGGAATTCAACGCCCGCGAATTCTTTTCCTCGCTGCTCAAGCAAGTCTACCTGGACCAGCAGTATCTGCCGGGCGAAATTCATGCGCCCGTGGACTTTGACGATCGTGAACCCCTGGAGGAAGTGTTATCGCAAAAGCGCGGGCGCCCCGTCCATATCCTTACTCCGCAGGCCGGACCCAAGCGCGCGCTGGCGGAATTGGTGGCGCGCAACGCCCGCCACTCATTCGAGCGGCGCTTCCGCATCCTTAAACCTCAAGCGCGCGAAGTATTGGAGAACCTTGGCGAGGCGTTGGATCTTCCCCAACCGCCCAATCGCATCGAGGCCTTCGACGTTTCTCACATTCAGGGAACCGATATCGTCGCGTCCATGGTGGTCTGGGAAGCCGGGGGAATGAAGAAATCCGACTACCGGAAATTCATCATCAAGAGCGTGCCCCAGAACGACGATTTCGCCAGCATGAAGGAAGTGGTGGGCCGCCGCTACCGGCGTTTGCAGGAGGAGAAGAAGGCTTTTCCGGACCTGGTGCTGATCGACGGCGGCGTGGGCCAACTTCATGCGGCAGCGGCGGCCCTGGAAGAGTTGGGGGTCATCAACCAGGCGCTCGCCAGCATCGCCAAGCGGGAGGAGATTCTATATGTTCTCGGGCGGGAGAATGAGCCCGTCGTGCTCGATCACCATTCCCCGGCACTGCACCTGATTCAACAAATCCGGGATGAGGCCCACCGCTTTGCCGTGACCTTCCACCGCGCCCGGCGCGCCAAGCGCGAGGTCACCACGGAACTATTGCAGATCCCCGGCGTGGGGGAAAGGACCGCCCGCAAGCTTCTGAGTCAGTTTGGCAGCTTAAGCAACCTGAGAAAGGTCTCCTTCGAGGAGTTGGCGCAAGTTGTGAAGCAGTCTCAGGCGAAGCGAGTATTCGAGTACCTAGCCGGTAATTCTCCCCACGGATGACACTCTTTGCAATCGGCTGGAAAGGGGCATTACAGGCTATAGAAAAACGATTCCCAGTGTCGCGCAATAAGAACGAAGGGAAGGTTTTTGGCGCCCTGAAAGGGCACAAGTCAGTAGCCGAGGGGCGACCTGTCCCGGCGTGCCCTGGAGGCCCCCGGAAAGCGAGAGCCAAGTTCCCCGACCCTCAAAGGGTCGCACTGTCCTGAGCCGCGGACCGAAAACGGGCGTGATGCCACCCGGTTCAACCCTTTCAGGGTCGGACGTTGCAGTGGGACGTATTCCGGCGGCGTCCAAGGCACGGCGGGACAGGTCGCCCCCAGCTATGGAATTGATCCCCTCCGGGGAGAGAGGCAGGGAAGCAATTGCGAGTTTCTCCCAAACCTGGAAGGCCTCGCGCATGCGGACCAAATATGCGAAATGCCGGCCGGCCACAAAGGGATCCAATGGGTGTAATCCGTCCAGACGGTCTAATATATAATTGCAAGGAAAATCGGAATATTGCCTTGTGTTGGGTTTTTCGAAGTGCTAGATTAGAGCCGTAGGATGGAGGTTCATTATGGCAAATTGCAACATGGCAACCAAGGTGTCGTTCTTTGTGGCAGGGGTAGGGATCGGGGCCGCGATTGCCCTTCTCTTTGCACCCCAGTCCGGGGAAGAAACAAGAAAGCGGATCGTCGAGAAGGCACAGGAAGGCAAAGATTATGTTGCCTCCAAGGGCCGCGAGATCCGCAAACAGGCGGAAGAGCTGGTGGATCAAGGCAAGGTACTCGTGAACAAGCAAAAAGCGCGGCTGGCGGATGTCTTGGAGTCAGGCAAGCAAGTAGCGCGCGAGACTTTTTCGCACTAGCAGGGGGGAGGATGGCAATGAGCGAAGAGAACGGTGGATCTAAAGTTGGATTTTTCCTCGCCGGTCTGGGGATCGGCGCAGTCGTCGCCCTGCTTTTTGCGCCGCGTTCCGGAAAAGAAACCCGGGACCTCATCGTGCAGAAGGCGGAAGAAGGCAGAGACTTCGTCATGACCAAGACGGATGAAATCCGCAAGCAGGCGGAAGACGCGGTGGAGAAAGGTAAGGAACTGGTCAACAAACAAAAGGACCTGCTTTCGGCCGCGCTCGAAGCAGGCAAGCAAGCGTACCAGGAAGAAAAGGCCAAAACGAAGCAAGGCGCCTGAGGCGGCTGAGCTTCATGTGAGCGAACTATGGAGCAAAATACTGGGGTGACCGTGGCATTGATACTTGTCGCGATCGCAGTTCTGATGCAGGCGGGGGCCATGCTGGGGATCTGGCTGGCCCTCCGCAAAATTCCCGGGCAGATTGAAAGTGTGCGGTCCGACGTCAAGCAGCGACTCGATCCACTGGCACAGTCGGCCCTGGAGATTGTCAACAACTCGCGCGAACCCTTACAGACCATTACCACGAATCTGGCGGAGATCAGCAAGATCCTTCGCGACCGTGCTTCCAATGCCGATCAGGTGGCCGCCGAGTTGCTGGATAGGAGCCGGTCACAGATCGTCCGCGTGGACCAGATGGTCTCCGAATTGGTGGAGAAGGTTGAGACCACCGCGGACGCTGTCCAAAAGGGCGTGCTTGGCCCCATCCAGGAGGTTTCGGCGGTGGTCAAGGGCGTGCGTTCCGGCCTGGAGTTCCTGTTCTCGCGCCGCCGCGTGACCAACGTGAGCGAAGCGACTCAGGACGAGCAACTCTTCATCTAAGGGTCACGCCGGCGGCAGGCCACACGGCGGGTGCGGGCTTTTTTCCCGTTCATCACGCGTCCCGCGGCGCGGGAGCTGCTTGTCGCCCTTCCGGGTGCAGAAGAGCGTCTCCCTTACGGTAATCATAAGGCAATGTCTATCAAAATCAGATATATCTCACTTATGGGCGGCCTCGCCCTGCTGTCCATCTTGGTGGGCTTGACCGCGTGCAAGCAAGGAACCACCGCTCCGGTCGCGGAAAACTCCGCTTCCCAACAAGCGCCGGTGCTGCCCACTGCTCCCGGCTCGGCCCCGGAGATGGGCGGCACACCCAGCCAGGCCGCGGGCGTTGCCTGGACCGTTCCCACCGGTTGGGAACTTGGGCCCGCGCGCCGGATGCGCATTGCCACCTACCGCCTCCACGCCATCGCCGGCGATCCGGAAGACGCTGAGTGCGCGGTCTACTTCTTCGGTACGGGGCAAGGCGGAACGGTGGACGCAAACCTCGAGCGTTGGGCACATCAATTCACCGCGCCCGATGGCCAATCCCCGGCCCAACCGGCAAAAATAGAAAAGAGAGTTTTCGCCGGGCTGAAAGTCTCGACCCTCACGGTGTCGGGAACCTATCTGGGAGCGGGCGGAATGATGGGGCAGGAGGAAGTGAAGAAGCCCAACTACCGCATGAGGGCCGCTATTATCGAGGCTCCGGAGGGCTTGGTCTTCTTCAAGCTCACCGGCCCGCTCAACACCGTGGCAGCGGCCGAGGGCGATTTCAATTCCTTGCTCGGAAGTTTGCATCGGCAGTAAAGGGCAGTGGTCAGTGGCTAGTGCTTAGTGGTTAGCATATCGCCACCGGGTTCAGAGAACCTGCGAAATCCACCCGCCACCCACCACCTCATCACCGTCATAAAACACGGCGGCTTGGCCCGGTGTGATGGCGCGCTGCGCTTCGGTGAATTCTACGAACGCTTCGGAGTTCGCTTGCGCTTCGACTCGTGCCGGAGCGCCGGGATGGTTGTGGCGAATCTTCACGTGCGCATCCACAGCATCGCCGAGCACGAGAGTGCGAATCCAATTCACGTCGCGCACTCGGAAGCGGCGGCGGAAAAGGTCGCGGTCTTCTCCCACCACCACCCGGTTCTTCGCGGGGTCAATGGCGATTACGTAGAGCGGCGCGCCCACCGCCATTCCCAATCCCTTGCGCTGGCCCACAGTGAAGTTTTGAATGCCCTGGTGCTCGCCCAGAACTTGTCCGTCCGTGGAAACCACCACGCCAGCGGCTGATTCCGGTTGGCGCTGCTGCTCGGCCAGATAAGCATCAATGAACTGGCGATAGCTTCCCGTGGGCACAAAGCAGATCTCCTGACTATCCGGCTTCTCCGCCACGGGCAGGCGCCGGGCGCGAGCGAGGGCACGCACTTCCTGCTTGGTCATTTCTCCCAGCGGAAACTCCGAGTGCGCCAACTGTTCCTGCGTCAGTCCGAAAAGAAAGTAGGCCTGATCTTTGGAGCGATCGACGCCGCGCAGGAGTTGGTAACGTCCGGTTTTCTGGTCACAGCGAATGCGCGCGTAATGGCCGGTGGCGATGCGCTCCGCGCCGATTTGCCGCGCCGTGGTGAGGAATTGCGCGAACTTGATTTCCGTATTGCAAAGGCTGCACGGAATGGGAGTCTCGCCCGCCAGGTAGCCCTCCACGAAGGGCCGCACCACGGCAGCCTCAAACTGCTTTTCCAGGTTGATGACGTAGTAGGGTATGCCGAGGAAGTTGGCCACGGCGCGTGCGTCGTAAACGTCATCGAGCGAGCAGCAGCGCCCACTGGCATGGCCTCCCTCGCCCGCCTCCTCGCCGAGCAATTGCGGCAGGCGGCGCTGGTTCCAAAGCTGCATGGTCAGCCCCACCACCTCGGGCGACGAGCCGGAAGGATGCGTCGAATTGTTTCCCGCCAGCAGAGCAGCAGCCGTCGAGCTATCGACTCCGCCGCTCATGGCAATGGCGATGGACATTGTTATCGAAACTCCTGAATTGCCGATTGCCGATTGTCGATTGCCGATTGCGAGTTGTTCCCAATCGTCAATCGGCCATCGAAAATCGGCAATTTCCTCACTTGTCACTCGTCACTGGGCTTTTGTAATGCGGTGACACGGCGCGCAGTTGTTCCACCACTCCGGGCAGGATTCGGAGTGCGGCGTCAACATCCTCATCCGTATTGAAGCGGCCCAGACTGAAACGGATGCTGGCGCGCGCCTGCTCCGGTCTGAGCCCGATGGCCGAGAGCACGTGCGAGGGTTCGAGCGACCCTGACGAGCACGCCGAGCCCGTTGAGCACGCGATTCCGCGCAGGTCCATGGCAATCACAAATCCCTCGCCCTCGACGTAATCGAATGTCAGATTCGTGGTGTTGGGTACCCTGTGGGTGCGGTCGCCGTTCACGGCCACTTGCGGCACGCTGGAGAGGATGCCGGCCTCGAGACGGTCACGCAAGGCAGGCACGCGGCGCTGCTCTTCCTCGAGGTGGGCGCACGCAATTTCCGCTGCGGCGCCCAGCCCCACGATCCCCGCCACGTTTTCCGTGCCCGGACGCCGGTCGCGTTCGTGATGACCTCCGTGCAGGAGCGCCCGCAAAATCGTGCCCTTGCGAACGTAGAGCGCGCCCACACCTTTGGGGCCGTTCAGTTTGTGCGCGGAAAGGGCCAGCAAATCCACCCCAAGCTTTTCCCCATCCACGGGAATTTTGCCGACGGACTGCACCGCGTCCGTGTGAAAGAAAATGTCGTGTTCGCGCGCGATACGGCCGATTTCCTCCAGCGGCTGAACCGTGCCGAGCTCGTTGTTGGCGTGCATTACGCTGATCAGAACGGTCTCCGGCCGAATTGCGCGGGTCACGTCTTCCGGGTCGATCACGCCGCTCGCGCCCACGCGCACATAAGTCACACTCACGCCGCGCCTCTCCAGAAACCTTGCGGTTGCGAGCACGGCGGGGTGCTCGATCGCCGTCGTCACCACATGCTTCCGCTCTCCCCGCGCCGCCTCCACGATGCCGAAAATCGCCGCGTTGTCAGACTCGGTTCCACCGCTGGTGAAGACGATTTCGCTTGCCCGCGCGTTGAGCAATCGCGCCACCTGCTCGCGCGCCTTCTCCATGCCCGCTTTGGCGCGCTGCCCGAACCAGTGAATCGACGAAGCGTTCCCGTAATCTTCCAGCAGATACGGCCGCATCGCCTCAAACACTTCCGGCGCGAGCGGGGTGGTGGCGTTGTTGTCGAAATAAACTCTGTTCATCGCTCAACCTGCGGACGGGCGCGGAAGGAACCGCGATTGCTGCCATCTTAAGAAATTCGCCCTGAAGTCCAGCGTATCCGAGCGACTACAAGAAGTCAATTCAGGGGGCGGATCATCGGATCATCGGGCCATTGAGCCATCGGGCCATTGGTGATTGGCGATTGGTGATTGGCGATTTCCGAGTTTCGATTTTCGTGTTTCGCTTTTCGCCTTTCGCACTTCGACCTTCGCTTTTCGATTTCTGCTTAGCGATTCTCCAGTTTCGAGTTTCGAATTTCTCAAGTCGGCATCTTGATTCATCGTCTCACCTGAAACTGGCGATAACCGATATGGAGAAGTGTGTCACGCGGGGGTCTGGGCGTCGGCTCCGCCGCCTTTCCGCGCTTCCCCCTTTATCTTTTTCTCTTCCCTCATCACTCGTCGCTGCGATGGGATCGGGCCTTCGCCCGCCGAAGGGTTACGTCCTCCGCTGTCTTCTGTGGTGCTTCGGCCCACTGGCGGGTCATCAAATCACCGGGCCATCGGGTCATCCGGTCATTTCAGAAGCAAATCCCATGATCAGCCGATGGACCGATGGGCCGATTCTTGGTCTGCCGCCGTTCAGAATTCAGTATTTCCACAGATTTCCGAGCAGCGCTGATCTCCATTTTTTTCAATAACATCCAATTTCAGATAAAATAAGTTGCTTTTTATCTTGAGGATACAGCAAAAACTGGAAATCTGACCCAAGTCAGTTTTTTCGCCTGTTTGTTATCATCAACATCACGGGATATTCCTTCATTTTGGCATGGTTTTTTCTTTCCCTTACATAGCCTACAACTCGTTTCGCTAACCACCTTGCTTTCAATGTGTTGATTTTTCGCTTTGGCCATGAAAATTCCCTCAATTCTTCGCTAACTGGCTATCTTTTCATAAACATCACGGGGTACCGGCGGCGTTTCCCGGGATGGCTCATCCCGGACGGTGCGTTCGATTTTCAGCAAAAGGGTGGTAATCCGCCAGATTTGGCGAAAGCTGGATTCCTCCGCCCTTTGCATGAGCGCCGCCTCGGGCTGGACGAGGGTGATTTCCGCGGCGCGTTCATAGGGCGACGGCCCCGCCAGCGATTCTTTCAGGATGGCCAGGCGCCGCGCCTCGCAAATCTCCACCTGGCGGTTGAGGATGTTTTCGAGAAGGTGGCGAGGCCGCTCCCGCGTTTCCCATTCCGCCGCGCTGATGTTGGGATATCGTCTATCGTTATCCTCGCACCGCCTAGCCTCGAGCGGAGCCTGTCCCGACACCGCCGGGAGGTCGCCACGTGATGTAGCGCCGACCTTCAGGTCGGCAGGTGGCAGTGTAGCGCCGACCTTCAGGTCGGCAGGTGCCGGACTAAAGTCCGGCGCTACGTCCGCGTGTGCCTCCGGCGGATTTTCCTGGGGCTGGCCCCAAGCCGGCGCGCCTTTCACTGCGGGCGGATGGTCGGTGTCTAAGCCAAAGATGGCCTTGACTCGGGCGAGGACCCGGCGATTCTGCTCCTCCGGGTCATTGTCGCCCTCACCCGTGCCCGGCTCCTGGAGTTGGCAGAAGAGGGCGAGGGCGATTTCCGCCATTTCCTTCACCACGCCCTCCTGGTGCAAGCCTTTCATCATCTCCAGGTCGGCGGGAGTAGTGACGTAATGCTCGCACGCCACCGCTTGGGTGAGCCGCCGCAAGGTTTCCTCCGTCATCTTCAGGCGCATCATGTGGGCGTGCACGCGGTCGTCGCGGGTCAGGTTCGCTTCCTTGGCCAGGCGCAGCGCCAGGCCCTCCCGCTGGCGGCCGGCGCGCTTCCAGTGCCACACCACCTGCACCAAATGGTCCGCCAGTTCCTTGCGCAAGGCGTGGGGAGATTCCCTTTCGTCGTGCAGGTCATGGCGCAGCTTCTCGAGCTCGGCGGGGTCTTCCCCCAGGCAGGTGAGCGCCACGTTCTCCGCCTGCGAGTAATACCCGTGACGGATGTTGGCGGCGCGAACCCGCTCGAGCCCCTGGGGAGTGGCGGGGCCGCGCGAGAGCTTTCCGTTGGTCTTATTGGCGGCAATTCTTTTTCTGGTCATCGTGGGCTTTCTCATCAGTGACATGTGAACCTCCGTGCGGGTGGGATGTGAGGCGCCTGCGCTGGGAGGGAGTAGCCTCGGTCCACCCGTCGCGGCGCAAACACCATAGCCTCGATTCCAGATTACAGAAAATAGGCTACCATGTCAAGGTGATTATGTACGCTATGGGCAACGGGGTGGAATTGAAGGATAGGAGTGGACAGGCTGCCGGTAAAGCAAGCGTGGGCGGCTGGCGAGCCGGCAGCGCGGACCGCTGCGTTTGCTCACCCGAAATCCATGCCCCGGCCGGCAAGGTACGGCCGGGTGGTGATCAACCGGGTGATCCACATTATCCAGTTGAACGCCTACCAACCATGGATCACCTTGACAACTAACACTCCCCGGATCAACGATCCCAACGGGTGGGTAGTTTCCTGCGCTGGATGTAGCGTGACGTAGCGCCGACCTTTAGGTCGGCATGTGCTGACCTAAAGGTCAGCGCTACGACCGACGTGCTGACCTCCCGACCAAGTCGGGACAGGCGCCGGTCAGCGCAACGAGCGCAGATGAGGACACCCCCAACTGGCGCGGTAACCAGCGCCACCATCGATGGCAGACATCATTCCCAGCGTTCCCGAGGTCGCAGGCCCGCTGCCCAAGCCGGTCTTTCACGACCCCCAGCACCACATCAAGCTCTATCAGGGCGATTGCCTGGAGATTCTGGCCGCCATTCCCGCCGATTGCGTTGACTTGATTTTCGCCGACCCGCCCTATTTCCTCTCCAACGACGGCATGACCTGCCACGCGGGCAAAATGGTTTCCGTGAACAAGGCTGGCCGGGACTTCTCGCCCGGCCCGGACGCGCAGTTTTGATTTTCAAATGCATGTGCTTTCCATTCGGCAGATTCTCAAGTAAGATTGCTCCCCGTAAGCAATTCTCGTGAGTCCATTCACAATCTTTGAAGTTGGGCGAAGCATAATGTGTCTAAAGGAGGCGGGTAATGGTAGTGAAGCTGCTGCTCGTGGCGGAAGTCGAGGTACCGGACGAAACGCCGAACCCAGAGGATACAGCGCTAACCCGAATAGATGCTATCGACCTAAGTTCACACGGCATCACTTTTTGGCAACCTGCGGTCTTCCAACGGTCGGGCAGCAAGTCTGTGGAAGTGTTTTATTGAGGCATTAAACATGATTCAGCCTTTGTGCGAAATTGCATTGGGCAGCCCCCTTGGCCTCCAACGATGAAGCGTGGCAAGCCGGTAAGAGAACCCCAAAGTCCTCTGAGTCCGCCTTCGCCGTCATCAAAACTTAAACAATTTTGCGTGCCGAGTTTTACAAGATTGGAGTCGCATGCTAATCTTCCCTCATGAACCAGCGCGAAGCAGTTGTTGATGCGATGCGGGCCAACGGGGGATTCGCGACTCTAGGCAAACTGTACAAAGAGGCACTGAAAATCTCGGGCGTGAAGTGGGAAACGAAGACGCCCTTCAAGTCGATCAACCGTATCGTCCAGAACACGAAGTATTTCTTCCGAATTCGTCCGGGTCTGTGGGCTTTGTTGGAATACAAAGACAAACTCCCGACCGACCTCACGCAGGAGCCAAAGCCCGAGAGCGAGCATACCTACTATCAAGGCTTGCTGGTAGAACTGGGCAATCTCAGGAAACAGCAGACCTTTGTGCCGAAACAGGACCGCGGCAAAGCCTTCTTGGGCAAGCCGCTGGGACGCTTGGTTACGCTCGAGGACATCTATCCCTTTACTTACCCTGAGATTGTACGCCGGGCCGCTGCGGTGGATGTGATTTGGTTCAGCCCACGGAAGTTTCCCTCGGAGTCTATCGAGGTCGAGAATACAACCGACATGAACGGTGCATTTCTGAAGTTTGTGATGTTCGACGCGTTCAATTCTGCGTTCAGGGTGGTAGCTCCGGCGGCACGCAAGAGCGAGTTTGAAGCGAAGCTCGCCCATCCTTCCTTTGAATCCATCGCAAGGCGAACGAAGTTCACCAGCTACGATGTCGTCACGGACATGCACACAAAGGCCAGTGAGACAATCGCCCTGGAGCAAGCGTGGACTGCCCCATAGCCGGCAAGCACCCTTCTCAAAAGCAAGCGCGGAAGTGGTGTGGCTGAACTGCCGTGCAATTCACAAGTATATTGGGTTGGAAATGAAATCGTGGACGGAAATCGGGAAGCAGAGAGAATGCGTTAAGAGAAGTGCTGCTTCACATAGCTTTGGGCCTCTGGGCTGAGCCGAGCAAACTCATCTACTGACTCGTTGAGGTGATCAAAATCAATGATTTCGACCCGGGTTCCATGAGGAACCGTATCCTCACATACGTATGCGACTCCGCCAGAGACCGTGATGAAGATGATGCATTCCTGGGGTTCAGCCATTCCATTTTCCTCCCTTGCTGGTTCGATGTGCATTTGGGCTCGGCTCCCCGCCAATGACAGCGACTCGCGTGACCCATCCGGTGCTCGCACCAATTGTAGTCATTAAGTGGATTTAACTCAATCAATGCCGTTGGGAGCAATGCTCTGTAAGCCTGCGTAGCACGTTACTCAAGGTTGACGGACGCGGTTGGACGCTGGACGTGCTCAACGTCGTGCGGGCGCTCAACAAGGACGAGTTCATCCTCCAGGATGTTTACGCTTTTGCCGCGCAGCTTCAGGGTCTGCATCCCGCCAACCGACACGTGCCCGACAAAATCCGCCAGCAATTACAGGTTTTGCGCGACCTGAGCTTCGTGGAATTTCTCGACGGTGGGCGGTACCGCGGGGGATCCCTCGGCGCCCGAGAGGAGTGTAGTTGTTCAAGGGGCTATCTTTGAATCTTCTTGATAAGGGCTTGGTCAAGCTCGTAGCGTTCGTCGCAGGTCTGAAGGAGCTCTTGGTGCACAGAGTGCCGCGAGTAATAGAGTTGCACGACCACTCCCGCGTCTTTCGCCGCCTCGATTGCCGGAACCAAATCACTGTCTCCTGTGATCAGGGCCGCCTTGGTAATCTGGTGGCTGAAACTCAAGCGCACGAGGTCAACAGCAATCCAAATATCCACTCGCTTCTGCTCGAAACCACTGTCCCTCTTGGCAAGCTTGCCTTGTCGGAACTCAAACCTTGGCAGTCTTTTGAGGGCGTCGACGAATTTCGACATCGCCACGTAGCGCCGCTTTTCGTCCTCCGTCGGTGGGTTGCTCTGATAGGGCATGCAGTGGTATTAGTAAGTTCGAAGTCTTTCCGCTCCCTGTGCAACCTCCTCTGCCAGTTTGCCATAGTCGATGGCCGCTCGACTGAAATCATTCTCCAGGACTTTGTTCAGGTAGCCCCCATCAATGAATACTGCGCACCTACTCACCGTGGCCTCCGCATTTCGCAAAAACAACAAAGGGCCGTTTTTTCAAACGGCCCTTCGGATGATTATACCTAGCGTGACTTTGCCACACTAGTGACGATTATGCCTTAGTGTTTTTAACACGAATCGTTGCGTATGTCAACGCGAATCTCAACTCGCCCGCGGCTGGACGCTTGCAGTGCTCAACGTCGTGCGGGCGATCAACAAGAATGAGTTCACCCTTCAGGATGTCTACGCCTTCGCCGCGCACCTGGAAAAACTGCATCCCGCGAACCGCCACGTGCGCGACAAAATCCGCCAGCAATTACAGGTGTTGAGGGACCTGGGTTTCGTGGAATTCCTCGGCCGCGGGCGGTACCGGCAAAACAAGGGGCCAGGTGTCAGGTTTTTTGGAGGGGGGAGGAAAAACTGCCCACTGCCAACTGCCTTCTGCTTAAAACAGGTGCCAGGGGACAGGGGAAGGCAGGGAGCGCCGGCCGGAATGCGTGCTGCCTCAAGCAATCAGTTGATAAGGGTGGTAAACTTAAGGTAGGAGGCACGATGAAGAGCTTCAAGACCAAACCGCCACATGGAGCCAAGACTCATCCCGAGACTCTTCCGCCCAAAACCTTTTCCATGGACGAGGTTCAGAAGTTTATCGACCCCGGCCCGGCCAAAGACGCGGAAGATTTAGTGCAGCTCATTTATGAAGAACGGCGCCAAGACGGCGAGGGGACAGCGCCCGAATGAAGCGGCTGGTGGTGGACACCGACGTGGCGTCGTATATCTTCAAGTGGCATCCTTCCGCCCCAGGTTACGTCGAACTTCTCGAATCAAACCAAGTTGTGATTTCCTTCATTACCCCTGCCGAGATGCGGCTGGGGGCACTCAAAGCACATTGGGGACTCCGCAGGAGGAGTCTGCTGGAAGGGTATTTGTCGCGCTTCGCCGTTTGCTACGCCGACGACCCGCTTTGTACCCAATGGGCAGAGGTCAAGTACGAATCAAACCGCAAGGGGCAGCCGATCAGTTCCCAGGATGCTGGGATCGCTGCCACCGCGTTGTATCTCGACACACGCCTCGTAACGAATAATACCAAGCACTACGCCCACCTGGCAAAGCTACAAATTCTAACTCGCCAGTGACCCACGAGGATCCGCCCGCTGACTGACAAGCGTTGCGGGACCTGGGCTTCGAGGAATTTCTCGGCGGCGGGCGGTACCGTAGTTTGTAGGGGCGGGGGGGGGGCCCCCCACCCCCCCCCCGGCCGGGGGCCGGGGGGTAT
>Ga0326728_10017662_pt1 | contig 14228 bp, 10 predicted proteins | sample MB3enrmetagenome_FD_207602 | JGI IMG/M metagenome (GOLD analysis project Ga0326728, IMG submission 207602) | Lab enriched peat soil microbial communities from McLean, Ithaca, NY, United States - MB31MN | ecosystem: Environmental > Terrestrial > Soil > Wetlands > Peat | place: USA: New York...
GTCTTGACGAGATCGAGCGCAAAGGGAAGGAACTTACCGGCAGGTTTATCCGCGAACTGAAAAACACGCCGGGCGTCACCCTTTATTCCGATGTCCCGGATCTTCCGGTTGTCTCCTTCAACATCAGCAACCTCGACAACAACGAGGCTGGCTTCATCCTCTCCCGGGCATACACTATCATCACGAGGACCGGTCTCCACTGCGCCCCGCTCGTGCATGAACGGATCGATGGCGGCAAGGGTTGTGTCCGGGCCAGTTTCTCATATTTCAACACTCTGGAGGAGATTTCGACGGCAGCAGCCTCAATCCGCGAGGTGGCGCAGAGTGCGGATCGTTAGGTCAATCCAGACAAAGGTCTGTGTTGACGGTTCGCTCATGAAGGAATATCTTCTCGATACGCCAATGACCGGGGAGTTCCTGAAATTCCTCAAGCAGTTCGGCACGGTGCGATCTCTTGAACAGCTGAAAAGACCATACTTCTCGTTTGAGAAGGAGTACTTTATATCCATCAGGGGATTTGTCGGGGACTGCACGGTCGAAGTCCGGTACAAAAAAGAGTTCCAGGATCTGGTGGGGGATTATTTCCATCTCCTGCTATATTATGAGAGCGAAGGTGAAGCCGGCGTCTCCCGACTGAGGGGTGTTGAGGAATCAATCAAGGAAAAGATGAGGATACGGCTGGGCTCTTCGGACAGGGACCATCCGTGATCCCTTCACGCCAGATCTTCGATGAGTACGCCGGCAATTATGACCGGTGGTTTGATGAGCATCCCGATATTTACAGGAGGCAGCTGGGCATGCTCCATGATGCAGTGCCGCATAACGGGCGCGGCCTTGAAATAGGTGCAGGTGCCGGCTCAGGCCGTTTTTCGGATCCCCTTGGTATCGGTTATGGTGTCGATCCGTTACGCGGGCTCCTGAAGATAGCAAAGAGCCGGGGTACTGAGGTCGCGCTTGGTGAGGGTGAACACCTGCCGTATGTCCTCCCGGTCTTTTGCGGTTGTGCTGATGATGGCCGCATCTGCTTTATCGATGACGTGGTTACACTCTTCCGCAAGTCCGGCCGTGTGCTTGTACCAACTGGGATCCTGATTATTGGTTTTATCGGACGAGGCGGGGAGATTGAAGAAATATACCGGAACGAGTGGACGAAAGGCCGGTTCCTGAGGCATACCAGGTTCCGGACAACGGCCGATGTCACACAACTTCTCAGGGATGCGGGATTTATGGATGTCTCGGTCAAGAGGAGATCGCATGGGTTCTGCATAGTGATCGGTCAGCAATCGTACCAGGATCTTAATCCGATGCCACGAGGGGGCGCAGACCGGCGATTGAACGTTCAGCAGGGGCCAGCTGCCGGTGACGTAAAAGGAATGAGGATCAGTACCCCACGATCCTCTCTACCGGGCATCTTGATTAATCTTCATCGCCAACAGGGTAAATGCCATGGAACCTTCCACCGGGACAAACAACCGGCAGGTCGCCGCTATCCTGTATAAGGTCGCCGAGTTGCTGAATGCCAAAGGTGAACAGTTCAAGCCGCAGGCTTATGTAAAAGCCGCACGGTCAGTCGAAGCCCTGCAGGAGAATATTGATGAGGTGAGCAGGCACGGAGCGCTTGAAGATATCCCTGGGATTGGGACCCACATCGCGGCCAAGATCCGTGAGATAGTAGATACGGGCCATCTTGCATACCTCGAAAAACTGCAGCGTGAAATACCCGGAGGTGTACGGGAGCTGGCACAAGTCGAAGGGATCGGGCCGAAGAGGGCACAGGTGCTTGCCACGGAACTTGGCATCACCAGCCTAAAACAACTGGAAGAGGCGGCAGCTGCCAGGCGGGTCCGCCATGTGCCGGGCTTTGGGGAACAGAGTGAGAAGAAGATACTCAGTACCATCCGCGCCCGGCAGCATCGTGGCATCCGCGTTCTTTTAAGCGATGTTCTGCCGGTTGCAGAAGAGATAGTCACGCAGCTCTCCCGCAACCCTGCCACACACCGGATCAGCCTTGCCGGGTCCATCCGGCGGATGAAGGAGACCATCGGCGATGTCGATATCGTTGCAACATCGCCCATGCCGGATGACGTCATGGCGGCGTTTTGCTCGCTCTCCGCTGTCGGGAGGGTGATCGAACGCGGGCCGACCCGGAGCTCGGTTGTCCTCACGTCCGGCCTTCAGGTCGACCTCCGGGTGGTAGACGAGGATCAGTTCGGCGCTGCGCTTCTCTACTTTACTGGGTCCAAGGAGCACAACATCGCACTGCGGCGCCGGGCGCTGGGGAGGAACTGGAGGCTCAACGAGTACGGTATTACAGACCGTGCGACAAACACCGTCATTGCCGGCAGGAATGAACAGGGGATGTACCGGGCGCTCGGTCTGCCCTATATCGCGCCAGAGCTGCGGGAAAACCGGGGCGAGATCGAGGCAGCGGACGCCGGGACATTGCCCGATATTCTTTTATTTAATTCCGTAAAAGGGGACCTCCATGTCCACACCGCATGGGGCGATGGTGCAGGCACCGTGAAGGATATGGCAGTGGCGGCACAGACACGCGGGTACGACTATATCGCTGTCTGCGACCATATAGAGAGTCCACACGTCGCTCGCGGTCTGGACGGGGACGGGATCTTGAGGCAGCAGGCAGAGATCGAGCAGGTGAACCGGGAGCTTGATGGCATTACCGTACTTGCCGGGATCGAGTGCGGCATTGGTGAGAACGGGGCACTTGACATGAGCAATACCGTCCTCCGCGATCTCGACATTGTCATCGGCGGCATCCACGCGGGACTGGACATGGAGGAGTCCCACATGACAGAGCGCCTGCTTGCCGCCCTGCAGAATGATCCCCTTGACATCATCGCCCACCCTACCGGGCGGATCCTCCTGCAGCGGGAACCGGCAGGATTTGACCTTGCCGCCGTCTCCAAAGCGGCTGCCGGTCTCGGCGTTCTTTTCGAGATCAATGCGTTCCCGAACCGGCTGGACCTTCCGGATACCGGCTGCATCACCGCCCAAAAGCATGGCGCTCATTTTGCGCTCGGCTCTGACGCGCGGAGCGGGGAAGGCCTCCGTACGATGAACCTTGGAATTGCCACCGCCCGGCGGGGCTGGTTGACCGCAAAGGATGTCGTCAACACGCTCCCGCTTAAGGAACTGCGCATGGTGCTCGGGTGATGAGATGAGGAATACGGGGGCAAACCGTATGCAGCGGTCGTACTCAACAACATACATTTCAACAGAGACAAAAAATATTTCCTAAAATTACCCACACCAAAATGAACGGAAAGACCGTCACTCCGTGACTCGGAACGCCACACCCTCAAATTCGGCAACGATGCGTTCCCCCTGGTACACCATCACCTTGTAGGTATCGCAGGAGCCGTTGTCGGCCACCCGTTCCGCGACCGCGACCAGTGAGCCGGTGGCCGGAGCGATGTACTGGATGTGGACCGAGACGGCGACCCGGTGCACACCGGTGCAGTTTGCCGCGATCCCGAATGCTTGGTCGGCAAGCGAGAAGATGGCGCCGCCGTGGGCGACGTTGTCGGTATTGCATTTGCCCGGACACTCCATTTCCACCCGGGCATACCCGTCGCGGGCCTCCGTGATGGAAATGTCCAGCAGCCGGGCAAATTCACTCCGGTTGAACGCCGCGACCCCATCGCGTACCCATGCGTCAGCACGTGTTTTGTCGTTATCGCCCGGCATACGAAACCTGCAAAAACCCTGCGACCCGGCGGTCACTTGTACCGTTTCTGGGTATAGGCATATTTGTGTGTCTCTCCCCCATGTGCGACGATGTAAAACCACTCATACAGCGATTTGAACGTCCCGTACTGCTGGTACCGCCGCATGGAGAACCCGACTTTCAGCCTTCCGTCAAACCGGATCTTCCCGAGCTCCCGCATCCGCATCGCGATCTCGATATCGTCACCGGCATCGATGCAGCGGTACATGCCCGCTTGAACGAATGCATTCTTGCGGAATGCTGTGTTGCAGCCGAGTGTGTAATAAAAGGTGCGGCTATAGTAGCCGATGCGTGAGAACCAGTTGGCGAGCAGAAGGGAGAACCGGTTGGTGAGCCCATCTTCGATGGGATAGACCGGGCCGTACAGCTGGACGACCAAGGGATCTTCGAACTCCTTTTTTATCCGCCCCACCCAGTCCGGAGGGAGAATGCAGTCCGCGTCTGTCGTTGCCACGATCTCGCCGTGCGCAGCTTTGATACCGTCGTTCCGTGCGCCGCCGACCTTCCTGCTGCTCTGGAGAAAGATCTGGTCGGCATATTTTCTGGCGATCTCGCAGGTTCGGTCGTGGGACCCACCGTCCACAACGATGATCTCGTACTCGCTTTTCGGCACCGTCTGGTGCGAGAGCGAGACAAGGCACTGGGCGATGTTCTCCTCTTCGTTAAAAGCGGGGATGATGACCGAGATCATGCAGCTTGCGGTCTCCTATACATTTTATAGGCTCGCGGGTTATAAGCATGATGCAGGGGTTTTACGGGTATTATGAGCCGAAAAAGTCCATAACGCTTCGTATGCACCCGTCCATGTTCAGGTATTCAAACTGTGCGAACCTGCCGACAAGAGGGATCCCGATGGACCCGCAATAATCGCGTACCATGGCGATATTTCCCGGGTACCTGGTATCGTATACAACATAGGCAAACGGCTGGCGCACGACCGAGGTATAAACGACCTGTCCGGGCTCGGCCAGCTGCATGACCCGGAGCATCTCCACCACCTCATCGATCAGCTGCCGGTCGGTCATCCGGGCCACATCGTCGCCAGCCTGGTGCGTGATCTCGGCGAGGATCGAACTGCAGCCGTCCGGTGCAACCTGCCTGCTGTAATTCGACGGGAACGAGACCCGGTTGGTCTTGCCGATTGCCGGATCCGGGATATACAGCCAGGACAGGTCCGGGACGGTGCCCCGGATACCGATGTTCACGCAGACTAGGGAGTTGTACTTAAGCGAACCGCACGCCTCCGTAACCTCCGGAGGCACCCCGTCCAGTGCGGCAAGGAGGTGCTGGACCGGCATGGTGCAGATGATCCGGTCCGCCACGACGGATTCAGTCCTGTCGCTGATCTGCCAGTGCCCGTCATGGTTCCGGATGGAGGTGATCCGGAAACCGGTTCTGATCGACGGTTCGACGGGCTTTGCAATCGCTCTCGCCAGCGCCTCGATGCCGCCTTCACGCGGGTAGGAGAAGACTGCCTGGTGGGGGTAGCCTTCTGTGGGGATGCCGATGGCGGATTTGATCACGTCCTCGACCGGTGGCCGGGGGATGCGCCCGTCCACCCAGTGGTGCGACATGCCTGTTGCCGGGTACTTCCAGATCTTCTCGTTATACGGCACCATGTAGCACTCGGCGATCCCCCGGCCGAATGTGTAGTATATCCATTCGTGGAAATTTTCCGGGGCCGGGAGGTCGCCGCGTTCCACCGCAATGAGTGTTTTTATAAATTCGCTGATGCAGAAGAACCGGTCTCCCGGGGGGAGGTCGTAAAGCCCGTTCTCGAATGGGTACTTCACGTACCGGCCCTTGTAAAAGATTTTGGTGTTTCGGACGGTACGCTCTTCATTCCCTTCGATCATCCGGCGCATGAACGCGAGGACTTCGGCATCCCGCGAAAAGATGATGTGCGAACCGCCAATATCAAACGTAAATCCTCGGTCGGCCCGCGAACGGCAGAGCCCCCCGTACTGCGGCTCTGCTTCAAGTACGATGACCTTTTCCCCTCTCTCGTGCAGGAGCCGGGCAAGCGTCAGGCCGGAGAGGCCGCCGCCGAGAATTGCTGTTGTCACTGCACATACGTTTGTTTTTGGGATTTATATGATTGAGCGTGAACAAAAAAAGAGGTTATTGTTTCGAGATGTACCAACCGGTCTGAGTTTCGTCAAGGATCTTCTCGTGGGTCTTTCCGGTGAGGAGGCTCACGATAAGCATGGCAAGCAGGGAGATCACGAGCGGGTAAAACGAGAAGTGCATGGGGATCTTGGCAAAGTTGTACCCAAAGAGCACGATGCTGAAGTAATTGAGTGCCCCGAATACCAGCGAGGTGACGAGGCCGATCGACATGCTGGCCAGCGCCCCCGCTTTTGTCGCCCCCCGCCAGTACAGCCCGGCAAGGAGCGGGACGGCAAAGGTGGAGAGCATGATCCCTATCCCCATCCAGATGAGGCTGGCGAGCATCACCGGTGGGTTGATGGCAAGTATCATCGTGCCGAGCGCCGATAGCACCACGATAATCTTCGAGAGTAAAAGTACGCTCTTGTCACTGGCACCTGGCCTGAGGATCTTCTTGTAGAGGTCCCAGGAACACATTGCGCCGATGGTCAGCATCAGCCGGTCGGTCGTCGACATGACGGCTGCGAGCACAATGACTGCAAAGACCGCCCACAGGGCCATGACCGGCAACGAGTACTGGATCCCGTACAGGATGATGGAATCCGGGGCGTTGGGGAGATTGGGCAGTGCAAACACCCCTCCCTTCACCATCACCAGTCCAGCAAAGCCGGTGAACTTTAAGAGGAACATCGCCGCGCCATAGATCAGGAAGGCGGCGAGCGGGGCCCACTTGAAGTACTTGACGTCCTTTATCGCCAGCACGTTGTTGATCACGTGCGGAGCGCATGCAAGGCCGACCATCAGCATGATCGCAAACGAGAAGATGTACACCGGGGCGAATGCACCGCTGGGATTCCATGGCATGACCAGGTTCGGGTTTATCCCTGCAAGGACCTGATCGACATGGGTAAGACCACCGGCCTTATAGATAATGATGGGTGCCATCACAAACACTCCCACCACCAGAATGATCGACTGGATGAGGGATGCCCATGCAACGGCGTAGAGCCCCCCGATCGTCGTGTAGATCATCGTGACCAGCGTTGCGATCAGCAGGGCCAGCCAGAGCGGGATTGCAAAGAGCCACATCAGGACAAGGGCGATTGCCGTGTACTGCCCCACAAGGTAGATGAGCGACACTATGATTCCCGCAACCGCGGAGAGCGACCGGAGTGCCGTGGGGCTCTCGTACCGGTGGGCAAGGTAGTCCTGTATCGTGACGTACCCGGCAGTCTTTGCCACATTATGGAGCTTGACCCCGAAGAAGATAACACAGAAACCGATGGCAAGCGGGACAAAGATCTGTTCCCAGATGGTCGGCCATCCGGCTCGGTAGCCGAGCCCCGAGACGCCCAGAAGCGACATCCCTGAGCAGACCGTCCCTATCATCAAAAGGACAAAGACCCAGAACCCGAGTGAGCGCCCGGCAACAAGGTAGTCTTCCGTGTTCTCGATCTTCCGCGACGCCCAGACACCAATGCCGATCATGAGCAGCAGATAGAGGGCGATGACAATAATGGTGAGAATATCGGCCACTTCAGTCATGCCCCCTGAATGTCAGTCCCCAGTACACCAGCGCGATGATTACGATAATGACCACGCCGCCGACAGCGATTACGGTAATATCAGGTAATCCAAACATGGTACCGGAATAACTTGTCATATGTTAGCATTTAACAGAATCGGATTGAATCCGGCAGGACGTGCCGGCAAAACCCGGAAATATCGGCCGGAGTGTTGGACCGCGGGTTGTTCCCGCTACCGGGCTTCATCTTTGGATATACATGCATAACCTGATGACAGACAAATCTTTTTTGCCATACATGGATCAATCTCCCTTAAGAGTACCTGCATGCCCGCGATCTGCCCGCACTGCGGCAAGGAATCAACCGAGGAGTCCCCGCGGTTCTGCAGCGGGTGCGGCGCCCGGATGGATGGGCGCGCCCCGGTCGGGTACCCGGGATGTCCTGTCCCGGCAGGCTTGCCGGGATACGTGGCCCCTCCCCGGCACCAGAAGAACCCGCTGATCGCGGGAGGCTTCTCGGCCGTTCTCCCCGGCCTCGGGCAGGTATACAACGGGCAGGCTGCAAAAGGGTTTGCCGTCTTCATTCTTTTCCTCGTGGGACTTGCCTTCCTTCTGGTCCCCGGCCTCATTGTGTGGTTCTACGGCATCTACGATGCGTATCGTGTGGCGGGGAAGGTGAACACCGGGGAGTTGCCGTTCCGCGAGACCCGGGCGCTCCACATGGTCCTGTTCATCGTGTTTGCCATGGTCGTGATCGCGGTCGCGCTCTACGTCATGTACATACTCTTTGTTGAGCCCCTTATGAGCCAGTTCGCTTCGTTTGGTTCATTCGATACCAGCGATCTCAACCGGATGCCGGGTACGAACGGGATATTCTGATATGCCGGGCCGGTAGTAACCGTCCATCCTTTCACCGGGCCCGAGGGCATCTTTAAGGACGTTTGCATTTTCCCTTGTAAGAGTTCCTGATCACCGTTTTTTTAACCACGAAACAGCAGATTCTCTGCGTTTCAATAGTGAAGCCACGACAACGCATTATAACCAAAGACAAAAATAACGTTTAATAACAACCTGTGGCGCAATATCCCCGTGTGCCAGACATGACGGTCGTATCATGTATACCGTTCTTTTTGTCGATGATGAGCCTGACTTGCTCGGGATCAGCAAACTCTACCTTGAGCGCAATGGTGAATTTAACGTAGATACCGCGACCTCTGCCAAAGAGGCGATCGGCATGCTCATGGAGCGGCGATATGATGCCATCATCTCTGACTACCAGATGCCGGGCATGGACGGTATCAGATTTTTAAAGGAGGTACGAACTTCAGGAAATACCATCCCGTTTATCCTTTACACCGGGCGAGGGCGTGAAGAGATTGTCATCCAGGCCCTAAACGAAGGTGCTGACTTTTACCTCCAGAAAGGGGGCGATCCCAAAGCGCAGTTTGCTGAACTGACTCATAAGATCCAGATCGCTATTGAACATCACCGGGCCGTAGACCGGATACAATCACTGAACAGGTTATATTTGGTCCTTTCTGCAACCAATAAAGCGATTGTTCACCTCCGGTCAAAGAGCGAGTTTTTATCCGAGATCTGCCGGATTCTCGTGGAGACCGGGGGGTTCCGCATGGCTTGGATCGGTCTTGCTGACCGGGAACACACGACCATCCGGCCCGTTGCCTCTGCCGGGCATATCGATGGATATCTGGATACTATCGATATCCCTACCGAGGACGTTTCCGGTGACCGCGGGCCGACGGGCACGGCATACCGGGAAGGGAAGTACTACTTCTCCAACGACATTATGAACGATCCGCGCATGGAACCCTGGCGGGAAAATACCCTGAAACGCGGTTATCTGTCAAATGCCGCATTTCCGTTTGCCCTTGGAACAAAAAATGCCGGTGTTTTATCCCTTCATGCCCCAGTTACCGGATTTTTTGATGAGCAGATCATCAGTCTTCTGGATGAGTTGGCCGTTGATATATCGTTTGCCCTCAAGGCTATAGACGAGGAGAATGATCGGAAATCTGCAGAAGAGAGTGTACGGGATCATAAACGTCGTGAAGCGGATATCATCAACTTCCTGCCCGATGCCACATGTGCTATCGACCGATCCGGTCATATTATCGCGTGGAACCGTGGCATGGAAGAGATGACGGGTGTTCCGGCTGCAAAGATGCTGGGGAAGGGGGATTTCGAGTACGCAATCCCGTTTTATGGAAAGCGGCGACAGACACTTATCGATCTGGTCTTTGAATCTGATGAGGTTATTGCTAAAAGATATGAACATATCATTCGCGAGAAGGATATCCTGATCGCCGATACAACCATCCCCCTCCCGGATGGAAAAACAATCACACTTATGGGCAAGGCGAGCCCGCTCTATAACCGTCATGGGGAGGTCATAGGCGCCATCGAATCGATTCGGGATATCACCGAGCGGAAACGGGCTGAGGATATAATCCACGAGAGCGAGCAGCGGTACCGGAATGTTGTTGAAGACCAGACCGAATTCATCTCCCGGTTTTTACCGGACGGTACCCATGTCTTTGTGAACGATGCATATTGCCGGTATTTCGGGCTGAAACGCGATGGTATCCTCGGCCACCGGTTCCGGCCAAAGATCCCTGCTGAAGACCAGGAGTGCGTGAGGCAGTTTTTTGAATCCTTAACCCCGGACCATCCGGTCGATGTCATTGAACACCGGATCATCATGCCGGATGGCAACATACGATGGCAGCGATGGAGCGATCGTGCGATCTTCGATCCTTCCGGAACGATTACAGAATATCAGTCGGTAGGACTGGACATTACCGATTGGAAACAGGAGGAGCAGGCACTGCATGAAAACGAGCAACGCCTGACTTCCATCTATAATACAGTCGGAGACGTCATCTTTCAACTGACCGTCGAATCAGGTGAGCAGTACCGCTTTACTTCAGTCAACTCTGCCTTTAGCAGAATCACCGGATTGCTTCCCGGGCAGGTGATTGGCAGGAAGGTGAACGAGGTTATTCCCGAACCGTCTCTCACCTTGGTTCTGGAAAAATACCGGCAGGCTATCGAAGAAAAGGCCATCGTTCGTTGGGAGGAAACTACCACTTACCCCCGTGGGCAAGTGACCGGAGAAGTGAGTATCGCCCCCATCTTTGATAGCATAGGTATCTGTACGCACCTGATCGGATCCGTTCACGATATCACCAAACGCAAACGTATTGAGGAGGCGTTGTTCAATTCACGGCAGATGCTCCAGGTAGTCTTGGATACCATCCCCCAGCGAGTCTTCTGGAAAGACCGGAACTCGGTTTTCCTTGGTTGCAACAAGCCTCTTGCCCTTGATGCTGGTTTCTCGGAACCAGCTGATATCATAGGCAAAACCGATTATGACCATGCATCATCTGCGACAGCGGATCTCTACCTGGCCGATGATCGCCGGGTTATGGAAACAGGTCAATCGAAGATCAATTACGAAGAACGTCAGGTGCGGGCCGATGGCAGCATAGCATGGCTCCGGACGAGTAAGGTACCCCTCCGCGACAAAAATGGAACGATTATCGGGGTACTGGCGACATACGAAGATATCACGGACCGCAAGAGGACGGAAGAAGCGCTCCGGGAGAGCGAGGCGAAGTTCCGGACCCTCTTTAATAACGCAAATGATGCTATCTATTTCCTTGAAGTACTGCCGGATGACATGCCGGGTAAATTCCTGGAAGTGAACAGCATCATGTGCAGCCGGCTGGGATACACGCGGGAAGAGCTGCTCACCATGACCGTCCGTGATATTGTATCGGATGCGCACCGGCAGAAGATACTGGAGATTAACCGGCAGCTCGCTGAAAAAAGGTTCCACATATTTTACGGGGAGCATAAGAGAAAAGACGGTTCTGTTTTTCCCGTTGAGATAAACAGCCACAGGTTCACGTTTTCCGGCAAAGAAATTATCCTTGCTGCGGCCCGTGACATTACCGAACGGAGGAAGGTGGAGGAGGCACTCCGGGAAAGTGAGAAGAAGTTCCGGGGCATTTTTGACATGGTAAATGATGGGATCCATATCCATGAGATTGAACCAGACGGGAATCCCGGAAAGTTTATCGAAGTTAACGAAGTTGCCTGCCGGATGCTACAGTATCCCCACGACGAACTGCTGGAACACGGCCCCCTTGATTTTGTCACCGGATACCATAGCCGGCCTTTCAATGAGATCATCGGGGAATTATCGACGGCCGGCCACTCGATCTTCGAGACCGAGCACCGGAGAAAGGACGGGACCATAGTCCCGGTCGAGATCAACACCCACGTGGTCAGCCTCCTCGGAAAACGGGTGATGGTATCGGTGGTCCGGGACATCACTGAACGCAAGAATGCCGAGGAGCTGGTCCGGGAAAGTGAAATGAAATACCGGATGCTGTTTGAGGGTTCGCGGGACGCAATGATGATCGTTGAACCGCCCGCATTTCGTTTCACATCCTGCAATGCAGCCACCTTGGAAATGTTTGGCATAAAGGATGAGACGGCGTTCATCCTGCTGAGACCCTGGGATTTATCACCAGAGACACAGGCGGACGGTCAGCCTTCTGCTAAAAAGGCTTTAGCGATGATCGACATTGCGATACGGACAGGCTCTCACTTTTTTGAATGGAGGCACCGGCGATGTAATGGCGAGACCTTTCCCTGCACAGTGCTCGTCTCAAATATGACGATCGGTGGAAGAACGGTACTGCAGGCCACGGTGCGGGATATTACCGCCATAAAACAGGCGGAAGAAGCGTTGCGTGAGGCAAATAAAAAACTCAACCTCCTCTCCAGCATCACCCGCCACGACATCAACAACCTGCTCATGGTTATCCGGGTATACACGCAGCTGGCAGCGGCCGAGAAACCCGAGCCGGTGATCGCGGATTTCCTCGCCAAGATCACATCGGCGATAGAGACGATCCAGCACCAGATTGAATTTACCCGTGCCTACCAAGAACTCGGTATGCAGGCACCGGCATGGTTCCGGCTCTGCGAAGTGATCCGGAATGTCAGGCCCCCGGAGATCGCGCTTGTCTGTACCTGCGAACCCTGCGAGATCTTTGCCGACCCGATGATCGCGAAGGTGTTCTTTAACCTGTTCGACAATGCGGTGAAGTATGGCGAGCGGGTGATGACCGTCACGGTCGCGTGCGAACGGGCCGGCGACGAGCTGGTCATCACGTTTGCCGATAATGGGATCGGGATCCCGCCCGATAAGAAGCAGAAGATCTTCGAGAAGGGGTACGGCCGGAACACCGGGTTCGGGCTCTTTCTGGCCCGGGAGATCCTTGCGATCACCGGCATCACCATTCACGAGACGGGTACCCACGGGGAAGGGGCCCGGTTCGAAATTACCGTACCAAAGGAGGTGTATCGTTTCCCGTAAATGACTCTGCGGGAATCTTCTGTCGGACGGAACACTATCCTATGCAGGGCTGCCTTTTTTCCCTCCTCAATCCGGGTCCGATACGGCCCCGGATAAACCTTTTCGGAGGTTCAGGATCTCAAGGACTGGCCTCTCGTCCAGAAAAAACGACTCCTCTCTTTTTTGAATCAGCAGATTTATTCACGGATTGACGTTTTGGTATCCTTTTCGTGCCCGGAAAAAACACTCTTCAGCACACTTTTGGGCAGGTGATTTCAGACCGGATCGCACATCCACTCGAAGTCCCATCAACTTATCAGAACCGAAGTTAATGTCTTTTGGTGAAAAGTTGGTAATGACCCTGAACCCGGATCATCATGCAGGTTATCCTGCCGTCACGTTCTTCTGTTCTTTTTTTACCAAAATCCCAATGACAATGCTCAGAATGCCGTAGATGATTGCAAATATCCCGAGATACACGGCAACAAGCACCATCGCACCGAGCGCGGGCAGGAAGAAGAATATCCCGCCGAGAATTACCGAAATCGCCCCGGAAAAACCAAGAAGAAGCTTGTGCTTCATGTACTCGGGGTGGAAGATTGTGATCGAGAGATCGATAAACCCGAAAAAGAGCATAAGGAGAGCAATGATAACCGTCAGCGCCTCAGCAGCAATCCACCGATACATGACGGCTGCAATTCCGATCAGCAGGCCAAGGACTCCCATCACAAGGAGCACAATGGATCGCGTGGCACCTGCCGGGGACTTGAGGGCAAGGACCAGCGCGAGGATTGCGGCAATGATGATCAGGATCCCGATGAGGGTTATCACGACCTGTACCGCAACACCGGTCCAAATCAGGACTAGAATCCCGATGATGAGAGCAATCAGTCCCCGGACAATGAACGAACCCCATTTTACCGGGTGGAATGTGGTTTCAACAATGACGACTTCCTCTGCCATGAATTACGCCACCAACGTTTCATTTCTCATGTTCAGGTAGATATAACCCGTGCATGGGTCTCCGGGAAGCATGTCTCGCTGCTAGTATCTTCCATCATCAGTCCTGATCACTTCACGGGACTTTGAATAATTTCATGCCCGCTAATACCGGTTCTGATGCGGTGGCGGTTGACCGGATAATTTTACCGGGATGAAGTATTCGGCTCCAACCATAAAACGCAACCGAACCCACCAACCGCAGATGCACGAGAACCTCACCAGGTCCTTGCTCCTCCAGCATCTCACCGGTGTGTCCGCCACGAACGCATCATGTATAATTCATAATGTAAGTCCGTTCTCGACAAACACGGCAGATTGGAGGGGGGCATGGCCCCGGCCTGTTTCCCGGATTTACCCCCCGCTCCTGCGCGCCCGGCCGATCCGGAACTGGTCCGGCGCGTATTTCTGCCCGGAAAAAGCCCGGAATTTTTTCTCGCGGGAAATCGCTCAGATCT
>Ga0326728_10017663_pt1 | contig 14228 bp, 9 predicted proteins | sample MB3enrmetagenome_FD_207602 | JGI IMG/M metagenome (GOLD analysis project Ga0326728, IMG submission 207602) | Lab enriched peat soil microbial communities from McLean, Ithaca, NY, United States - MB31MN | ecosystem: Environmental > Terrestrial > Soil > Wetlands > Peat | place: USA: New York...
ACCACTTGTCTACGATCCTGTTGGATGCCCCGGACCTATCTGTCCGTTGTAATAAATTATCACGATTATTCAGTTTTGTAACCCCCGACGATGCTCCCGATGATGCTCGCACTCGTTAACCGCCGTCATTCGGTGTTACAGCGTCGAGAATCCCGCTCTATATCGCGGCGTAAAGCCATTTCTCCACTAAACTTATCCACCAACGTCACCTGACGCCTCCGCCTTGGGCACCCACTAGGGGTGCCCCTGCATTCGTAACAGACTTTAAAGGGTTCGGCTTGCGGGCTCAGTTGTAGCGGATCTGTACCTTGGTGCGCAGGGGAATCAAGGTGTAGTCGAATTCTGTCAGCGCCTCATCTTTTTCGGTAATCACTAGAAGGTATTTCCCGATCTTGGCAACAAGACCGGTGGAAGTAATCTTCGAACCAATGTATTGGCCGCCTTGGCGCATGGCGTCAAAGTCGGGCAGTCTATCGCGGCTGGCCCCGTGCGCGTCTTCCCAATCGACCTCTCCGTGGCGGAATCGAACTCCATTGATAACAACGCCCTTCGGCTTTGGCATATTCTGCTCCCTGACGTTGCTGCCGCGGGGCGGCAGGGCTCATTACAGGTCCAGATTGCAAGGCTACAGGGCATTGGCCGCGCTTGCAAGCCTTTTGTGCCAAGTGTCAGGCACCAGGTGAAGGATTTCAGGTGCCAGCCATGGGTTCGCGACCGCTGACGATGGATCCGTGGACGCCGAGAGCTTCACCCTCCGCGCAATTCAAACCTCACGGCTTCACGCCCGATACCTGCTTTGAAAACGCGCTGTCATTCTGAGCCCTTCGCTGTCATCCTGAGCGCAGCGAAGGATCTCGCTCTGGGTGCTCAGGGTAAACTCCGCGAGGAATCTCGCTCTGGTCCGTGATGAGGCGAGAACGAAAAGATCAGAGCGAGATTCTTCGCTTCGCTCAGAATGACAGGGTTTTCATGGTTTCTGGGTGCCCATCAGCGGACGGGTATGAGCGACTGCTCTCTACAGCACTTCGATGTCCAATTCGCGGCCAAACACCTGGCGGAAATAGGCCTTTTCCTTGCTGAGCATCCAGACTTCGAGATCCGCGCCATCCTTGGCTGTCAGTTTAAGCATGACACGCTCGCGATGCACTTCCGCTGCCACATTCGCGATGCTGCCATTGCTCCCGTGGCTCATCGCCTTGGCTAGGCGCAAGAGTACCACCGCATTGGGGACGAGTTCTTCGCCTACCTTGTTGAGGGCTTTTATAGGGCCATCGGCGGGATTCGGGCGGGTTTTCCCGAGATAGCGGGCAATGGCGGCGATGCTCAGTCGTTGTTCAGGGGTGAAGCCGAAGATTTCCGAATTGGCGATCAGGTAGTAGGTGTTGCGGTGGCGTCCGCTCCGATTGACAAAAGTGCCCACCTCGTGCAGCATGGCGGCGGCATGGAGCCAGCTTTCATATTCGGGGGGGAGCGCATGCACTCGGCGCAGTTCGTGAAAGAGTTGTCCTGCCAGGCGGCGGACTTCCTCCGCCCTTTTAAGGTCTACCCCGTACTGCTTGGAGAGGGCCAGGAGGGCGTCCCGCCGTTCGGCCTCGATTTGTTTGCGTGGAATGGTGGCTTGGTCGTGGTCGGCGAGCATCTGGGCCAGCAGCCCGTCCCGGAGCCCTAAAGGCGAATAACGAAAACCGGGAAGCTTGCACCGTTCCACGAGTTCCGCAAAGACGTAAGCGCCAGCCACAATGATCTCCGCCCGGCGAGGTCCAATTCCATGCACCTTGCTCCGGCCCTTCAGGTCCAGCGCGGCCAAGTGGCGAGCAAGGCTCACGATAGCGGCGCGTGAGACATACCCGGCCCTGGACCTGGGGCCGATGGATTCGCCGGCCTGCGCCGCATCCGAGATTGCCGCAGCCGAACCGGAGGTGGCAACAACGTGTCTAACTTTAGCTGCGGCGAGCCGCTTGCGGACGCGCTCGAGTTCCTCCGCGATATTTCTGCGGAGCCTTTGAATCTCCACCGGCCGGGGAGGATCGTGGGGAAGGAATTCCCCGGTCAGGCGCACCGCTCCTAAGGGCAGGCTAACCATCTCACGGATGTGCCCCTTTTCCGAAAGCGTAAGCTCGCAACTGCCCCCGCCGAGGTCGACGAGGAGAGCGCGAGAGGCGCCAAGCGAGGTATTTGCCAGAACCCCCAAGTGAATCAGACGACCCTCTTCCAGGCCGGAGATTGTTTCCACTTTCCAGCCCGTTGCCGAATGCACCCAAGCTATGAAGGCCCCCGCGTTGGGCGCATCCCGGAGAGCGCTGGTGGCCACAACCCGCACTTGGTCGACACCGAAATCCTGGGCTTGGCGGTAGAAGCGCCGAAGCACTTTCACAGTGTCTTCCATGGCTTCGGGGGAGAGGGTTCCGAAACGAAAAGCGGATTCGCCCAGACGCGTCACCACGCGGTCTTCGTGAATTGTTTCAAGACGGTGGCGAATAACGCGAGCCATCTTGATGCGCACGGAGTTGGACCCGATATCAACTGCGGCAAATACCCTCATATCCCGCTACAAATCTCGTGGCGCTATGCCCAGATTGCGCATTTTGGATTGCAGGGTGGTGCGCTTCAGGCCGAGTCGAGTGGCAGCCCCACGCGGGCCGCCTACCACCCCCTTTGTCTCCCGCAGTACTCGAACGATATGCTCGCGCTCCGCCGCTTGTAAGCTGAGGTTTGAGGGAGCTTCGGAAGGCTGTTTCAGTTCCGCCACGGGCACGCGGAGTTCGGGCCCGGGAGAGAGAATCACAGCTCGTTCGATCAGGTTTTCAAGTTCCCGCACGTTACCCGGCCAGTGATAGCGCGTCAAGGCGTCCATTTCCTCAGCCGAGACGGTTTCAATACGGCGGTCCATCTGGCGTGCGTATTTCTGCACAAAATAGCGCACCAGCAAGGGGATATCCTCGCTGCGCTCGCGGAGGGGCGGAATGAGGATAGGGAAAACGTTCAGGCGATAATAAAGGTCTCGGCGAAAAAGCCCCTCTTCAACCATTTGAGCTAGGTTGCGGTTGGTTGCGGCCACCAGCCGAACGTCAACCAGGATGGTGCGGGTTCCGCCCAATCGCTCAAACTCTTTTTCCTGCAAGACGCGGAGGAGCTTGGGCTGAAGTTCGAGAGGAATATCGCCTACTTCGTCGAGGAACAGCGTACCGTGGTGAGCAAGTTCAAAACGGCCGATTTTCTGCGTGATCGCGCCGGTAAAGGCGCCTTTTTCGTGCCCGAAAAGCTCGCTCTCGAGCAGGCCGGTGGGAATGGCTGAGCAATTGATCTTGACGAAGGTGCCATGCCGCCGCCGGCTCAGGTCGTGGCTGGCCCGGGCGATCAGCTCTTTGCCGGTACCGGTTTCCCCCAGAACCAGCACCGTCGAGTCAGTGGGCGCAACGGTCTCCACCTGACTCAACGCCCGCTTCAGCGCCGCGCTTTCGCCGATCACTTCTTCGAAGTTGTGTTCGGTGCGGATCTCCTCTTCCAGGTAAAGTTTTTCCTCCGCCAACTTATTCTTCAGCTCCGCGATCTCGCGGTAGGCCAGCGCGTTCTCAACGGCAATAGCGATTTGGTTTGCCACCTGGGCCAGGAGGCCGATGTCATTTGGTTGAAATGCGTCTTCCCCGAGGGCGCCCACGGCCAGGACCCCAAGGTCGCGAGTGGATGTGAAAAGCGGAAGCACGCAGGTGCACTTCAGGCCCTCTGCTGCGGCCAAGCGAGCGATGGGGGATTGAAAACGATCTATGTTTGCTGCATCCACCAGCAAGGGCTTGCGGGTGGCGAACACTTCGCCGCCGACTGAGCCCTCCAACGGTACGGCCATCTCCTCCTGAATGAGTCCTTTACCTTCCGGGAAATCTAAAGCGGTCAGGCGCATCTCGTTCCTGGACGGATCATAGAGAGCCAGAGCGGTGTAGTCGTGGCGTATCACTCGACGCAAGCAAGGGGCGATCTGCTTGAGGAGTTCGCGCAAGTCGAGATTGGAAACCAGGGCGTTGTTGACTTCCAGAAGCAACCGCAAACGGTCACGTTCGCGCGAAAGCTGTTCCTGATAAACCCTGGCATCCTGAAAGTTCAGGGCATTGTCGACGGCCACGCCGACTTGCGCAGCTACCTGGCGCAGGAACTCGAGGTCAGCTTCGTCATAAGCCCCTTTCTTTACCGACCCGAAAGCCAGCGCACCCACGCGCCGCTGAGCAGTGGTGAGCGGGAGCAGGCAGAATGATTTCATGCCTTCTTTGCGCAGCAACTCTACGTTGCGTGGAAAACGCGTCTCAAATTCCAGATCGCTGACCACCAGCGCCTTCTGCTGTTGCCAAACAATCTCGTGCGCTGCCTCTTCGATGGGTAATTCGAAACCTTCCTTCACTTCCGTGGGAAGCGAACTCTCCAAAACATGGATGCGCACCGTATTGCGATCCGTATCCGGGAGCGTCAGGCCGATAAAGTCGAAACTGACCAGCCGATGAAGCCGCTCAGCAATGGCATGGAAGAGTGAAGGCAGGTCCTGGTGCGTGGCAATGGACTCCGAGATCTGGAGCAAGGCGCGATATTGTTCGACCGCGGAGGCCCTCTCCTGCTGACTCTGGGCTACTTCGTCCATGAATTGGAGCTTAGCATTGTGACGCGCATGGGCTCAAGTAGCACCGGCCTCGGTATCTCGCCATTTTCCCTCGACTGTTGCACCCCCATTTGCCCTGACACTGCGACTTTTTCCTCAGCCTTTCGGCCCCTCATTGGCGCCAAGCTGCCTGTGCGCTTTCAACAACCGCCGTTTCCGGAGATGGTTAACAACCGCCTTTCCATTCAGTTGCCCGGGGAACGTTGTTCAGGCTTGCATTTTTGGCCGACGGCGTGCTCCACTTGTATTCAAATTATGACTGGCGCCTCAGAAGCCGCATTCAAGCCTACCGAGGTCCGGACCCAAAAGGGACGGGTGCTCTCGGTGCGGGCCTATAGTGACGAGGATTTCGAGCCGCTTGTCGAAATGTACGCGGGCTTCGAGCCGAAGCGCGTGGCGCAAGGACTCCCTCCGCCGGACGTCCCGCGCATCACCCACTGGTTGCAACAGCTTCAAGGTAAGTCTCACTCATTGCTTGCATTTGATGGCAAGAAGATTGTCGCCCACACCATCCTCTGCCCAATTCGCCAAACTGAGATCGAGTTCACCATCTTTGTCCATCAGGACTACCGGGAGGAAACACTGGGAACGGCGATGAGTGCGCGGACACTGGCTTGGTCGCTGGACATGGGGTTCAGCAAGGTTTTTCTCACCACAGAGTTTTCGAATTACCGCGCCATCGGCCTCTTCCGTAAAATCGGTTTCCACACCTCTAGCAGCTACGGCGACGAATGCGAAATGGTAATCGACCTTCTTGCCGATTCTAAAGCCCAAGCTGCGTAGTCCATCAATTAAGCTGTCATCCTGAGAAGTCCGTCAGCCGACGGTCGACGAAGGATCCCCACAGTTCACTCACAAACTGGTTGCTTCGTCGTGGGGAGGAACTGCGGAGATCCTTCGCTGCTCTGAAATTCGGCTGTCATCCTGAGCGAAGCGAAAGATCTCGCTCTGGTCCGTGGTGAAGCGAGAACGAAAAGATCAGAGCGAGATTCTTCGCTTCGCTCAGAATGACAGGGCTTTCATGCTTTCTGGGCGCCCGTCAGCGGACGGGCATGAGCGACTGCCATGAAAATGGTTGTGCCGAGGGCGAATTTTCATACCTAGGGGTCAGCCGAAGGGTCATGAAATCTGCGCTAAAGATGACAGGTGATGGGCTCAGTGGGCAGCGTTGCCCCCTTTGCCCACGTCCTTCATAGAATCCTCCGAAGCAACGGTATTCTGCGAAACACGGCGGCAGTCAGGGCGAAGGATAGGACCGTTCCCATACAAGTGAGGACGGTGAATTTTAGAACCGGCGGCCATGTGCAGCCCTGCAATGCGCGTGCTGCCATGATAACGATGGGTGGATGGAAGACGTAAACGCTGAACGCGTTGTCCGAAAGGAACCTTGCCAGACGGCCTTGCCAGTTGAAGGTTTCGCGGAAAATCACCAACAGGCCGAGGCACATCGCCACGCAGGTGAAGGACTCCCAGAGATTCATGCTTGCGGCTTGCCAGTGCCAGCCGCCGGAGTAGGCTCCGGCTCGACCGGTGAATGCTCCCCCTTCCCTTAAGGTGACGAGCCAGGCCACGAACCCGGCGGGCAAAACGATCGCCAACCAACGGACTCCCGACAGAAGATCGAGCTTCAGTAACCATTGTCCGCGCGCCGCTGCAACGCCGGCGCCAAAAAGCAGAACGTATTGGGGGAAATCGCCGAGATGCATGTTCAGAAATGAGAATCCGGAAGGCAGGATAAGGCGGACGACAAAGGTAGAGGCCGCCATGACCATCGCAAACCCAACCAGTTTTGCGTCGCCCGGCGCCTGCCTATCCGCATGGTTGGTTTTGAGCCCTGGCCGCAATGCCCACAGTGCGGCGTATCCCAATGAGAAAATCAAAAGCGCCAGGCAAAACCATAAGGGGCCATTTTCCTGGAGAAACTGGCCGTTGCGGATGTGCTTCACCCACTCGCTGGCAAAGGACGTCGGGGCGGTCGAATTCCAAGAGTGCGAGCAGAAGTATTCCGTGACGGGCCCCAATACGAACATGTAGAACAGGACCGGCAGACCCAGGCGGTAGGCGCGATCGCGGACAAACTGCCCTGGGCCCTTCCTATCTATTGAAGGCGGGACGAAGAACCCTGCGATGAAAAACAAAAGACCCATGAAGAAGGACTGAAGGTACATCTGCCAGGCTGCGAAAGTGAGCAGAGCTGCCGTGGACAGGGGCTTCCGGTCCACGTAATACCAGTTCCCGAGGGGGCTATAGGTATCGGCCGCGCGCATGCTGATGACCAGCACGATCATGGTCCAGCGGAGGTTATCAATGAAGAGCAGGCGCGGGCGACGCGCCGTTACTAAAGGCTGGGCATGCTCCGTTTTATTCTCGGCTCGATACCATGATATTAACCAAGACGGCCCGAAACAGCCAGTGCGAGCCTGCTTTCTATACCTAACTTGCTGATTGAGGTCTGAAAGGACCGCGCCATTACACGACCGCAGGCGTATGTTCTCCCGATCAGCGGATCGCTCGATTTCCTTGCTGGCATGATCTCGCCGAAACGTTTAGAATAGCTCCGCTTAATTTGTGGATCGTCTATTTGATAAGGAGACGTCTTTATGAAATCGAATTCTTCTCGCCGTGATTTCCTATATGCGGGATTGGCGCTTCCTGTCGCTGGGCTGGCTTCCAGCGCCGGGTTTGGCAAAGCAACCGTCCAATCATCGTCGCCAGTCTCGCTCGCTTCCTCGCCGAAACTGACTTATCGCACACTGGGAAGGACCGGGTTGAAAGTCACTCCGGTGGGGTTTGGCTGCATGGTGACGTCCGACGCCAGCGTCATCGAACGGGCATCGGACATCGGCATCAATTACTTCGATACGGCGCGTGGCTACCAGCATGGCAACAACGAACGGATGGTCGGCGCGGCGCTCAAGAAGAAACGCAAGGACCTTGTCCTGTCCAGCAAATCCGGGGCACACAACAAAGATGGACTCTTGAGCGATCTGGACACGAGTTTGCGCGAACTAGGCACCGACTTCCTTGACATCTGGTATCTGCACGGCCGGGATAAGGCGTCGGATGTTTCAGATGAACTGTTTGAGGCCCAGCAGATCGCCAAGCAGCAGGGAAAAATCCGCTTCGCCGGCCTCAGCACGCACAAAGCGAAAGACATGATTCCATTTCTGGTCAAGAAAGGCGCCGTGGACGTTGTCCTGACCACGTACAACTTCACGATGGACAAAGGAATGGGTGAGGTGATTGAGCAGGCGAGCAAAGCCGGCATGGGCGTGGTCGCGATGAAAGTGATGGCGGGCGGCTTCCGCCCGGGGAATCCTCGGAAAGCATTTTATCCACAACTCACAAAAGATGGAGCGCTGCTGGCCGCGCTCAAGTGGGTGCTGAAGAATCCCAACGTTAACACCACCATCCCGAGCATGACCGACATGGACCAACTCGAGGAGAACCTGAAGGCTATGGCGGAGCCCTACACTCAGGTCGAAGAGAAGTTGCTGGCACAGCACCTCGAGCGGATCGCCCCACTCTATTGCAGAATGTGCGGGGAATGCGAAGGGACTTGCGCGAAGGGCCTGCCCGTGGCCGACCTGCTGCGTTTTCTCACTTACGCCGAGGGTTATGGGCAATTCTCACTAGGGCGCGAACATTTCCTGGCGCAGCCTGCAGAGGTCACCTCCGTGCGCTGTCAGGATTGTTCAAGCTGCACCGTGACCTGCCGGTTCGGCGTCGAGGTTGCGAGCCGGCTGGCGCGCGCGCACGAGTTGTTCGCATGAGATCTCTAGTATCCTGCCATCCGTCATCGCTGGGGAGGAGGCCGGCGGCTAGACTCCCCTCACCCGGCCAGCCCCGGCTGATGAAAATGCCGGCAGCGAGCTGCACTCTCCCCCGAGGGAGAGGGGAGTTAATGTCGGCATTGAGGCGGGGCATAATTCAAAGATTGGCTCTGATGATGCTGGCTGTCGCCTCCGCCGCTCCTGCGGCGGAGGTGGCGGACTGCCACCTGGTGGCGGGCTGGGAACAGCAAGGCGGCGCACGCCACTTCACGCCCGACAACCTGTTCGAATACCTGGACGGGAGCGCGGAAGGCTATATTCTTTACGGCTTGGTTCAAATGCAGGGGGTGACCTGCCATTTAGGGCACGATTCCATCGTCATCGATGTCTTCGAGATGAATGACGCCGACTCTGCCTACGGAGTTTTCACGGCGAATCTCGATCCCCACCTTCCTATCGAGAAGCTGGGCATGGGTGGCCAAGTCTTGCCGCGCCGGGCACTCTTCTGCAAAGGCAAGTATTACCTCGAGCTTGCGGCCAATCCCGAAAAAGGCCAGGAAGCGGCACTGCGGGCATTTGTGAGCGCAGCCGAAAAACGTATCACCGGCCGATCTACGCCCCCGGCTGCGCTCTCCTGGTTCCCCGCAGCAAATCTGGCCTCCGTGCGCTTGATTCCGGAAAGCGTTTTGGGGTTGCGACTGCTGAAGCGCGGGTTCGTAGCGCACTACGAGCAGGGGCAGGCCTTTGTGGTAATGGAAGAATCGCCGGGGTCTGCGGCAGCGGTCTTGAGCCAGTTGCGACAGCGATTTGGAGAAGCTACCGCCGCCCACATTGCCGACGAATCTTTCCAGGCCGACGACCAATACTTGGGCGGCCTTTGCATGTTCCGCAAGGGCCGTTACATCGGCGGGTTCGCCAATATGCAGGACGCAAAAGATGCTACCGCGCAGGCTGCTTCGCTCGCCGAACACATCCCCGGACAGTAGAACCGCAGGTGTCACGCGCCGGGCGCCCGGTGCCCTTTCAGCCTGAGCGAAGAATCTCCGCAGTTCGATCTTCATCAGCCATCTCGCCCCCGTTTAACAAAGCAAGTGCGGAGATGATTCTTAAGGTTTGCACTGCTTACTCGTTCAGCAGTTTGTCGATCTCTTGGCCGAGTTCCGCTTGCAGATGCTCCGAGCCATCGTAGCCCGAGTGAACCAAGCGCACCCGACCGGATTTATCGACGATAATCAGCGCAGGGTAGCCTTCCAGATTGAGGGCGCCGAGAGCCTCCAAAGACTTTTCGTTGGCGATCGCAACCGGCAGGGTAAAGCCGGCTTTGAGCATGAAATCTCGCGCCTTGGCTGCGGTGTCGCCGTTCTTTTGCACATCGACTGCCCAGAAGGCGACACTCGAGTTTCCCTGATACCGCCTATAGAGCATATTCAATTCGGGCAACTCCCTACGACAGGCAGGGCACCATGTGGCCCAGAAATCCAGAAGGACGACGCGCCCGCGGAATTCCGAGGAACTGATCACCGCGCCGTCGAGCCGGTTGATCGAGAACGCGGGAGCGGGCGTATTCGTTTTTCGAGTGGCGATTTGAGAGGTCAACGCCGGAAGCAAGGCGACCGCCGCGATGGCAAGCCCGGCCAATGGGCCGGCCAGCGCCAGGGCTCCCCTGCCCGCTGAATGCGCGGCCCAGAGGCGCCGAGCGCCCACGCCGCAGATCGCAAACAGAATCGCCACCAGCAAGAGGATTACAAGAACGGCGTTGCGTATCGAGCCCCACCCCAGAACGACCAACACAAGAGAGCTTCCTGAACTAACCAAAAGCCCTTTCAGCAAAGCGTTTCCGGGACGGCCGCGTCCGCGCACCAGCCCCGCGCAAAGATAAAGGGCCGCGAGCGCCACCACGCCGACCCGCAGGTCAGCGCCTACGTGAAGGTAGCTATCGCCGACAACGAACAGAACAAGGGCACCCAACCCCGTAAGGACATCGATGACTGCGGAAATGATTGTGCTTCTCATACGCATTTTTCCTTTCCGGCGTTCTCTGGAGAGAAGTACGCAGGTGCCAGGTGTCATGTTCCAGTTGTCAATGGGCGGTGAGGAGTGGTAGGGGTAATCTTTTTCGTTGCGTTGGGCGGCCACAAGGGCCGCCACTGCAACGCGAGTCAGCGAATGGTCATGCTGTGGCCTTTTAGGAATGTACGAAGATCCGCCAGAATGGCGGCGCCTTCTTTCTCCTCTCCCCCGAACGACCATGTGAAGGTGCTGCCTTCCGGAAACTGAGCCAGCTTCTGTTTCAGCGAGTCGATGGAATCAGCCTGGTACTGAGCGACGGAAGCGTGGTAGTCCGGCTCTGACCTGTAGACGTTGATGAGGTGTGGCGCATCTTCGGCGGCAGCGGTGATCTCAGCCACCCTTTGGCAGCCGCTCGTCGAAACACAGAGTCTCGATAAGCGAGCAAGCTCGCCCGGCCCTGTAAACCAGGCTTGCCCCGCTCCCAGCGCGTTAATGAGCGACTGCTCGAGCGTTGTTTCGAGCCCGTTCTCCTTGGGGATACCGGACCCTTCGGGAAGTTCGTTCGCCCGGCCCGCCCACGTCGCGTGCCATTTCTCCATGCGGTCCCAAAGAAGCTGCTCGGCCTCGACTGAACCGTAAAGGCCCAGCGCCGTGGCAGCGGCGGCGGCCACCGGTGGGTACGAATCGCCCAGATGCATGATAGCAAGGCGCTGAATCTCCGGCGTCATGGGGCGTGAGAGAACCCGAGCAAGCGCCGTGGCGGCGCACGGTTTATTCGCTGTCAAACACTCGTCGAGCAACGCCGCCCCTCGAACCGAATCAGACTTGAAGGCATAGGCCAGAAACGCCGCCTGCCCCTCGCAAGGCACGTGTACGATGCGGGTCTCCTCGACCGCCGCGACCCGCGGGAAGATGGCGGGCGTCGCGTATCGGCCGATCAATTGCAAAATCGTATCTTCATCCCCGTTGCTCGCCTCCAGGTTCTCAGCCAGGGGATCATCGAGCTCTGGGATTTCTTTGTCGGGGAGCAGGCGTACAAATCGGAGGTCGAGACGAGGGCGTGGACGTTTCATCTCCGCCAGGATGAGAGCGCGCCCTTCCGCCGGGTCGAGTTGGTAGAGATGGTTGAGGACGAAAGCTATAAACTGATCGTTTGAGCCTGGCCCTGGATTCGCGTAGAGTCGCTTGAGCACAGGGATCATTGCCGGGCTGGCGATATTCTCCCACCGGGAGTACAAGATCATGGACTGGTCGAAGACGGGCAGCTCAGTGAAGTGGGCTGCAATCTCTTTTCGCAATTTGGCAACGAGCGCTGAGTCATTTGACCTGAGGAGGGTCGGCCGGCCGAGAAAGGGTGAGTCGAAAATGGCTTCCAGGCAGAGAGCACGAGGTCCATTCAGCTTATTGTCGAGCGCCCCCAACAATTCCTGAACGTAGCGATCCTGCTCCCCTTCGATCAACTCCCCCAGGCCCTCCGCGCCGCCGCCCGCCATCCATTCTGACGATCCTTGATACTGGTCGTCCTTGGCCGGCAGCAAATCGGGCCGTTGCAGGCAAGCAGAAAGTCTTGCGAGTGTGTCAAGGTAGCCGGCTGACACGGCAACCGAAGGATCGAGCAGTCCATCTTCGAGCTTCCGCACCGCATACTGCCGGTCGGGGTAAGCGAACAGCCCATCCCGGAAGTCAGTCGCGCAAATGAGCGGTTCAGCGTAGTCCTCCACAATATTATCCACAGCCGCTGGGGTGGCTAGGAATCGCAGCATCCGGCAGCCTTGCCGCTGAAGCTCGATATCGGATTTCGCTCGCAAGAGCGTCAGCGCCTTTTCAAGCGTGGCGTCTTGCCAAGCCTCTTCAGCAGGCACGATTTCGAACTCGAGCGTGTTCGATTTCACGGTGTTCGCTGATTCCGGACGATTGCCATATGCCTCGGAACGGGTACGAACCGGGTAGGCGAGAACCGAAAGGCTATACTTGCCCGGCTTATCGAACCGGAACCATTCGTTGATGTCAGCCGTCGCCCAGGACCCTCCCGCTTCGACGAAAGGAACTGAGCGGGGAGGTGGTCCGCTCCAACCACCCACCGTATTCAGAAAGTCTCGAAGCGGGTCGACCACCCCGGTGTGAGGTGAGAGTACAAAACTGTCCATGGCCAGCCCTGGCTGATCCATGTGGTCAGGGAAGCGCTTGGCGAGCGCCTGCGGATTGGCGCCGTACCCAAGTTCCACGGTGATGATCTCGCCTTGACGATACCTGACCTGGCCATCTTTGAACCGAATGACAAAATTCAACCCCGAGGAGTCAGATGAGGCGGGCGGGGAAGCTTGGCTGGCCCGAAGGCGACCGCAAAGGCGGCCCTTACAAGACCCGATGGCAAGGGCAGGCTTTGTGGCTGACTGAGGCGGGACCGGTAAGGCTACGATTGGTGCAAACCAGAGAATCAGCATCAACCACCAGGCTGGTGCCAAGCCATTGCATCCGACATGCCGAGCGGCATACACAAGCCGGCCTAGCGCAAAGCGAAGCTCTGTCGCTCGGCGACTTTCTAATCCCCGAATTCGAGCGTGATACACATTCCGCGAAGATGCTTTTTGCCGGGAGACGCTACCAGTGCTCGCCATCGCCCTCTCCCCGTAGAATGGCGTTAGGCCGTCATATCCTTAGACACCGGGACCTACCCAGAGGTTTCCTGAGCTACTCGTAAGAGTTCTCAGTCCTCAGCTTTAACCTAGAAGCTGAAAATTATCTGGAAATCAATGCGGCGGTTCGCCGCCTGGGACGCGACACCACCACCGAAGACCCCGCCCAGCGAGTTCGACCTGCCGAATATCGGCGAGCCGATCACGCCCTGGGGTGTCCCGAGATTCACATTATTCAGGACATTGCGCGCGTAGGCGCTGAAGGTGAGGTTGTAACGCTTGGTCCCGGCATTCCCTGGACCAAAGATACCGCCCCCGCGTCCACCACCACCGCCCATTCCGCGAGCACCGAAGCCACCACCGCCGCCGCCGCCCCCTCTGCCTCCGCCACCGCCGAACCCGCCGCCTCCGCCACCACCGCCAGTGGACGCCGGCCGGCTAACTTCTTTCCCAAAGGCAAAGGTCTTGCTGAGACGCAGATTGAGGGTGAATTGGCTAGGGCCGTTAAAGTAATTGATGGGGATCAGGGCTTGGTTTGCCTCCGGCGCAGTATTGAACGTGCCGAGGGAGGTTGCCACTATATGGGGACCGGAAGCGCCGGCGGCCGCGAAGGCGGGCCGGGCGTTGAAGACCTCTGTCCCATAGAAATCCTGGCCCGTCGTAACGTTAAAGGGTGCCCCGGAAGCAGTGACCAGGAATGGGCTGAGGCTGAAGCGATGCGGCAGATTCCAGGTCCCCGCCAGAAAGAACCGGTTGCGAACATCAAAAGAAGCTCGCCCATAGCTTTCCAGAATGTTGTATGGGTTCATGGCGACGCTGGCGTTGTTCCCTGTTGTGTCGGAGTCCGCGTAGTTCAGCGTGTAATAGCCAAAAAGCGAAAGCTTGGTGCTCAGACGCAAATTGAAATTGGAAATCAATTGGTTCTGGTTGAAGAGGCCGACGGAATCGTACTGATAGAGATCCCCGACGCTATTACCCATTGGCCGCAGGCCGACCTCGGGATCGCCAAGGGGAAACGTTCCCGGAAGAGGTGAGTTGATGTCATCGAGGAGGAGTTGATGAAGCCCGCGGGAATGAAGATAGGTGAGGGAGACCGTCGCGTTCTTTGTAACCTGCTGCTCGAGACTCACCGCCGACTGCCAAACGTAAGGAGCCCGCAAATTGGGG
>Ga0326728_10017664_pt1 | contig 14228 bp, 14 predicted proteins | sample MB3enrmetagenome_FD_207602 | JGI IMG/M metagenome (GOLD analysis project Ga0326728, IMG submission 207602) | Lab enriched peat soil microbial communities from McLean, Ithaca, NY, United States - MB31MN | ecosystem: Environmental > Terrestrial > Soil > Wetlands > Peat | place: USA: New York...
GGCCCAAAACAAGAATGTTTGGAGGCCGCTCAGCAAATGACACGGGCTATAGTGGAGTCTTTCAAGGATGCTACAGCCAAAATTGGAGGAATTGACGTAGTAGCCAACTGTCAAGTGGATAAAAGGTCATCTTATCAGCCAATCAGCTACCGAACCGCTGACACCAACTACAGGAAGTTCCTGCTCAAATTCATCCCAGAGGAAAAATGACATCTGATGCGCAGATCCTAGACACCATCAAGCAATTTCAAGGAACTGGGAAGACTTTTGCCGAGTTCATTGCCGAGCTTTTTCATGACAAATTCATTGAAGTGTATGTCGGTGATGCTTACGAAGATGTCAGCACCGAACAAATCAACACCTCCTACCCCGCTGTGTTTTGTGGAAAAGTAGTAGCCGCCTATCGTGAGTGTCTGATCATCAAGTGCGCTTTCGTCAACAATGGAAACCATTTGCAACTGGGCAACACACTATTCATCAATGAGAGGGCTATTAGGGCTCTCAACGCAATTGACGGCAATGGCATCCTGGAAGACATGATGTTGCGCAGCAAAGAGTCACTGGCCATCAAAGCAGCTTTTGACAAGTGAGGCGGCCCATGGATGACGCCCTGCTTCAACTAGTCAGCAACTACGAAAAAGAGTGCTTGCAAAGCCTGACAAAGGTGGCCACCATCCGTCAACTGCCTGGTGGCAGATGGCGCGTTCTGTCTCAAAAGGGCAAGAGCTTGGGCACCTATGACACCAAGGCTGAGGCTGTCAAGCGTCTACGCCAGGTAGAATATTTCAAGGACCATGACAAAGCTGATGACGATGACATTATTGATCTGACTGACATCGATGAGTTCGCCTATTCGGCCATCATGCGCAAGCTTCGTCAGGAGGCCAATCCTAACCAGGTAAGGAGCTTCTTGAAGCTGTTCAAGGCGTATTTTGATAGGGCAGTCAAAAGCGACAAGCACGCTCCAGAAAAAGTGGCACTCCAAAATGCTGTGGTCAGATTTAGCCGCATGTATCCCGTCAAGTTGGATAAGGACATGATCAAAAATGCGGCCGTCACTGAAATGGGAAGTGCCGAGCAAGTAGGCAAGTATCTAGCCAACATCGTTCATTTCATCATCAACAGGGTGCCACTGGAAAGAAGGCCGCACGCCATTCAAGTTTTGAAGCAGAAGTTTGCCGTTATGAATGCGGGAGAGATAGCCCATAAAAACTTGCCGCAAGCCGCCGCCTATGGACAGGCCATTACCTTCGTCAAGCACGTGCTTTTCAACCATGATGCGCATTACATTCGAGATGTGCTCAACAGTCTGTCGAGGTCGCTATGATCCGCAGATTTCGAGAGGTAGTTCCTAAAACTATGTTTCGAGGCTCCGCCCCATCTCCAAAAGATGTTATGTGGCTCAAAGACCAACTTGGCATCAAAAAGATCGTCAGTTTGGATCGAGAGTCTGGCGACAGAATTGACCGAGCCTGCAAGTTGCTTGGATTGGATCATGTCAAGATGTATATCGACTATGATCGTGGTAGCCTATGGGATTTTGTGGCCCAGGACTTGAAGAAGTTGTTTTTGGAGGGAGGCCCTACTTTTGTGCATTGCCAAGAAGGTAAAGATCGCACTGGACTGGCTTCCGCTATGGTGGAGTGCAAGTTTATGAAAGCAGATCCTGAAAAAGCCATCCAAAAAGCAAAGTCCATGGGATTTGGTCTGGGCATCGATCCAAAAGTTACCGAGTTATATGAGAAGCTAATTCGAGCTTGCCGTTCTGTCAAGGACGAAAATAGCGCCGACATAGTGTCGATTGAAAGGGAGTATAGAGGCGACAATCGAGACAACTATTTTGATGAGATGCACCAAGGATCTTTTGCGCCAGACCTAGATCACACCCGCCAAAATCCTATGGATGCCCTGTATACCTACATCACAGATCAATCCCCAACACGCCAAAACTATCCAGATACATCACTATTTCAGTATGATCCTGGTAAGGGAGACTCCGTACCCAATGTGGGAGAGTTTGACAACGATGCTGGACAGCGTGGGTTTGGTCCGACAGAAAACTACAATGGTTTCTTCTCTGAGGTAGGTCACTGATGATCAAGAAAAGTTATTCCATCCAAATGAGCTACGATGTGTCTGACAGCGAAAAGCAGCAGGCAGAAAGGGCCCTCAATGCTTTTAAGGTGGCCAACAATCTTTTGATGACTGCCTCTGATCACCTCAACATCATGAAGACGCCATTCAAGGATAGTCCTGAAATGGAGCCAGAAGATGTCATGAAGGCACGCGCTGTCATCAGGCGTTTCAGGGATAGTGCTATCGACAATTTCGACAAGTTCAAGCAAGTGGCTTTTCAGTGTATTAGTCTTATGCAGACGTTCGCAACTGACACACAGACCGTCAAATTGATCAAGTCATTTATCAGTGAAGTGGATGAACTAGAGGCCAAGGTCAATAGGTTTTCAGAACTGTTCAATGACCTGCAATCCAAAGACTTCCCAAAGGATGTGGTCACCTACATCGAAGATGTCCAGAAACAATGCGACAACATTGATGAAATCATTGATGAGCGTATCAAATCGCATATTCAGAGCAATATCTTGGCTTCCAGCTGGGTAGATTCCATTAGCAATGATTTGCAGATGAAGATTGAGAAGAAGACTCCCCTTATCGTGGATCTTTTCAATCGAAGGCAGGATCAGCTGAACCAAGCAATAAAAGAGAGGACGACCCTAGGAAATTGACCCATGGCAATATCGTCGTATAGCAGTGAGCTTTCAGCGACCTGCTGGAATGGCAATATTGACCTATAGATACAAGGTCTCCTAGAACTCTTCGGAGCAACATAAATGACATTCATCAAACATGGCGGCACTGACGGAAAGATAGCGGGCATCCTAGAAGAGGATCAGCTTACTGATGATCAGAAAAAGGCTGTTAAGAAAATGTCCGAACAGATGGTCAAGCAATCAGAAAACGATCCTTCTCAAAAGAAGTTGGAGAGCTAACGCATGTCTTTTGTCAAACTAGGCGAGGCACATGAAATCAAGTTAGAAGAGACGGCATCTTGCGTTCTAGAGGTGAGTGCTGAGGTGTTGGAAAACTTCCGTAAGTTTGCGGCTAATCTAAAAAAGATTGCTCCCAAAGCAGAAGACTTTTTGTATTTCTCGGCCATCATGATGCATGCCGCAGAGGCCTGTTCCATCAATGAAGACGGCACCCCCAAGCTAACGCTTAGAGGCGAGCCCGTTCAAGTGGGATGGAATAAGGATGGTGGAACCTGGAAATGGACCACTAACGACCCAAATATTAAGCCCTATAAGAACTCTAATGGCGATATCTTCCCAGAAGAAGAACTCGTCAGGGCTCATAAGAAGTGGAAGCACAAGCCTCTATGCGTAGATCATAAGTCAAGCTCAGTAGATCACGTCAGAGGCTTTATTGTTGATACTTACTATGACCGCGCCCTTAAGAGGGTTGTGGCTCTTTGCGCTTTGGACAAGGCTGGATTTCCACAACTAGCTCGTCAAATCTCTACTGGTGTTTCTAACTGCGTCTCTATGGGTACTGCGGTTGGCCGTGCTATTTGCTACGATTGTGGTCGTGTAGCCCGCACTGAGTCCGATTTTTGCAGCCATATGAAGAATAAGAGCTGCTACGGTGAAATCAACGTAGATCTCAACCCTATCGAACTTTCTATTGTAGTCAATGGTGCAGACCCCAAGGCCAGCATCAAGCACATTATTGCAGCTGCCAATACCATGAATACCTACCTGGAAAACAGGTCTAAGGAGCTAGAAAAACTGGCAGATTTCAAATTCACCGCCAATGTAAATGTGTCAGATCCTAACGGTGAAGAGGGTGGCGGAAGCGCTCAATTCAACGTTGAAGCAACTGATATTGATCAGTTCAAGAGTGAATTGGATGAGGCCTTTCGTAAGGTTCAGGAATTCAAGAACGTAAAAATATCTGGAAAAGATACTAATCTTTCCGCATCTAATCAATCGTCGGGCTCACTTGCCATGGATGAAGGTGCCCCGACCGATTCGGGATTGGCTCTCCAAACTCCGCAAACCGTAAGGTTTGCAGCCGCCGATGTAGGGGCGGAATCCTTGGCCGAACTTCAGCAAGTGACAGCTGCCATTGAATCCAAACTAAATCAAATGAAAACTAGTTTGGACAAGTTAGCTAAGACTACTAAAACACAAGAGGAAACTATGTCTGGTTCACAAAAAGAAATCAATAAGCAAGCTTACTTTCAGGGCGCTGGTGGCGTAAATGAGCCAACCCCAGGCCAAGTCAAATACCCCAAAGATCCACTCAATGAGCAGCTTCGTGAACACGAAGACAAGCAAATGGTGGGCCAGCCTCCATTCCCAGAAGTGGGACCAGTTGATGGCATGCATCCATCTCCTCAGTCTGCGGATCCTTCTAACGAGTTAGAGCGCAAGAAGATGCTCGCCCGTGCAGAAGCCGAAGAGAGGGCTATGAGACGCAATGCTATTGTCAACCTCGCCAAGGAAGCCTTGAAGAGCAAAGAAGCTTACTTCCTAGGTGGTGGCGGTGTTAATGAACCAACGCCAGGCAAGCCAAAGTATCCAAAGGACAAGCTCAACGAAGAGCTGCGTGACTATGAAGACAAGCAAATGGTAGGTCAACCTCCATTTCCAGGCGTAGGCCCTGTGGACGGTCTTCACCCATCTCCTTCTTCCGCTGATCCTAAGGATGAGTTGAAGCGTAAGAAAATGTTGGCCAGAGCTTCCTTGAAGGCTCGTTTTGTCAAGGCTGCCAATGAAGACGGCACGCAAAACAGAGCTAAGAGCGCTTGGGAAGTTTTCTTGGGCGACAAGCTTATCCTCACTGCTTCCGTTAGTGAACTAGCTGGTGGAAACACCGACATGCTATATGATACTATCGCTACCAAGGATTTCGGCGCTAAGCTGATTGAAAAGGTCAAGGACAGTGGTGCAGAAACCGTGTCCAAGCTAATCAAGAAGGCTCAAGCCATGCCTCCAGCTCCTCCAGCCCCTCCTGCTCCAGACGCAGGCCCAGATGCTGGCCCTCCAGCTGAAGACGCTGGCAAATCCGGTGATCCAAAGCAGAGCGCTATGGAATTGGCGGAGAAGGCTCGTGATGTTACCTCCGATCTAGTGGAAGCCGTCCGTGCCCTGACTGGCGAACAAGCCGAGATGGGTGGCGAAGGTGGTGTCGGTGGTCCAGCTGGTGGTCCAATGGCTGCTGATGACCAGGATGCACGCAAGAAGAAGGATTCCAGTGGTGATTCCAGCAAGTCCTCGACTGCTTCCGATGATAGTTTCAGCACCTCTACTCTCAATACTTTGAGGAGAGAGATCAATGGCGCATTGACTCAGGCTATGAAAGAGTCAGTTGCCGAGCTGAATCAGCATCAGCAAGAGCTGGAAATGATTGTTGGCATGTACGACAAGGGAGCTGTGACCGGAGATAACCAAGATTTGGTCAACACCATCGTAGAAGACGCACTAAATGAAGCCAAGACTGCTATTGCTGACGGTTTCAAGCTGATGACTGCTTTTGTCAAGTATGCTCGTGGCACCGAAGCCATGGTCAAGCGTGCTGAGATTGAAACAGAACTGCAAGCCCTAGCCGAAGGAGATTCAACTATGAGCGATTCGAAGGACAGTCACTCCGCCGATGGTGACTTGATGGCCCTGATCAACGATACCAATGCGGATTTGGACGCTGTTCACCAAATGATGGGCGATGATGACGGTGGTGGCCTAGGAGATTTGGATCTCGAAGGTCTCTTGGAAGACAAGCCAGCAGAAGGCCATGAGGGTGCTGAAGAGCCTCTTTTGGAAGGCCTGGCAGAAGACCAGAACGCCGGTACCATTATGGCTCCTAACGCCAATGTGGCAGCTGACCTAGCCAAGAAGGTTCCAGACGCTGACATCAATGTCAAGTCTGCTTCTTTCGATAGCAAGGAAGGTCGCGCATCTCTACGTGCTAAGCTAGCAGCTGATGCTCTTGGTAAGCAAGAGGATGGCGAAATAATGGCCGCTGAGAAAGTTCAATATAGCGATATGCTCGATCAGTCTGAGGCTTTGGCCGATGGTCAAACTCAACTGGATACCAAGCCATCTACTCTCAATGGTCAACCACTAGGTTTGGTTGAAACTCCAGCCGAAAACATGAAGGCCCTGCTCGAACTTGCCAGAATGCCTCCAAAGGTTCGCAAGGAAGCAGAAGCTATTCAGAGACTGGTTGCCGAAGGTAAGCTAGATCCAAAGGATGTAGACGCCTTGGTAGCAGAAGGTCTCGACAAGGACGCTGTTGCTTACTGGAAGAAGTATTTCGGTGAACTCGGCCCAGAGGGCAATGAGTTTGCTACTGAGCTGGTAAAGGAACACGTCAAGGCTGCCATGGAGAAGGAACTCAACACCTTCCGTGTCAAGCTAGCCCGCGCTTATGAACTGACCTATGACATGGTTGATCGTGGCCTCTGCCGTCATGACAGAGTCACTATCTCTGACCAAGTTGATCAGATCATGAAGTTCAACGATGAGGCCTTTGAGTCCCTCAAGAAAGTGGTTGCACGTCATGAGCCAGGCGCTCTCCGTAAAGAAGCTGGCCGCCTCCCACAAGTTGGTCTCCGAGTTGATGGTGAGACTACCGTAGTACCAGAAGACGAGTATGTTCAACTGTCTACCATGTTCGGCACCAAAAAGGGCGTGTTCTAACAAGGACGAGGATCACACATGAAAAACCAAAGCGTATCAGATTTCGTTGCTGCAACTATGGATGCAGTTCTTAATAGCCCAGAGCATAAGTCTCTCTTCGGTCAGCCATACAAGCAGGCCAAGTCCGATAAGATGTGTGCCAAGTGCGGAAGCGACCACAGCGATAAGGACAGCTGTATGGCCGATGACAACGCAGCCAAGAAAAAGAAGAAGGAAGAGTCTTCTGATTCTAGTTCCGCTTCTGACCAAAACGATGCTCGCAAGAAGAAGGAAGAATCCTCTGATAGCAGCTCGGCCTCCGATCAGAACGATGCCAAAAAGAAGAAGTCCGAAGAGTCTTCTGACAGTTCTTCTGCTGACGATAACGATGTAGACAGCACGACTGCCAATCCTTATCCAAGCAAGCAATATGACGCTGCCAGCGCTGATGATCAAGACGCCAAGAAAAAGAAGAAGTCCGAAGAGTCTTCCGATTCTAGCTCTGCTGATGACAACGCTGATGACGATATCAAGAAGATGCTTGAGTCATACCAGCGCACCGGGACTCCTTCTGTACAACAAACGCCAGTTCAGCCTCACGCTCCTGGCCGTGTAGAATCTGGAGAACCAGGCATTAAGACAAGAGTAGTAGCTTTCGATGTAGCTATCGATAGTTTGCTCACCGCTTCCGCCGCCCTTGACTCTGTTGGTCTAGGACGAGGTTCAGCCCTCACCTTGAAGATTGCTTCTTTGGTTGTCGAAGCCAAAAAGAAAGACAAGAAGTCCAAGAAGTCGGACAAGAAGTCTTCTGATAAGAAGGACTCCCAGTCAGCTAAGGACAAGAAGTCTGATAAGAAGAGCGACAAGAAAGAAGACAAGAAGTCTTCTGAAAAGAAGAAGTCCTCCAAATAAGGATTGCCACCATGTTTAAAACTGCCAGCGTAGAGAGCGAACTCCTTCGCTCTATGGAACAAAACTTGGTCAAGAGCCAGGTGGAAACCGAGCACGGTTTCAATAAGCTGGCCCAAGCTATAGATCTGCTTAGCTCTGCTGCTGCCATTTTTGATGAAGCTGGTATGCATCAAGAAGCCGATAGCGTTACAGAGATTTTGCAAGGATTGGCCAAGGATCTGAAATGAAGGAGTTTGCGCTGGATGAACTCTGTCTAGCCATGTATCGGGGATTGACCAAGCAAGCTTCCGGAGAAGCCCCTGGTTTGGCCAAAGCCGCTGAATATCTGCATGCTGCGCTAGAGATTTTGGAAAGCCAAGGTCTGCAAACCCAAGCAGATCGTTTGCTTCAAGTGATGGAAAAGATTGGACAATCTTCCCATACCAAGTTGGCTATCAAGCCCCCTTCTTTGGAACAACTGATGCAAGCTGGTGTGACTCAACGTGACTTGTTTGAGTTTGCCAAGGGCAACCCTATTGCCGTGGCCAAGCTCAACTTGGTGTTGCGCAAGTTAGGAGCACCTGACCATGAGATTTCCAAGTTCCTTGGCCCTACTAATTTGATGTCGGAGGATGATGCCCGCAAAGCTATCAGCCCCAATCATCCAGGATTTGCCTCAGGGCTCGCACAAAAAAGCTCAGAGAATGTTTTACCACTAGGTGAGGGTCAAGTAGCCACAGCCGCTCCCAAAAGGCCTAGAAACCCAGGCAGGCCCGATAAAATCAAAGACCCAGCTACCAGAGGATTGACCCCTGAAAAAGAGGTCAAGAACATTTTGGAGCACGGGCACCCACTCAACGTGACCATGGCCGATGATTGTGCCATTGATGTTCCTCCTCCGATCAAGCGAGATACGCTAACGAAAGAAGATATGGTAGCTGGATTTGGTGATTTGTTAGATGCTGCCACATTTGATATTGACGCTTCTGATGATGAATTGATGGAAATGGAAGTCAGAGACGACTCCTTGGAAGTCCTGGAAAAGGACATGCCTCTGGAAGATTTTGAGGACGAGAGAGACTGACAACCTTTATCTCGCTATTATACGGCATATCGGATATATATGCAGTGGAGTGGTGGTGTTTAGCGAGGTAATCAGATGTGCCATTTTAGCGTCATAAGTCTTGGAGATCGTTCATGATCCGCTTAGTCCAGGTCGGCAACACACTCCCAGTAAGTTTCATATGCGACCCCAGCGCAGAGTTTCAGCCAGGTATGGTTGCTGAGCTTACCATCATTGGCAATCAAGTTATGGCCACCGTTAGCAATGGCACGGCCCCTATCGGTATTATTGACGACATCAAGACCAAGGCATTCACTAACGTCTCCTGGAACGAAACCATTATCGTTCCTGCTATGGGAGTGCCAGGCCCCAACAATACACTCGTCACTCCTGTTGATATCAAGGCCGAGCTGCGCAAACCCAATGTCGTTCCCAACAGCTTTACTTCCACGGTCAACGTAGTTCTCAATCCTATCAACGGCGTTATCTGTTTCGTAGCAGGAACGGTCCTGAACTTCGATTTGGCTGGCACCGGCACACCAAACGCTATCAAAGCCATCGTCAACTACACTTACCAAGTTGCCAACATCCCTGGTGATGATAGCACGCAAGGTTCTGGCAGAATGACGGTGTGGTACGAGCGTATGTTCTTCCAGACTGACCAGTATGAGACCAATCAGCAGTATCCATTGCGTGCCAACTTGTATTGCAGCGAAGTGGGCCAGCTGACAACTAGAAGGCCAGGCCACATTCATCCGGCAGTAGGTATGGTAAGCGCACCCCCCTCGGCACTTAACTCAATGCTTGAAATCCTCTGGTTCTGACCGAACTATCTGATTAGGTCAATAATCCCGCATACCAGTGTCAATAGCATTTAGGGGACACATACCATGACTTTTAGACACGTAAAGTTTGAGGACTCGCCCACCATGCGCGCCTTGGAAAAGGTTGCACAAGAGAAGGGTCTGGTCAAGCCAGAGCCTCTCCAAAAAACAGCAGCAGCTCCCAAGGCTGATCTAACGCCAACCACCAGCCTCATGGAGAACGTGGTAAAGCTGTGCCTTGGTCTTAGACGTAAGGGCCTGGAAAAAGAAGCTGCCGAAGTGGAGACCAACTATCTCGATTACAAGCAAGCTCAAACCCTGTATGAAGTGTCCAAGGAAAAGGGCGAAGATATGATCAACGCTGCTCATCCTGAGGGCAGCCATAAGATGGAAGATGTAGAAGGTGACAAAGCTATTTTCTACACCGTTTTGGATCGACACCTCAAGTTTTTGGACAAGGTGCAAAAACATCCAACTGGCAAGCTGACTGAAGCTAGCGCTATCATTAAAGCTGTCAAGACAGTGTTGGGCCAGGACAGCGCCGTTCATAATTACATCAAGACAAACTGCTGGAGAGCCTATCATATACTGGAAGATATCGTAAAGACCGCTGACAAAGAGATGACGCTTTTTATGGCGCAACACTACCTCGACAACTATGCCAAATGGCTGACCAATCCAAACGAAACTAGCATAAAAGAAGCCCTAAGTGATGTAGAGAGTTTGCAATCTTATGTCGAACCCTCAATGCTTGGGCAGGGAGTTTCTGAACAAACCATGGAAGAACTCAGGCCGAAGTTCGCGAATGTTAGAAAGCTACTTACTGATGCAATCCATTCGCATGAAACCTTCACAGCACCAGAGGAAGCAACAAAGCAACCAGTTGCTAAGACCATGCCAGCTCAACCTACCCACGCTTTTCCTTTCTTGCTTCAACAACAAAAGCTGAAAAATCTGACTTCCAAAGTTAGCGCATGGGCAGCTATTGGTTCGATTGCGCAAAATACGGAAGCTTCTCAATGGGTCAAAGATGAGGTTGCCAAACTTCAAGAAATTAGTAAGAGGTATGGTGGTGTAGACAAAGATCAGGAAGAGAATATGGCTCCCGCACTGAAAAGAGAAATTGACGAAGAGTATAAAGACATTGCAGAGTTTCAGAGTGAGTGGGTAAATCCGAAGGCATAAGGCATGACTAAATCATCTCTAAAAGACATAGCAGCACAGATCAAGAAAGAAGCTGTCAAAATACCGCGCGCCCCCAAAGGCTATGTACCTGGTGGCAGGGGCGTGCCCCATCCTGGCGGAAGAGGAACTATAACCCCAGCTACTCCTGCAACTGGTATGTCAAGTGATGCTGTCAAGGAGATGCAGCAGGCTATTGCCAATTTTGCCAAGACGCTTGCCGCTCATCCTCTCGGATCGATGGAAGGGCAACAAGATCGTCCAGGCTCTCCTGACTATTTGGGAGGCACTAAGCCTTTCGGAAACTTCTTGGTCAATCACTACGTCAATAACGCCAAGATAGTGGGAAAGCAGTTCGTCAATGTTGATATGCCAGAGCCAGTGCGTTCTGGTTCTGCTATTCCCAACAAAGATTTTGCTGGAGTGGTCAGAACCATTAGTCATATTGGCAGTCCCGGCATGGGTGAGTCCAAGCCAGACGGCATTTGGCAAACTCGAACCAACAATGCTCTCAAGCAGATTTATGCTGTCGGTAAAAGTCTGATGCAGTTTGGCAAGGAAATGGGAATGTCAATCAGCGGATTTTATGAAGACGACCTCAACGAGTTGGCATCCAACATACCGGCCAGCTACACTCAGTTGAAAGATCCTTCCGAAAATGCCCGTGCTATCACCCCGATCATCAACAAGCTTACCAACTTGTACAAGGAGTTTGAGGACAGTGTTTTAGAGCATCCGCAGCTCAAGGCCATCATCACTCAGGACAAGCCGTTTGCTGACCATTCCAAGTTCGTCAAGGAGGAATTGACTCCAGACGAAAGGTCTTTCATCGAGGCCCATAGAGATGCTGTTATTCCAGGCGTCAATATCAACGGCAAAGCAGTCAGAATTACCGACTTGGAAAATACCTTGGCCTTCAAGAAGTTTCTCCAGGGCGCCAATGTAGATGTTAGCAAGCCATCCGAAGTGGAGAAGTATCTTTCCGTGGTCAAAAACACTATCAAAGGCACTGACCTTGGACCGGGGTTCTAACATGCCATACCTGCCATCTATCTTCAATGATCCAGAGCTGCTCAATAAACTCATTGATGTTGTTCAACCGAGCGTCAAGCAGGCCCAAGCTACGCCTCCCCCAGTCGCCCCAACTGTCGATCCGGACATGATCAAAAACGTTGCAACCAAGATGGCTGACAGGCTACTCAGGGATCTCTCTATTAGCGTTGATAAGGTGGGCTCTCCCCTGTTCATGAAACACCTACAAGATCCAGAAGAGCTTTTTGATTTCCTGGCAACCAGTCAGGTGAAGTATGCTGGACGCCCAATCGTCAATTTGCAGTATAACCAGCTGACACCAGAAGCCCAGACCCAATACATTCCTTACACGTGGAAAGAGGCCTACCCTGCCCATGTCGTTGCGACAGTAGGCGTCTACAAAGATGGTTTGGTTGCTTACCTCAAATCCCTACAAAGTCAAGCCGGCCCTGATGCGCAAGGAAAGCTTTTGTCTGCTACCATCACCAGACTTGTTGATGAAGTCAATACCGATCTCAAATCTGATATCAGTCATGAGGAAGTCAAATCGACAAAAGAACAGCCTGTACAAGCCTGGCTTCCAGACGACACGCATCTGGATAGCGTCAGTGATACGCTAACGGTAGAAACTCCACTTGTTCCAGGAAAAGCTGCTGGCACAATTCCAGTCACTCCTAAGGACGTCAAAGACAAGTATGGCTTCGATGCTTTTGCCAAAAAGGTCAAGGTCAGCAAGGGTGGCAAACTGTTCGATTACGAGCAGAACACTAGCGAAACCTTCTTTTGCGACATCCTACAAGTATTGCACGCTCGTGCTGCTTTGTATGCTAGCCGTACCGGCGCCTATGCAGACAAAACCTATCTCCAAATGGTCACTGAGCTAGGTGGTCAATACGGATGCAATTTTGCTGGTGGAACAGGGGCTGGTAGAGGGCAAACTGGTGCCGGTCAAGCTGGCAGACCAACTGGACTAACACCAGCTATTTTGGAAGAGCTAGCTAGTTTGAGACCATTCAACAGCCAATACATCAGCTTTCCAGACATCACTCTGTTCTTGGACAAGTACGCATCTTATGCCAATAGTGGCGAAGTCAATAGAGTTGTAGATGCCATCAAGACCGACATGAATAACTTCAAGATGTTTTTGATGGTTCCAGCTGACACTTTCCAAATGTACAACCTGACTACGGGACAATTCAAGGATCTGTTTAGGAACCCAGCAAATGCTCAGTTAGGCGCCAACGCTCTTTATGACATCATTCGATACGCTGGGTCTCTGTATCAACAAATGCTATCCAATTTGCAGACAGCAGGACGAGAGCATTTGGATGCCGGCTCATTTAGAGCCATGCAGCAACAAGTTACGCCGGGAGGCCCCCAACTGACCAATCTAACCTCGCTCAACGACCTCAGATCTTTGCTTCAACAAGGAACGGTTGGGCGATGATCAAAGGGGAAGTCCAGTCTTACATGGATACCCTGCTGGTGGAAACGCTGCTGGCAGAGCCCAAACTGTATAAGAAGGCTGATTTGTCATCTTCTGTGGGGCAGTATTTTTCTTCCAAGATTGACAAAGAAAATCCAGTTAGCAGCATATTCGATGAGTTTATAGCACCTGGCCTGATGGTGAAGCTGTTTGGATGGAAGTGGGGTCTTCTCATGGGACTTCTCACCACGGTGTTCCATATCGATGTAGCTGGATTACTCAAATCTCTTGTGGATAAGGTAAGGGAAGCGGTTGGAGATGGCAAGAAGCCTATCACCCAGGCCCAACTTGACTCCGCAGTTCAGGACGCAGCCCAAGAACATTCCAAAGTTGCTCCGGGTGAAGCGGCTGACGGTTATCGTGCATTGCAACAAAGACAAACGTCCCATGCTGATGATGGTAGAGTGTATTCCTCTCTGGAATTGTTGCATGAAGCCAAGATGACCAAGTTGGCCATGATTGCTTACGAGCACGAAAACATGAGACTGATGAAAGAACCAATCGAAAAGAGAGCCGATTTCTTCAGCAATTTCGGCGCCAACAAGGCCCAAAAAACCAGTTTGTTGGCCCGCATTTTTGGATGGGTTATCAGAGTTGGTTTGATATCGGCTGGCCTCATGGTAGCAGGTGATGTTATCAACTTGGGTTTGGGTCGTCCTAGCTCACTATCCGGCACTTACCAGCACGGTAAGGACGAACCAACCGCACCACCAGCCCCAACTTCTACGCAGACCAAGTTCAAGCTCAAGGGAGACGCCCCGCTGCAATCAACCTGGCCGCTGATCAATACTCCTGACAACGTAGAAAACATGCTGATTGGTTTCACCAAGGACGTGTATGATGGGCTAGAAGGCAAAGAGAGCCTCATTCAGAGTTCAGCCGGTTTCCAGAATGTTGCAGAAAAGATCAACTGGTATAACGCGCATAACCCAGGATCTGCTGTCATTTTTTTGCCAAAAGTTTTCACCACCAAAAAGCAGTTAGTGGACACCTTCATTGACAGTGTAGCGGCCAACGCTCCCTGATGCATATCTCCGTATAATGGAACGACC
>Ga0326728_10017665_pt1 | contig 14227 bp, 5 predicted proteins | sample MB3enrmetagenome_FD_207602 | JGI IMG/M metagenome (GOLD analysis project Ga0326728, IMG submission 207602) | Lab enriched peat soil microbial communities from McLean, Ithaca, NY, United States - MB31MN | ecosystem: Environmental > Terrestrial > Soil > Wetlands > Peat | place: USA: New York...
GGGCAGCCTGCCCGCCGGACTGGATTTTTCGCCAACGGGTGTGCTGAGTGGCACCGCTTTGGCCGTGGGAACCAACAGCTTCGTCATTACGGCCACCGACGCCTTCGGCTGCTCCGGCAGCCAGAGCTATAGCTTGGTGGTGGCGTGCCCCGCCATCAGCCTCAGCCCCGCCGACTTGCCGAACCCGATCCTTGGGATCCCCTACAGCCAAACCCTCTCGGCCACCGGCGGCGTCGCGCCTTACACGTTCAGCATCGCGTCGGGGATGGGAAGCGTGCCCGCCGGGTTGAGCCTTTCACCGGGCGGTGTGCTGAGCGGCGTGCCTTCCGCCAGCGGAAGCAACAGCTTCGTGGTAATGGCGGCCGACGCCAACGGTTGCTCCGCCAACCAGAATTATACGCTAGGGGTGCCGTGCGAAGGAGTCGTGCTGAGCCCTCCCGGCTTGAACAACGCTGTCATTGGGACCACCTACTGGGAGGCCCTTACGGCCGCCGGCGGCAGCCCGCCGTACGTTTTTGGCGTTCCCTACGGGAGCCTGCCCGCCGGCCTCGCGCTAACGACGGAGCCCCAACTGGTGAGCACGCTGGCGGGCCAAACCGGCTACGCCGGCACCAATGATGGCCCCGCCAACAGCGCCGGGTTTTATAGTCCTATGGACGTGGCCGTCGATAGCGCGGGAAACCTCTATGTGGCGGACACGCTGAACCACACGATTCGGAAGATTACGCCCGCGGGCGTGGTAACGACATTGGCGGGCCAGGCCGAGATCCCAGGCGCCACCGACGGGACCGGCACCAAGGCGACATTTCACTTTCCGGAAGGCGTGGCGGTCGACCTTGCGGGCAACCTCTATGTGGCAGACACTGGCAACGACACAATTCGCAAGATCTCACCAGCAGGCGCGGTTACGACCTTGGCGGGCCATCCCGGCGCCGCCGGCACCAATGATGGCCCCGCCAGCAGCGCCCGGTTTAGCTCGCCCCTGGGCGTGGCTGTGGATAGCGTGGGTAACGTCTATGTGGCGGAGACCGGGAACGATACGATTCGGAAGATTACGCCGACGGGCGTGGTCACCACGCTGGCAGGCTCGGCCGGGTCTTCTGGCGCCAACGATGGCGCTGGCGCCGGCGCCTCGTTTAACCGTCCCGGTCACATCGCGGTGGACAGCGTGGGCAACGTCTATGTGGCGGACTCAGGCAATAACACGATTCGCAAAGTGACGCCGGGGGGCGTGGTCACAACTCTGGCGGGCCTGCCCGGGTGCGATCTCAGCCTCGACGGACCTGGCAGCGACGCCCAGTTTAACGACCCCGTTGGCATGGCGGTGGACAGCGCAGGCAACGTCTATGTAGCCGATACCTGGAACCAGATGATTCGGAAGGTAACGCCCGCGGGCATGGTCACGACATTGGCGGGCTTGGCCAGGACCTACGGTACCAACGACGGCACCGGCGGCAACGCCCGGTTTACCGTTCCCTCTGGTGTCGCCGTGGACAGCGCGGGCAACCTCTATGTGGCCGACACCGGCAATAGCACGATTCGGAAGGTCGCGCCGGCGACCGCGTTGCGCGGCACGCCTTCGCTCACCGGAACCAGCAGCTTTGTCGTCGCCGCGACCGATGCCAACGGGTGCGAGGGTGGCCGGAATTACAGCTTGAGCGTGTTCTGCGCGCCCATCACCCTCAGCCCTCCCGTCTTGCCGGACGCCGCCCAGTTTGGCTTCCCTTACGTCCAAAGCATCACCGCCACAGGCGGCAGGCCTCCCTACTCGTTTGCTGGCAGCGCGTCTTGCCCCGGGTTGACTCTAACGAACGCCGCTGTGGTGTCCACCTTGGCTGGCCTGGCCGGGGCGAGTGGCACCAACGATGGAACCGGCGCCACCGCCCGGTTTTTCAAACCGGCGTCTGTTGCCGCCGACAGCTTTGGCAACCTCTATGTGGCGGACACTGACAACCACACGATTCGCAAAGTCACGCCACCGCCCTGGCGTGCGGTCATGACGCTGGCCGGCCTGCCCGGAACTCCCGGCACCAACGATGGCCCGGGCAGCAGCGCCCGATTTAACCTCCCCTTCGGCATTGCCGCGGACAGCGCAGGGAATATTTACGTGGCCGACACCGGTAATGAGACGATTCGGATGATCACGCCCGTGGGCCTGGTGACAACGCTCGCGGGCGTGAGGGGAGCTCCCGGCACGAACGACAGCGCCGCGGGCAATGCGCAATTCAACCAACCGTGCGGGGTTGCCGTGGACAGCGTGGGCAATGTCTATGTGGCGGACCGAGCGAACAGCGCGATTCGGAAGATCACACCCGCGGGCCTGGTAACGACGCTGGCGGGCGTGGCTGGTAGTAACGGCATCGCCGACGACACCGGCAGCAAGGCCCGGTTTTACCATCCCGCCGGGGTTGCCGTGGATAGCGTGGGTAATGTCTATGTGGCGGACACCGGGAACGATACGATTCGGAAAATTACACCAGGGGGCGTCGTCACGACGCTGGCCAGCCAGGCCGGAAATGTTGGCAGTGCCGACGGGTTGCCCGTCCTCGCCCGCTTTAACGCTCCGCTCGGCGTAGCCGTGGATGGCCCGGGCAATGTTTATGTGGCGGACACCGGGAACAACACGCTGCGGAAGATCACGCCAGGGGTTACGGTCACGACGCTGGCCGGCTTGGCCGGAAGTTCCGGCACCAATGACGGCGCCGGCAGCGGCGCCTGGTTTTGCTCTCCCTCCGGCGTGGCCGTGGACAGCGCGGGCAACCTCTATGTGGCCGATACTGATAACCACGCGATTCGGCAGGCGGTGCCGGCGGGCGTGCTCAGCGGCGTGCCCTCCGCCTACCTCACCAACTGGTTCAGGGTCACGGCGACCGACGCCGAGGGCTGCGCCGGTGAAACGATTTACACGCTGGAGGTGCCCAGCCCGGTATTCCGGGTGCTCGGCAACCATGGCCTGACGATTACCAATGGCGAGACTACCCCCACCGTCGCCGACGGCACTGACTTCGGTACGACTCTCGAACATGGTGGCCAGGTGACAGAAACCTTCACCATTACCAACGCCGGCACGGGCCTCCTGCATCTCACCAACGCGCCGAGAGTGACGCTGACGGGTGCCAATGCGCAGGACTTCACCGTCACGCAACAGCCCGTCTCCCCGGTGGCCATGGGGTCCCCGGCCAGCTTCGAAGTCACTTTCGCTCCGAAGGGCTACGGCCTTCGCTGGGCTGAGGTGAGCATCGCCAGTGATGATCCGGCCAATAACCACTACGTGTTTATGGTCCAGGGCACTGGTAGCGACTCCGAGTTGAAGGCCTTCTTCAGCTCCGCCGCTGACGTCCCAGTCCCCTCTTTCTGGAGCGGGGGCGGTTCCCCGTGGGTCAGCGTGGACTTCGGGCTGGGCTTCGCGCCGGCCCCAGGCACGGAGCTGACGGTGGCGAATTACTGGAACTCGGCCGCGAGCGGCAGTGCGCTCTTGCTCACCAATGGCGAGCCAGTGACGATGAGTTATGGAGGAACCAACTACGACTTCGTCGTCCACTACCTCGGCGGCAGCCTCGGCGGTGACGTGGTGCTGGAATGGGCCTACGACTGGCCTTTCGGCTGGGGTTTTAACACTTACGGCCAGCTCGGCATCAGCCCCGTCCAGTACATCGCCAGTTTTGTGCCTGTGGCCGCCAGGACGGGCCCCGGTTCGGCGCTCTACGGTAGAACAGTGTTAGCGATGGCGGCCGGCGCTGGCCACAGCCTGGCGCTTCTCTCCGACGGTACCCTGGCCGCCTGGGGCTGGAACGCCCGTGGCCAGCTCGGCAATAACAGCACCAACGACAGCGCACTGCCGGTGCCGGTTGACATGGGTACGAACTCGGCGCTGTACCGCAAGACGGTCGTGGCCGTCGCAGCGGGCTATGCCCATAGCCTGGCGCTTTGCTTGGATGGCACGCTAGTCGCCTGGGGCGCCAATGACGACGGCCAACTTGGCGATGGCACCTTCACGGACCGTTCCCGCCCCGTAGGTGTTAGTGGTCCTTCTATCGGCGCAGTGGCCATCGCTGCGGGCGAGCTTCACAGTCTGGCGTTAAGCGAGGAGGGCACCGTTTATGGCTGGGGCGCCTACCCGGCGTCAGGGAATGGGAGTGCGGTTCCGTGGCCAGTTAACAAGGGCGCTTATTCTGCGCTCCTGGACAAGCAGGTGCAGGCGATCGCGGCGGGCAGCTCCCACAGCCTGGCGCTTTGCTCGGATGGGACGGTCGCAGCCTGGGGCGTCAACGACTATGGCCAACTGGGCAACAACAGCACCAGTGACAGCGGATTGCCGGTGGCGGTCAACACGAACTCGGTCCTCTCTGGCAAGACAGTGGTCGCCCTGGCGGCGGGCGCCCTTCACAGTCTGGCGGTTTGCTCTGATGGGACGGTGGCCGCCTGGGGCGACGATGGCGCGGGCCAGCTCGGCGATAACGGGGCCTCGGGACATTATAGCGCCGTGCCGGTGCGGGTGAACGCCAACTCGGCCCTGCTGGGTAAGGCGGTGGCCACCATCGCGGCGGGCGAGTTGCACAGCTCGGCGCTCTGCTCGGACGGTTCGTTGGCCACCTGGGGCACTTTTTCATTGTTCGACAACAAGGGATCAGGGAGTTCGGTGCCGGTGGCAATGAATACACCGGGCCTCGGCGCAAGTGAGCGCTATCTCCAGATCTTCTCCGGCCCGTGCGCCGATTTCGATCTGGCCCTGGTTGGAGAGTACGCGCCGCAACTGGCCGTGACCGGCAACGGCCTGGCGATTACCAACGGTGACAGCCTGCCCCGCACTACCGATGGCACGGATTTTGGCAGTGTTCTGGCCTTGGCCACTGCCCCCGGCGCCGCGTCCCAGACGCGGACCTTCGTGATCCAGAACACGGGCCTCGGGCCCCTGGCCCTCGGCACGCCCCCCGTGTCGCTGAGCGACACGAACGTGGGCTTCCAGGTCACCACTCAGCCGCCGGCCTCGGTACTTGCCGCCGGGGGCACTGACGCCTTTCAGCTCACCTATGAGCCGGCCGCAATCAACACGACGAACACCGCCATAGTCTGCGTCAGCAACAATGCGCCGAACCAGAATCCCTACCAATTCACCGCTCGGGGCGTCGGCAGTTTCACGATGGACGCCGTGTATGACTCGCCCACTAACGTGCCGATTGTCTGCCGCAACTTCAACGCCCTCGGCTGCTCCATCAACCCGGCGCTGAACTTCGCAGCCAATGCTTCCTACGGAGGGGAGTTGACCGTCGTGGACACACGGGGGACGGGCATTACCAACCAGTTCAATAACCTGACCAACGGCCAGGTGGTGACGTTGGGGTATCACGGGATGGACTACAGCTACGTGGCCTACTATAACCAGAACCCTTACGGCGTCAACCACAACCTCACGCTCTGCTGGGCCAGCAATGCCTTTTGGGGCATAAGCCACGCGCAAGCTTCCCAGATCTTCGGCACAGACGTGCAGATTACGTACACGGTCAACGCCCCGTGCAACGTGAGCGCCGCCCTGTCCACCAACGGCGGCCTGAGCTACGATTTTCCCAATCCCAGCTTCAGCGGCGGTTACGGGACCAACGTTGCGTCAGCATATGGTAATACCAATGTTACCTTCACCTGGCATGCCGGGAGGGACTGCCCCGGCCAGCTTTTGTCCAATGTGCGTTTCAAAGTGAGGGCCGATTTCGGCTACTTCTACGAACACGCCTATTCACTGCCTATCACGGTGGACACGCAAAACACCCCGATTACCGTGGGCGGCCGGGTGCGGGCGATGATTCCTCCCGGCACCCCCGGCGCGCCCATTACGAACGCTACCGTGAGCATGGCGGGGGTCGCCGGCTCGACGGGCACCAACGGGGATTACACGCTCAGCAACGTTCTGCTTTCCAATGGCAACACCATGACCATCACCGCCAACGGGTTCGTGCCCTGGTCGGGGATACCCCCGGTTCACCCAGGCGCGAGCCCCGCGGTTGTGGACGAGTTCTTATGGAACACTATCTACTTGAACACGAACACCCCCCAGGTCAAGCGTCTCACGCCTCAATACAACGGAATCTTTTTGTCCGGTATTTCGTTTCAGAACAAGTTCACGGCCGATGTTTCCTGGTTCGGGTTGTCCCCGGAGCGGGTTGATTTTTACGTGGACGGCGACTATTCCCTCTCCGTGCCCGCGACCAATACCCCAATCAGCACTATCATTGACATGGGGGGATTGCCTCCGAGCACGGTGCATGGGGGCAACACGGTGGCGGCAGTGGCCGTCGCGAACAATTACGTTCTTGGCGACGTGTACTCTCCGCCCTGCACCAACGACGTGACGGTCATTTCTACGCCCGCTCAGCCAAGCTTGACCAACCAGCTTGCTTCGCCGGACCCCACCCTGCTGGCTTTCACCGTCACGGTGCCGCCCGCCGGGTCGGGCCTTGACCTGGGCATCCCGTTCCTGCCGGACCTCAACCTGCTTTTCTCCGGCCAGGAAAAACTGACCTATTCCGTCCTGAGCGGCTGTTGGACCATTGAGTATGACCAGCTCGGCAATCCACCCGGGTTCGGCTGGGGCCTGTGGAATGCCAACTTCGGCTTTAGCGCTTGGGCCGCCGGCACTGCCGCGGAAAACAGTCCCTTCGTGGTGGACTCTGTGAGCATGCAAATGTCTTTCAACGCCAAGGACAAGATCCTGAGCATCTACATCCTGGACTTCTTGGGGCCCGAGGGGGTGGCTATCACGGAAATACTGAGTGTTCTTTCGGACATCGGTATCGATATTAACTCGCTGCAGCGCATCGATATCTACGGCCTACTGGACATTGACATCAGCCTGACCTGGAGTTGTCTCCAGAACGCCTTTACCAGCACCGAGCTGACCCCGACTGTCGGCGCGGAAGCGTCTTACGCCCCGAGCATCGGGGTCGCTTCCCTGGACGCGAGCCTGACGGCCACGCTGAGCCTCCCGATCCAATTAGCGCCGAGTTTTGCATGGGCGCTCGACGGACAACTCTCCTTTTCCTTTAGCGCTTCCGCGCTTTTCATTATCAACTATTCGCACACCTGGGTTCTGCTGAGCTCTCCACCCCCGATCGCCCATGGTGACGATTGGCGGCCGTCTTTTGTGGTCGTGATGCGCGGCAAGGACGGCACGCCGGTGGTGTTCGAGGGCACGCGGCTGACGATGAGCGACGCCTGCCCGCGCCCGATCAGCCGCGACTACCTCAAAGCCGGCCCGCCGATCTTCCTGCCCGCGGAGTCAGGCGCCAAAGACCTGGCCGTTGCGCCTGTCGCAGGATCCCTGGAAAGCTTTCGCCAGATCAGCCGGGCGCCGGTTAAGGGCTCCGTGAGCGGGGCGGCGGGTCGATTCAGGAACCCGCAAGGGCCCCTGCCCCATCCCAATGCCGGCGGTGGTGGAATTGGCACCAACACCAACCAGGTGGACCTGCTGCTGGTGCAGAAGACCTTCCCCTACTCGCAGCCGGCCATCGCCGCCTACGGATCGGAGCTGATGCTGCTCTACGTGGCGGACAACGGCAGCAGCAATAGCGTCCAGTTCAGCGGCATCGACTGGACCCGCTGGGATGGCACCAACTGGAGCCTCCCGCAGTCGATCTCGACTAACCTCCAGGCCGAATACGTGCCCCAGGTCAAGTATGACGGCAACGGCGATGCCATCGCCGTATGGCAGCGCGTGGCCGACCCGACTTTCACCGAGACGAATATAACCGGACTGGCGGCGCGGATGGAGATCGTCTGGTCGCGCTGGAGCCGCGCCAGCGGCGCCTGGTCGGGACCGGTGCCGCTGACGGGCCATGATCACTTGCACAACGTCCCGTTGCTCTGCGGCCCGATGGCCAACGGCGATCTGCTGCTGGTGTGGACCGAGAACCAGCAGAACCTGCTCATGGGCACCTACGGCAGCCCCGACACGGTGTATTGGCGCGAGTGGGGCGCGGCCAGCGAGAGCTGGGGCCCCGCGCAGGTGCTGGTGGAGGGGCTGGCCTATCGCTTTTCCCAATCGCTGGCTGGCGCCGCCAACACCGCCGTCTATGCCTGGGCGCAGAGCCTCGATGGCGTGCTGACCAATGCGGCAAGCCAGCAGGTCTTTTACACGACTTACACCAACGAAACCTGGGTTTACACCAACGGAACCTGGGTGGCGCCCGTCCAATTCACCCCTGCTGGGACTGCCAACCGGAATGTCCGCGCCTTGGTTTCGGACTCAGGCGACACTTTCCTGCTCTGGAACACAGACGCCGGGTTGGTCCTCAACCGCAACTTCTCGGGTACCAACGACCTGCTGCGGACGGATTCGCCAACCAATTCGCAAACCGCCACCTTCGCCGACTACGCGGCGACGTTGGGCCCCGACGGCAACCTCGTGTTGCTCTGGCAGGGCATGACCACCAACGGCTCGCACCTCCATTACCAGGTGTACGATCCGCTCTCCGACACCTGGAGCCAGGATGCATTGTTATGTCAGGACCCGCCACGGGAGCGCGGTTTTGTCCCCGTGTGGGACAACGTGGGCAATCTGATTGTGGCCTACAACAAGGAGGAAGTGCTCTACACGAATCTGACGTTCGCACTCACCAACGGGAGTCAGATCACGCTCAGCACGAATATCACCGGCCCGTTGACGAACGCGACCCAGATCACGGTGACCAACATGGCGCAGGCAGGCCAGGTGGACTTGGTGGTGACCAAGCGCGCGCTCATCAAAGATCTGGCCCTGGATCCGGGGGACTTCTTAGCCGCCGGGGTCAACTATATGCCCGGCGATCCGCTGATGCTGACGGCGGTGGCGCGCAACGACGGCAACGTGGCCGTGAGCAACGTGGTGGTCGGCTTCTACGACGGTGGCACGGACACCAACGCGGGTGGGATCCTGATTACGAACGTGGTGCTGCCCGGGTGGCTCCAGGCCGGAGCGAGCAACACGGCCATAGCGGTCTGGGTGGTGCCGGGACCGCCCGCGCCACATACCCTTTACGCCATTGTCAATCAGGCCGATTTGGCCAGTGAATTCAACGAATCGAACAACGTCCAGTCTGTCAACATCGGCGGGACGGACCTGGCAGTTTCGCTCGACTCGTTTCTGGCGGAGACGAACGGGGCGGTGCGAGTGGTCGCGCGAGTGCAGAATGTCGGCGCGCCGGCGGCGACCAACTCGATCCTGGCGATTCGCCCGGCTGGCAGCACCAACGCGCCGCTGGCCACGGTCGCCGTGCCGGCTCTCCAGCCCGGGCAGTTGGCGCAAGTCGCGTTGGATTTGCTCCCAGGCACCCAACCGCCGGGCACAGCCCTCTACACCTTGCACGCCGACGACACGGGCGTAGTTCCCGACGTGAATCCAGGCAACAACTATGCTACCTTCGCTGTGAACCTTTGGTTGGAAACAGGTGGCGGAACCAAACACGTAATGGTTAACACAGCCTGTTACCCTGCCGCCGGCGGCACGATTACGGGCGGCGGCATCGTCAATCTCGGAACTAACGTGACGGTTACGGCGACGGCGAACCCAGGTTACAGCTTTGCCAGTTGGATGGAGGACGGGACCGTCGTGAGCACGTCGGCGAGCTACAGTTTTGCTCCTGTCTCCAGTTGTAACCTAGTCGCTTTCTTCTCGCCGATTACCACCATTAGCATCGGAACAACGGTGATGTCCAGAGGCGGTTTCACTCTGCCATTCACTTATGCTCCCGGAGCACACTGCAGTGTCTTATGCACCACTAACCTCGCATTGCCATTGACCAATTGGACCGTCCTTGGCACTGCAACCGAGTCTTCTCCCGGCCAGTACGAATTCACCGATCCTCAGGCGGGAAGCTCTGGCGAGCGCTTTTATATCATCCGCTCACCATGAGGGGGCCCCGCCTACCGAGTGCCTTTGCTCGGTCGTTGCCGCTTATGCGGCTGATGCAAAAGCGAACGAAACATCGCATGGGCCATTGGCGGAATGCCCGGCTGCCGGGTTGTGCCCTGCAGCAGTTGGCCCTTCGCGTCCATGCCGCCCTTGATCCTGCGGAAACTTCTGATGTGCAAACAGCATGGCGGCCGTTTCCAACCAGGACGCCCGCTGGCAACCCGCTACCGAACCGGGTTTGGAGGGGACCAAAAGCTGGCGCGTCCAGCAAGTCGTGTATGGCAAGGAGCGTACGTTGGTCATGACCTACAACCAGAATCTCTATGAGAGCCAATGGGCAACCGCGCAGCATGATCTGGCCCAGGCGCTGAGCCAACTGGCCGCCCTGCAGCGCAATCTCCTGGACCGGGCCGCTGGTCTCGTTAAGGGAGGCAGCGCGCCGACGGTCGAATCGGTAAAGCGCAAGTGCGAGCAGATGCTGCATCGGCAGCATTTGCGCCAACTGGTGGCGACCACCGTGACGCTCGACGCCGGGGGTGTGCCCCAACTGACTTATGAAGCCCCGGCCAATGAGCAGGAGAAGTTAAAAGATACCCACCTCGGCAAGACGCTGCTCATTACCGGCCACAAGCAATGGACCGACGCGCAGATCATCCGGGCCTACCGGAGCCAGTTCGTGATCGAGGAGATCTTTCACGAGATGAAAGATCGCCACAGTGGGGCGTGGTGGCCGTTGCACCACTGGACCGATAGCAAAACCGAGGTTCACGGACTGTATTGCACCATCGCGGTGCTGCTGCGCGCACTGCTGTGGCGGCGGGCGCAGCGAGCGGGCCTGCAATTATCGATGAGCGCTTTGTTGGAAAAGCTGAGCCAGATGCGCCAAGTCATTAACGTCTTCCCGAGCAAGCGCGCTGGTCAGCCCAAGCCGGAGCAGACCGTGCTGACCCAAAGAGATGAAACCCAACAGAAGTTGATCGAGATCCTGGGATTGCAGCCCTCCCAATCAGCGATTTAGGGGATAGGGCGACGAAGCCGTAAGTGGCTGATAATCAGCCAACTCTGAACCACGCTTGAAATAACTCGTAAACTGGGGCTAGGCAACTGCCAAAGAGCGGTGGGCCTATGCCAGGGCCTGGCTCGGGGTTGAGATACGCCGCTGCCGCCGAATTTCGTCCCTACTCTTTTCCCGCCAAATACGCATGTACCAGTAAAGGCATGGATGGGATGTCCTGGGGTTCGGGAACCGCCGGCGGACAACGTCCTTGCCAAGCCGAAGATGCAACCAAACGTGGAAAGGCGCCTGATGAAGAGAATCAATCTGCCGAAGCGGGCACTTCCCCTCGCCGTCTTGGGTCTGGCCTGCTTTGCCACACGAGCCGGGGCTAAGGGCCACCTTGGCATAGGCAAGGCGGCCGTGGGCGACGTTTGGGCGGAGCGCGCCGGTGGCACGCCACCGGCCGCCCGTGAGTATCACACGGCGGTGTGGACCGGCAGCGAGATGCTCGTTTTTGGCGGATACCTCTGGGGCCCGTACGGCGCGACCAACGCGGGCTATTTTTCTGATACCTGGTCCTATTATCCGTACGCCGCACCACTGCGGATTGGCCTCTCGGGTCCCGGTCAAGCTGTCGTGGCCTATCCGCGCTGGTCCAGCCCGCTGCTGCTGCTGTGCCAGGGCTCTGATCCGGGCAAGAACCAGTGGGCTGTGGTGACCAACGCGGTGAGCCAAGTGGGTTCCGAAAACCAAGTCATCCTCTCCCCCCTGGCTGGCAATCAGTTCTTCCTTCTGGAGTACCCATGAGAGCCCGTTTGGCAGGTCGGCAAACCGCGAGGCTTCACGGTTCGCCTGTTCAAGAGCACTTGGAAAAAGCTCAACAGCCTGGAATTCCTCCCTCCTTTTTGCCCCTGGAATACGCATGTACAGGATGAAGGCACACGTCGATGAAAACCACTCTCAATTCCCGAGCCTCCGTGGTCGGAGCCCTGTTGGCGGCGCTCGCCGGCTTGGCGGCCCTCAGCCCCCACTCCGCTGGCGCCCAAACGCCGACGCGCGACACTGGCTTTCAGCCGGCGGTGAACCGCCCGGTGTACGCTCTGGCGCTGCAGGCGGACGGAAAGATCCTGGTTGGCGCCTCGGACGAATTGCCGGGACCGGTGTCGGAAACCCAGGTAGCCAACGTCCTGTATCGCCTGGAGCCGGATGGGAGCCTGGACAAGGGATTTAGCGTCACGAATCTTTGGCTCACCCTGCTGGACCCGCTTGCCGCGGTAACCAGCCTTCTCGTGGAAGGGCAGGGATCGGTCCTGGTCGGCGGCTCCTTCCCCGCAAACGCGGCCAACTTAGCCGTGGTAAGTACGAACGGGGCCCTTAACCCGGGATCGGCCCCGGAGTTCGGGGATTTTTATGGGAGAGACTTTTCCACGGTGGACTCGCTGGCCTATTACGGGGAGGGAAAGGGACTCCTGGTCGGCACCGACAATGTCTTTGATGGACACGGGAACTATCTTACCACTGTTTACACCGAGCGATTCAATGCGGATGGGTCGCTCGACACGACGTTCAAGTCGGCGGTCACCGGCGCGCTGAGCCTGCTGGCAATCCAGAGGGACGGGAAGGTCCTCGTCTGGGGCGGAGGTTCGATTCGGCGGCTCAATGCGGACGGTACATTGGACAGCGGCTTCAACGCCGTGCCGGTCGCCTCGGTGGCCTCGGCTCAGGTGCAGCCGGACGGGGAGGTCCTGCTTGGTGGAGGCTTCACCAACGTCGCTGGCCTGCCACGGGCCGGCTTGGCCCGCCTGAATGCCGACGGGACCGTGGACAGCGCGTTCAACCCGAGGGCTGACAGGTCGGTTTGGTCGCTGGCGTTGCAGGCGAACGGGAAGGTCCTGGTAGGCGGCGATTTCAGCACGCTGGACGGGCAGGCCCACCACAGCCTGGGGCGGCTCAACCCCGACGGGACTGTGGATAGCCAGTTCAACGCGTCGGTAGATCCCGATCTGGGTGTGGGGATGCTGGCCTTGCAGGCCGATGGGAAGATTCTTGCAGTTACGAACCTGGCGGGGCAGGCGCGGTCTGGCATCGGGCGGCTAAACAACACCGAACCGGCCACGCAGAGTCTGACCTGCAACGGTTCAACCATCACCTGGATGAGAGGCGGCGCCAGCCCCGAGGTCTGGCACGTCACCTTCGAGGTCTCCACCAACGGCGGCAACTGGGGCCTCCTTGGTCCGGGCACCCCCATCCCCGGCGGCTGGCAACTGACTAATGCGCCCGTGCCGTGGGGCAGCACCCTTCGCGCCCGAGGATATATTTTCTCCGGGTACGACGCCGGCTGCAGTTGGTTCGTGGAGACACTGCTGTCCGTCGCGGCCCCTCGCATCCTCGTCAACGATGGCCAATTCGGTTTTGGCACCAACGGCTTCGGTTTCAACCTGGCCGGCACGCCGGGCCAGGTCGTGATTGTGGAGCGCTCGAGCGATCTCATCCATTGGTTGCCAGCACAGACCAACAACCTTGCCGGCGGCACGTTCTGTTTCAGCGATCCCACCGCCACGGGGCTAGAAACGCGATTCTACCGCGCGCGGCTTGGCCCCTAAGCTGCTCCCTCTTCCGGATGATGCCGGGTTGGCCGAAGACTGCCTTCCTGACGTTGTGCCCGTTGGCGCGGTCGTACGCCTCGTTGGCCTTCTTGGTCTTCTGGCACATACGCGCCATCACCCATTCGGTCGTATCACCATCCATCTTCAGTGCATTGTTGTTCGTGACTCTAAACACATCGTGTCGGACGGTGTGAAACCGACTACCCGAGGGGCGGGTTACCCATTCCCCGATTCCCGCTCGCTCCACCAGCGCGCCAATCACATCTTCGGCGGCGGTCAAGGCTGACTTGTGCTTCACGGCGTCGATTTTGGGCCCGAAGGCATGCCCAAGGACGGCATCAGGAACCTGGAGCCTCCGCGCATGAGGTCGCGGTTGAGCTGAGCCGGGTGATGCTGGCCCAGGAACTCCCGCAGGAACTCGACCGTGCCCGGGAACCGGGCCTGCCAGAACGGCGACCCGTCGATCTTGATGAGGTAACCCATGCTCATAACTATTAGGTGTCCTTTCTCTTTGATGTGAGCCCCGGCCACGGAACGGCGTAACAAGACCTGGGGATGAGCGCTACGCCGCATGAGGCTAAAGACAGGCCGCGGGCGTTCCTGAGGAGGCAAGAACGCTCAAGGAAAAGTCTCAGGAAACAGACACGTTTTCGGCACCCGGAGGGGTCGGCGGAACTCCGCCGGACGCCTTGGAGACAAGGTCCGAGGCGGCCTCTCCAAACCGTGCCAAACGAACAGGCATGA
>Ga0326728_10017668_pt1 | contig 14224 bp, 9 predicted proteins | sample MB3enrmetagenome_FD_207602 | JGI IMG/M metagenome (GOLD analysis project Ga0326728, IMG submission 207602) | Lab enriched peat soil microbial communities from McLean, Ithaca, NY, United States - MB31MN | ecosystem: Environmental > Terrestrial > Soil > Wetlands > Peat | place: USA: New York...
ACTTTGGCGATGCTGATTTCCGCGTTGGGGTCGATGAATTCGTCGATTCTGAGCGGCGCGCGCGTGCCCTACGCGATGGCGCGCGATAGAATTTTCTTTAAGATCGCGGATGGCATACATCCGAAATGCCGCACGCCGGCGCGGGCACTGATTTTTCAGGGCGTGTTGGCAAGCGTGCTGGCGCTGAGCGGAACGTTCGAGGAGCTGACGAACCTGTTTATTTTTGCGGGCTGGATTTTTTATGGGCTGGCGGTGGTGGCGCTGTTCCGGTTGCGCCGGAGGGAACCGGAAATGGAGCGGCCGTACCGCTGCTGGGGGTATCCATGGGTGCCCGGAGCGTTTGTGGTCGGGGCGCTGGCGCTGACGGTGAATTTGTGGCTGGATCGGCCGGGCCGCTCGACGATTGGGTTGCTGCTGATACTCGGTGGGTTGCCGTTTTACAAGTGGTGGACCAGGAGAAGCCGCGCCGTGCAGAGCTAACGGAGCGCGTCACATATCTTGCCCAGGCCCTGCAAGGCAACACCAAGGCACAGGGCAAAGCCGGGGAGAATCACCCAACTGACCATCAGCGCAGCGAGCGCAGTTCCTTTGGTGTGAAGGGGGACCTGAGGATCAACCACAAACGACCAGGGGAGAATCAGCAAGAAAAGCACTCCAAGAGCCAGGGCGGGAAGGGAGGCCGCGAAATATACGCGCCAGCCTGTTGCCTGCGACCGCCGGGAGAGATATGCACCGATCGCTCCGATCAAGGGCAGGCTTAAGATCCAAGGAAGATAAAGAACGATTCCGCGCGGCTCACCGGGGTGAGAGGTCATTGCCCGCAAGCCGGCAAACTGCATCAGCGCCAAGAGGACATACGCAGAGAATAGAGTGACGAGCCCGGGAATCCACAACTGCGAGACGCGGTTTTGCATGAAAGCCTCCGATTTTGCCGAGAGAATGTCGCGGCGAAGTTCCTGCCAACTGGAAACCTGAGCACACGTACGGCGAACTGCCTCCGACTCCGAAAAGCCTTGGGCCAACAGGGAGAGATAAATGTCTTCGAGGTGCGCGGCGAGCTCTTCTCTCACCTGCAGCGCCTCCGCCTCCGAAAGAGGTATACGGCTGAGGCGGTGGTTCACATAAGCGAGCCAGTCAAGCATGGTTCACCTTGGCGACGCGGCGCATGGCGCGGAAGAGGTCAGCCCACTCGGCGCGGAGTGGCACTAGCATCTTTCGGCCGCGCGGCAGCAATTTATAGCAGCGGCGACGGCGGCCGTTTTCGCTGGTTTCCCACTCGCCACGCACCCAGCCGCGATTTTCCATGCGATAGAGGAGGGGATAGAGCGCGGCGAGGGTGAAGCGGAGGGCACCCGCAGAATCCTGTTCGATGCGGCGGGAGATTTCGTAGCCGTGGAGGGGTTGCCGCTCCAGGACGCTGAGGATGGCGAGTTCGGCGGTGCCGCGCTTCAGTTCGGTGCGAATCATGGCGTGCCTCTTACATATAAGAGTCTTATATATAACGGTGCATTTGTCAACTGTACGAAAGTACCGCCGGGGGCGACTGCTCAGGGGTACAGCAAATACTTGCGGCGGACTTGATCGAAGGCCGCGAGCGCCTCGGCCCAGCCGCGGACGATTTGCTCCGGGGATACACCGGCTTGGAGATCGCGCACGGTTTGGTCATTACCGATGAGCTGCAGGATTTTGGAGGAGTCGAACTGCTGCGGATATTTCTTTTGCAGAATAGCGGCAATTTCCAAGCCCATGCGCATGGAGCGCGCAGCCGCGCGATCCGTGATCTTGACGCCGACGCCGCCGCAACGCTGCCCGGCGTACAGACCGCTGACGGGAATGAAGGGCTGATTGGAAAAGCGCAGGCCGGGAAGATTCTTGGCGTTCAATTCCGCGGCAATTTCGGCGCCATCCATCCAGGGCGCGCCGAACTCTTCGAAAGGCGTTTCCGTGCCGCGGCCGACGGAGACGCCGGCGCTCTGGAGAATTTCCAGGCCGGGATAGAGGATGGAGCCTTTCAGCGTGCGGAGATTGGGCGAGGGGGGAATCCAGCGGCTGCCGGTGCTTTCAAAAAAATAATTGCGGCGCCAGTTTTTCATCCTGATGACCTGGAGATCGACGTTGATGTGATTTTCGGCGTTGTAGAACTCGGCAAGTTCGCCTATGGTGAGCGCGTAGCGAACGGGGATGGGATAGTAGGCGACGAAGCTGGTTTTGTCCGCATCGAGCATGGGCCCTTCGAGGATGTCGCCGCTCAGGGGATTGGGACGGTCGAGCACATAGAAGGCAATGCCGTGTTTCGCGGCTTCCTCCATGCAGTAGGCCATCGTGGTGGTGTAGGTATAGAAGCGCACGCCGGCGTCCTGCACGTCATAAACTAGCGCATCGATATCCTTCAACATGTCGTCGGTGGGACGCAGTTGCTCGCCATAAAGGCTGTAGATGGGGAGCCCGGTCGAGGGATCCTTGGAGGAAGAGACCTTGTCAATGGCGTGGCCGGCGATGCCGTGCTCTGGGCTGAACAGCGCGACCAACTCAACTCCGGGGGCCTTCGCGAGGACCTCTACTGTGGAGCGTCCCTGAAAATCCACGCCGGTGTGATTGGTGATGAGGCCGACGTGTTTGCCACGGAGCGAAGCGAATTTCTCGGATTCGAGGACGTCGAGGCCCGTTTGAACCCGGCCAACGTGGCTATGCTGGGGCTTCGCGTGCTTCTGAGCCGCAACAGCGAAGTGCGGCAGGAAAACACCGGCCAGCAGCGAAAAGGCAAACGCGCGGCGGAATTGGCGGAGGGGGCGGTTCAAACGGCCGATAGGTTCCATAGCTTCCAATGATATTCTGGAACGCGGCGTCCGCACCTTCATTGTGAGCAGGGAGTGCGCGTGCTATATACAGTCGAGGCGGCGGGCAGGCGACCGGGGGATTATCGAAACATGAACAGGCGTGCTGCCGGATGGTTGTTTCTGCCATTTTTGCTTCTATTGCTTATGACACTGAACGCTCGCAGCGACTCACGAATCGCGGAATCTGCTAAGGCCACGGCCGAACAGGAGAGATGGGTCGAAACAACTCTCCTGCAGATGAGCGTGGAGGAAAAGGTCGGCCAGCTTCTCTTCACGACGTATCACGGCAGCTTCACTTCCACGGATTCCGAAGCGTACGCGCAAATGATGCACGACGTGAACGAGCTGCACGTCGGCGGGTTCATTAACATCACGCTCGGATCGCCGTTGGGCATCGTGAAGAGCCAGGCGTACCCGACAGCGGTGCTCACGAACCAACTGCAATCCAAATCGAAGCTGCCGCTGCTGATTGGCGCGGATTTCGAGCGCGGCACGGCGATGCGCCTGGATGAAGGAACATCGTTCCCGACGGCGATGGCGCTGGCGGCCGCCGGAAATCCCCAGGATGCGTATACGATGGGGAAGATCACGGCGTTGGAAGCGCGTGCCGTGGGCATCCAGTGGATCTACGCTCCGGACGCGGATGTAAACAATAATCCGGGAAATCCCATCATTAATACACGGTCGTTTGGCGAAGACCCCGCGCGGGTTTCGGAATTTGTGAGCGAATTCATTCGCGGGGTGCAAGAGAACGGCGCGCTGGCCACAGCGAAGCACTTCCCCGGGCATGGCGATACGGCGGGGGATTCGCACATTGATTTGCCGGTGATCAAGGCCGATCCTGAGCGGCTGGAGCATCTGGAACTTGTGCCGTTCCGCGCGGCGATTGCGGCAGGCGTGGGCAGCATCATGACCGGGCACCTCGCGGTGCCGGCGCTGGAACCCGATGCGAATACGCCAGCGACGCTTTCTTCGCGCATTCTTACGGATCTTTTGCGCAGGCAATTGGGATTTGAAGGGCTGGTGGTGACGGACGCCCTGGACATGGGCGGGATCACGGTTCGTTTTGCGCCGGGAGATGCGGCGGTGCGCGCGTTTCTGGCGGGCGCGGACGCGTTGCTGATGCCGCCGGTGCCGGACGCGGCGTACGAAGCGCTGCTGGCCGCGGTCAAGTCCGGGCAGATCACCGAGGAGCGGCTGGACGGCTCGGTGCGGCGCATTCTGTTGGCCAAGGCAAAGCTGGGATTGAATAGCACCCGGCTGGTAGATCTGGATGCGTTGAATGCGAAGTTTGGCAGCGCCGCGTATCAAGCGGAGGCTCAGGAAATTTCGGATCGCGGGATCACGTTGCTGCGGGACACGCCGCACCGGTTGCCGCTCGACGGAACAAAGCCGCTGCGCGCGCTGCTGGCTTCGCTTTACGCGGATCCAGAGCCTTATCCGGGGGAAGACCTGGAACGGGAGCTACGCCTGCGGTTCGATTCGCTGATGGCGCTGCGCGCGGACACGACATTTGTGAAGGCGGACACGCTGAAATTGCCTTCGCCGGATCAATATGACGTGGCCATCCTAGCGTTGTTTGTGCGCGTAAGCGATCGCAAGGGCAATGTGGACGTCCCGGCAGACCAATTGCCACTGATCAATCAGATTTACAAGGCGGGCAGGCCGGTCATCACCGTCGGGATGGGCAGCCCTTATCTGATCGAGCGATTTCCGCAGGCAGAGACTTGGCTATCCGCGTTCGGGATCAGCGACGTGGCACAAATTTCGATTGCGCGCGCTCTCTTTGGGCAAATCCCGGTGCAAGGGCACCTGCCGGTGACAATTCCGGGCGTGGAGCTCAAGGCTGGCTTCGGTATCGAAGTTGCGGCCAATCCGATGACGTTGCAGGCGATGGACGTGCGCGGAGAAGCGCAACTGCAACCGGCGTTTGCCGTCGTGGAAAAGGCCATCGCGGACAAGGCGTTTCCCGGAGCGACGATGGCAGTGGGCTATCGCGGAAAGGTATCGCTGCACGCGTTTGGGAAGCTGAGCTATGACGCGAATTCGCCGGCCACGAAGATCGACACGATGTATGACATCGCGTCGCTGACGAAGGTGGTGGTGACGACCATGCTTGTCGAGAGGTTGGTGGAGGGTGACTTCCCTTCCCCGCTGGATCTCGATGCTCCCATCGAACGGTATCTTCCGGAATGGATTGACGGACCGCAGGTAGAGGGCCCGCACAAAATCGTGGCGCGGGATTTGCGCGAACTCGCCAATTGGCCTGGCGAGCGGCAAATCGCGTGGCGGCACAAAGTGACGGTGCGTCATCTGATGACGCACACTTCGGGGCTGCCGCCGTTCAAGGAGTACTGGCGCACCTCGCAGAACAAAGCCGAGACGCTGCGCCTGATTTTCGCGGAGCCGCTGGAATACGAACCCGGAACGAAGGTGGAGTATTCGGACCTGGGCATCATCCTGATGGCGGAGATTGTCCAGCGGCTGACGGGTAAGCCGCTGGACGAACTGGCGCGCTCGTTGATTTTTGGACCCTTGGGAATGAAGAACACCATGTACCTCCCGCCAAAGGATTTGTGGCCGGAAATTGCGCCGACGGAGATGGACAACGAGTTGCGCCACCGCTTGGTGCAGGGCGAAGTCCACGACGAGAATGCGTTCGTGATGGGAGGAGTTTCGGGACACGCTGGGGTGTTCAGCACGGCACCGGATTTGGCGGCATTTTGCCAGATGCTGCTGAATGGCGGAGTTTATGCGCACAAGCGGCTGCTGAAACGCGCGACGATTGCGGAGTTCACGGTGCCGCAGGCGCTGGCGCGGAATACGCGCACGCTGGGCTGGGCGGTGCCGACGGAAGGCGGTTCGAGCGGGCATTACTTTTCGGCGCACAGTTACGGGCACACGGGATTTACCGGCACAACGATTTGGATCGATCCGGACCGGCAATTGTTTGTGGTGCTGCTGACCAACCGCGTGAACCCGACGCGCGAAAACATGAAGATTGCCGATGCACGGCCGGCCGTGCACGACGCGGTGATGAAGGCGCTGGGGTTTGCGGGGGAGAGTGTGCCGGTTAGGTGACGGGCTGAACGTCATCAGTTATCAGTAATCAGTTATCAGGAATCAGAAAACAGGGAGTGGTGGCAGAGATCTCTGCGCCCCTTATCCCAGCACTCTATCTCTGGCGGCTTGGGCGAGGTCGGTGGGCTTGCCTAGGTCACGCCAATAGGCATCATCGGCGGGGAAGGCGAGGATGTTTTCGCCGCAGGCTGCCAGGCGGAGATAGACGTTGATGATGGAGAAGGCGCCTTCTTCGTGCATCAGGCAGAGGAGACGCGGAGAGATGATGTGGATGCCAGAGAAGGCGAGCTCCTGCAGCGGGACATCAGGGGCCAAAGCCCTCGAATTTGCTGCGCTGTTCGGCACGGCTGAAACCGTGCCCTCCCGAGGAGCATCTGCACAATGGCTTTGAGAGGCGATTCGCGTTTGCTTACCTGAAGCTTCCAAAGGTGAAGTGAGAGGAACTTTTGAAGTTGAGGTTCTTCGGGCATCCTCGTCGGATGCCCTCAGAATGACACCTTTGATTTTTTGGGCAGGCTGTGAAGCCGCGCCCTCCTGAAGAGTATTCGCGCGATAGCCGCGAACCAATTCAGGCTCTTGATCAAAGCTGGCGCGGCGGCCGCAAAGGCGCAGTTCGACATCAAACAACAATTGCCGGGAACTTTTGCGATGTTGAACTGCCAGTGTGGCTAGAGCGTGCTTTTCGTTGTGGAATTCGGTCATGCGGTGGAGATCGATGGTGCTGATGACGTCCACGTTGTGCAGGAGGAACGGCTCTTCGGAATGCGCGGAATCCTGGAGGAAAAACCAGGAGGCCTTTTTCAGGCCACCGCCAGTATCGAGCAATTGCTCCTCGCGGGAGATTGCGATGTGCAGGCCGAAATTGTTGTGGGCCTTGAGGTAATCGAGAATCATGTCCGGGAAGTGGTGGACGTTAATGATGACGTCGCGGATGCCGAAGGAACTCAGCCTTGAAAGAGTGATTTCGAGGAGGGTGCGGCCGGCAACTTCCACGAGGGCCTTGGGGCGAGTGTCGGTGAGCGGGCGGAGGCGCGTGCCGAGCCCCGCCGCCAGGATCATGGCTTTCATTTGTGACCTTCGTCCAAACTTACGGCGTGGCTGAAAAGGCGGCGGGAAAACAACAACAAGCATTTCCTCAGGGGCTGAAGCCCCGTGGTAGCCCAGCAGTCAATGTCGGAGCTAAAGCTCCGACCCCCTATGGGAAAAAGACTTTTTCCGCAAGCTGTGAAGCCATGCCCTGATGATAAGCGCAGATCTTCACGCAAACCCAGCAGCCCCGGCCTCCTAAAGAAAACTGCAAAAGTGGACCTCAGCGGCTGAAGCCGGATTGAACATGCACTGCTTGCGGCATGGCTGAAGCCATGCCCTGACGAGAAGCGCAGATCTTCACGCAAACCCAGCAGCCCCGGCCTACTAAAGAGAGCTGCAAGAGACTTCTCGGACGTGAGTGAAGGGGCTTTCATTGGCCCAGCTTTTCCAATTCAAGATGGCGCACGACGACTTCCAGGCCGTTTCGGATGCGCAAGCGCTTGGCCAACTGCTCCGCCAGAAAGACGGAACGATGCTGGCCGCCGGTGCATCCGAAGGACACCATGAGATTCTTGAAGCCGCGCTGCTGGTAGTTGTCCACGCTGGCATCCACCAGCGAGAGCACTCCCGCGAGAAACTGGTGTACGCTTTCCTGCTGGTTGAGGTATTCGATCACCGGCGCGTCTTTGCCCGTGAGGGATTTGAAGCGCTCCTCGCGGCCAGGATTCGGCAAGCTGCGGCCATCAAACACGAAGCCCCCGCCATTTCCCGTGTCATCCTGCGGCAAGCCGCGATGAAAGGAAAAGCTGAAGATGCGCACGACAAGATTTTGCGCTTCGGAAGCGAGGCCGCTGAGCTTCTCCGAGGCCAGCATGCCCTGAAACGCATCCATGAGCGTGGGCAGCTCGATCGGCAATTTTGTATTGTGAAGCAGCCAACGCAAGTTTTTCAGAGCGTAGGGCACGCTCTGCAGGAAGTGGGTCTTGCGCTCGTAAAAGCCGCGAAAACCGTAAGCGCCCAAGGCTTGCAAGAGGCGAGCGTACACGTAGGCGTAGTAAAAGTGCAGGAACGCATCGCGGTCCAGATCGAGAAATTCGCTTAACCGGTCGAGATACGCATCCAGGAGTCGCTGGCGGAGTTCCGGCGGCAGATCCGCTTTGGCATCGAACAACAGAGAAGCGATGTCATATTGCAGGGCGCCTTTGCGGCCGCCCTGATAATCGACGAAGAATGGCTGGCCATTGCGCAGCATTACATTGCGGGATTGGAAATCGCGGTAGAGAAAATAATCGCGGGGCGCGCTCAAGAGGAAATCGGTAAGGCGGCTGAAATCGTCCTCCAGCCCCTGTTCACTGAAAGGAATAGCGGCCAGTCGGAGAAAATAGTATTTGAAGTAGTTCAAATCCCAGGCGATGGATTGCCGGTCGAAGCTGGCGCAAGGATAGCTGGCGGAATAGTTCAAATCGCGGCCGGCTTCAACCTGAAAACGCGGCAGGACGGCGACGACTTTGCGGTAGACTTCAACCACCGGGGCGGCGATGTTCGCGCCATCGCGATTTTGCGAGAGAAACTCGAAAAGCGTAGTGTCTCCGAGGTCTTCCTCGAGATACGCGCCGCGGTCCAGATCTTCGGCATAAATCTCCGGCACCGGCAGGCCGTGTTTGCGGAAGTGCCGCGAGAATTCGAGAAAGGCGACGTTTTCCTCGCGAACGCCGTAGAGAATCCCGATGGCGCTGTCTTTTTCGTTGGCAAGTCGGATGATCTTGCGCCCGGAGCCGCCGAGGTCGCCCTGAACCGGCTGTATGCGCGCGGGAGGCGCATGAAAATGCTGCTCGAAGAGTTTCTTGAGAACATCCATAGACACGAGTTCCCGTAATTCCGTTTTGCGAGCCGGTTGGGTGCGTGCTTTTTCCATCATAGATGATTCCGGAGATGCGGATGGGGAGGAACACGGGATGATGTCGTGGGCGTTAATTCGGAGCAAGCCCGGCTATAATTTAGGAATGCCCATCCCAGGCAAGAAGCGCAGGCTGACGGAACGCCGGCAGACGGAACAACGGAATCCGGGCTCCAGGAATCTCGACCGCATGACGGCGGTGCAGATTGTGCGGCTGATGAACCGCGAGGACCGCAAAGTGCCTGCGGCAGTGGCGCGAGAGTTGCCAAGGATTGCGCGTGCGGCGGAGGCGATCGTACAAAGGATGGAAAACGGTGGAAGGTTGATTTATGTGGGAGCGGGATCGAGCGGACGCATCGCGGTGCTGGATGCTTCGGAGTGTCCGCCGACGTTCGGGACGCCGCCGGAATTGGTGCAGGCGCTGTTTGCCGGCGGAAAGAAAGCGATGACGCAAGCCGTGGAAGGCGCGGAAGACCGCCGGGGCGACGCGGTGCGCGATTTAAAACGGATTCGGCTGAAGGGCGCAGATGCCGTTGTGGGGATAGCAGCGAGTGGAACAACACCGTACGTGCTGGCGGCGCTGGCCTTTGCGAACAAGCGAAAAGCGCTGACGATTGCGATCACGTCGAACCGAAGATCGCCCCTTGCGCGTGCGGCAAGAATTGCCATTGCGCCAGCAGTGGGACCGGAAGTGATTGCGGGCTCGACGAGGCTGAAGGCGGGTACGGCGCAGAAACTGGTCCTGAACATGCTCTCAACCGCAACGATGGTGCGCTTGGGCCATCTGTATGACAACCTGATGATCGACGTTGCGCGGACAAATGAGAAGCTTCGGGACCGCGAGAAGCGGATCTTGCTGGAAGCGAGCGGGAGGGATGTGTCCGCCGTGGAACACGCTTTGCGTCAGAGCAAACACAACCTGCGCCTCGCGCTGATCATGCTGAAGCGGAACATTTCGGCGGAACAGGCGAAGAAGCGGTTGATGGCAGCCCGGGGCCAGTTACGCCGGGCATTGGGCGAATAACAGGGAAGACGGGGCATGGACAAATTTCAGATTCGCGGGGGCAAGCCGCTACAGGGAACGGTGACGATCAGCGGCGCGAAAAACTCCGCGCTACCGACGATGGCTGCGGCACTGCTGACCGCGGAGCCGGTGACGCTTCACAACATTCCGATGGTGCGCGACATCGTCACCATGGCAAAGCTGCTGGCGTTCATGTCCGCCAGGGTGACGACGACGGATTTCCCCGCAGCGGACTACACCATCGAGGCAACGTCGCTGAATGGCGCGGTGGCGCCGTATGAGCTGGTGAAGACGATGCGGGCATCCATCCTGACGCTGGGGCCGGCGGTGGCGCGTGCCGGGATTGCGCATGTTTCGTTGCCGGGAGGATGTTCGATTGGCGCACGGCCTGTGGATATGCATGTGGCCGCGCTGGCGAAGATGGGTGCAGAGATCAGCACGGAGCACGGATACATTCACGCAAAGGCGCCAGGCAATGGGCGGTTGAAGGGCGCGCATATCGTCTTTGAGAGAATTACGGTGACCGGCACGGAAAATATCCTGATGGCAGCGACGCTGGCCGAGGGCGAAACGAACCTGGAGAATTGCGCGCGCGAGCCCGAAGTGACGGACCTGATTCAGCTCCTGCGAAAAATGGGCGCGGAAATTCGCGGAGACAAGACTTCCACGCTGCGCATTCGCGGCGTGGAAAAGCTGCACGGCGCAATTCATTCCGTGATTCCAGATCGCATCGAGGCGGGCACTTTTCTGGTGGCCGGAGCCATGACCGGCGGCGATCTGACGATCACGAACTGCGCGCCGGCGCATCTCGGCGCGGTGATTGCCAAGCTGGAGAAGACAGGCGTGCCCATTGAAACGCTTGATGCGACGACCTTGCGGGTGCGGAGTGCGAAGACGCTGGCTGCGGCGGACGTAACCACGGAAGAGTATCCCGGCTTCGCTACCGACATGCAGGCGCAATACATGGCGCTGGCGACACAGGCGGAAGGCACTTCGGTGATTACGGAAACAATTTTCGAGAATCGCTTCCTGCACGCGAGCGAAATGATGCGCATGGGCGCGAACATTTCGATCGAGGGGCGGCGCGCGGTGGTGCGCGGGCCGGCCAAGCTGACGGGGACGACGGTGCAAGCGTCCGATCTACGGGCGAGTGCGGGATTGGTGCTGGCGGGGCTGGTGGCGTCGGGAGAGACGATCATTGACCGCGTGTACCACATTGACCGCGGGTACGAGAGGATCGTGGAAAAGCTACAAGCCGTGGGAGCGGATATCGAGCGGCTGCACGGCAAAGATTCGTAGACCTGTGGACCAAGAATAGACGATGAACTAGGGCGCCCGCCTCAGAAGGCGGCCGCTACAAGCCCAAGAGAAAAACGCTATCGCGGAACTGCTTACAGCGTAAAAGCGGCGGCCCATCGAAGCTCCCTTCGAGGCTCAGGGCAAGCAGGGTAAACAAGCCGCCCTTCGATGCTCAGGGCAAGCCGCACTCCAAGATGTGGGCGATTCGTGCCGGTTAAGTTCCAAGCCGCACGGCAAATTACCGCAAACTCTGGTACAATCCGCGAATTGCTTTGCACCCAGTAGCAAGGCAATTGTGAAGCGACACGGCAGACCAACGGGAGGGGCCAACCATGCGGAACACCGAACTGCTTGAGAAAATCGATGCCGCTATCGCCGAGAAAAGCCTTCTGAGGCATCCGTTTTATCAGGATTGGCAGGCGGGCAAGCTGAGCCGGGAAGCGCTGCAACTGTATGCCGCGCAGTATTACCGGCACGTCGAAGCGTTCCCGAAGCACCTGCGCGTGCTGGCGGCGCGCACCGAAGGCCCGCTCCGCGACATCGTGGCGGAAAACCTGGCGGAAGAGGAAAATCCCGCGCGCCCGCACCCGAAACTCTGGCGTGATTTTGCGGCGACGTTGGGCGTAAATGAAGAGGACATCACGTGCTGCCCGGCGTTGCCTGGAACCCAGACAGTTGTGGAGACGTTCCGCGAGATCGTGGGTGACCGGCCGGTGGCGGAAGCGGTTGCGGCGCTGTATGCCTACGAAGCGCAGGTGCCGGAGATCGCAACGACAAAGATTGATGGCTTGAAGAAGTTTTACGGAGTGGATTCGCCGAAGGGCTTGGCGTATTTTACGGTGCACGAAGAAGCCGACAAGTTACATCGTGCCGCGTGGCGTGATTGGCTCGAAGAACACGCCCACGGGGACGAGGAAGAGATCCTGGCAACGACGAATGAGGCGCTGGATGCGCTATGGGGTGCGTTGGACGCGGTGCATTGCGCGCACGTGTAGATTGGCGAGGGTGAGGAAAGAAAGAAGCGGAACGGAGTTGAAGTAGAAAGATTGCCGAGATGGGGCGCAGCATGCTGCGCCCCTACGAGTTCGGATAAGGCGCTCGCCCCGCAAAATCATCCGGGGCGCAAAGAACGCGTCTCAGAAGGCGGCCGCTACAAGACCAAACCCAAGAGCACAGTCAGGAGTGACTGTGCCACATAGGCAAACCCAAGAGAAAGGCGCCCGCCTCCCTCCTACGGCGGGCAGGCAGAAGGCGGCCGCTACAGGAACAAACCCAAGAGCACAGTCAGGAGTGACTGTGCCACATCCTGCAAACGAAAACTGCCGCATCAAAGAGAAAGGCCCCCTTGCGGGCGCCTTTTTATTGAGGTGAATTGGCGCAATGGATAGCGGCTAGTGTTGTGTCCCGAAAATTTCGTGCAAAAGTTCAGAGTCTTCAGGGGCTAAAGCCCAATTCACTCTACGGGCTTTACGCCGGGGCTGAAGCCCCGGCCTCCTAAAGAAAAATGCAATGAACTTCCGGGGTGACACACTAGTTGTCATTGATAGTGGGGGCCGGTGTTGGGGCGCCGCCGCCGGGGACGTCTTTTTTGTGGGCCTGCTTCTCGCGGGCTTCTCTAATGAGAGCCTTGCGGGAGAGGCGGATCTTGTTGCCCTCGATGGCCAGGACTTTGACGAGCACCTGATCGCCCAGCTTCAGTTCGTCGCGAACGTCGCGGATGCGATGCTCGGAGATTTCGCTGATGTGTAAGAGGCCATCGGTGCCGGGGAAAAGTTCGACGAAGGCGCCAAATTCCGCCAGGCGCACGACTTTGCCGAGGTAGGTCTTGCCCATTTCGGCGCTGGCGGTGACATCGCGAACCATTTGGAGGGCCTGATCGCCGCCGGCTCCGCTGGTGGAGAAGATGTGCACGGTGCCGTCTTCCATGACGTCGATCTTGACGCCGGTCTGTTCGATGATGGACTTGATCTTCTTTCCGCCTGGGCCGATGAGGTCGCGGATCTTGTCCGTGGGGATGCTCAACTTGTAGAGGCGCGGGGCATAGGGCGAAATAGCTTCACGGTGCGCGCCGAGGGTCTGCTCCATGGTGTCGAGAATCTGCAGGCGGGCCTTTTTAGCCTGCGCCAGAGCTTCGCGCATCATCTGGATGCTGATGCTGGTGACCTTGATGTCCATCTGCAGGGCGGTGATGCCTTCGCGAGTGCCGGCCACCTTGAAGTCCATATCTCCGTAGTGATCTTCCGCGCCAGCAATGTCCGTGAGGATAGAGTAAGTGCCATTATTGCCGACAACGAGACCCATGGCGATACCAGCGCACGCCGCCTTCATGGGCACGCCTGCATCCATCAGGGCCAATGAGCCGCCGCAAACGGTGGCCATGGAAGAAGAGCCGTTGGACTCCAGAATGTCGCTGACCACGCGCATGGCGTAGGGAAAATCGATCTCGGGCGGCAGCAGGTTGGCAAGCGCGCGTTCCGCCAGCGCACCGTGGCCGATTTCACGGCGGCCCGCACCGCGCAGCATTTTCACTTCGCCGACGCTGAAGGGCGGGAAATTGTAGTGCAGCATGAAGCGCTTAAAGGTGTCCTGCTCAAAGAGCAGGTCGAGGCGCTGCATATCTTCCTTGGTGCCAAGAGTTAGGGTGGCGAGAGCCTGGGTTTCACCGCGGGTGAAAAGGGCGGAGCCGTGCACGCGAGGCAGGAGGCCCACTTCGCAGGTGATGGGGCGAATCTGGTCGAACGCGCGGCCATCGGGACGCCGGCGGGCCTTGAGAACTTCCTCGCGGAAGTACTCTTCACGAAGCCGCTCAAAGGCGCGCTTGGTTAACGTCAGCTTCTCTTCGTCGTCTTCCGCGATGGGCTTCAGTATCTCTTCGAGCAGGGCGTCAACCAGGTGATAGCTTTCCTTTTTCGGATGCTTTTCGGTATTGAGCGCATCCTGGAGCTTCGCGCCATAGGTTTTCTTCAGGCTGTCGTAGATGGCTTTATCAAAGGGCAGCGGCTCAACCAACACCTTGGTGGGCTTGAGCTGGGCGTGGAGTTCCTTGATGCCGCGCAC
>Ga0326728_10017669_pt1 | contig 14224 bp, 13 predicted proteins | sample MB3enrmetagenome_FD_207602 | JGI IMG/M metagenome (GOLD analysis project Ga0326728, IMG submission 207602) | Lab enriched peat soil microbial communities from McLean, Ithaca, NY, United States - MB31MN | ecosystem: Environmental > Terrestrial > Soil > Wetlands > Peat | place: USA: New York...
TTGGTCGTGCTTACTCTTTTCTCTTAACAGGAGGTTTCTTTTTGGGGTAGACTGGTATTATACTTTTCTCATTTGACTGTTGTGAGTCTACCCTTCACCTAAAGATATATATAACGTCCATAAAATTTTAAAAATCTTGAAAGGGATTTAGGTCATCCATAAAAAAGTTGGCCCAATCAAGTACGGAATGGCGATTGCGGAATGCGGATTGAATAAAGAAACGGCTCAATGAGTTCGCGCATGGAGCATAGCGTAAAGCTGAAAGCCTAAGGCCGGTGAGCAAATGTTTGTTTCGTTCTTGAAGCGTGGAATAGGCTTTACAATTTAACGAAAATAGATGCATTATAATATGGCGCTAAACAAATGGGAGGTTAAGACATGAAAGGCAAGATGAAGAGGAAAACTCCCGAGATTGTCTTGAAAGAGGGTAAACCCTCTGCGGTCATTCTTGATATCGATGAGTATCGACAAATGTTAGAGCGTCTGGAGGACCTTGAGGATTTGAATTTGCTCAAAGAGATGAGGAAGAGACCTCTTAAGTTCAGAAAGCTCGAGGACTTTTTGAAGGAGTATCATCCAAGTGTATGAAGTCTATTTCCCCACCTTCCACCGGATTATTCCCCAGATTAGAACCTTAGCCCAAAATCCAAGGCCTTCGCGATGCCGCAAGCTTGCCGGTTCAAAGAACGATTGGCGAATTAGAATTGGAGACTACCGTGTCCTTTATGAGATTGATGAGAAGACAAGGGCCGTGAGGATCATGCGAGTGCGACATCGTCGTGAAGTATACCGGAGATAACATCGATACCCTTTCGAGAGGCAGAGCATGCGGTGAAATGATGGCTACCTCTCCAGGAAGCACAATGTTTTGAGGTGCTTCCATTTTTCAGTCAAATTCCTTGAAGCATTTCAAGGGAAGTCTGTGGGATTAGACCTTGAATATTTTCTACATTAGAGCGTAAGGAGGAAGACGATGGGGAAAATTATCGTTATTTATCACAGCCAGCAGTATGGGAATACGAAGATGCTTGCAGAAGCACTTGCGGTGGGGGCTCGGGAAGCGGGGGCTGAAGTGAACCTCATTAACACAAATGAGCGGCGGGTCACCCTGGAAGAATTTTTGTCCGCCGATGGGGTTGCGATCGGGACCCCTGACTATTTCTCATACGTCGCGGGTACGGTGAAGACCTTTTTCGATGATATGTACCTGTGGGATCAATCAGGCAAGCCTGTCAAGGGAAAACCGGCTGTCCTTTTCTTTTCCTGTGGCGGTGGCGGGAAAGTGAGGCAGCCTTTCGAATCCCTTGCTCAGCGCTTTTTCCAGCAGAAGGGGGAGACGGCAGGAAGTGAACGCCCCATTAGCAACGAAGCGAAGAAAAAGTGCCTCACACTAGGCAAGGACCTTGTTAAAAACCTAAGTCAAAGGACTTTAAAGAAATAGTCGGTGTCTTCCATCAAAGAGTTGGCGCAATCCAAATCAAATATGCGTTAACGGGTTGATGGAAAAATGATTGGGAGGGTCGAGATGGGATCATCTCTCCGATTTCTTGCCTCTTCTGTCCCACTCCCCGCCGTGGCTCTGGTAATCCCGATTTTCTATGATCGTCTGATCGACAACCTCTCCACAAATTAAGCACCGCCAGCTAAAGATGGGTCCATTTGGGCCGAAAAACTCCTCATGAATCATCATCCCGCTACATCGATCGCATTTCACATCAAGCTCCAAAGAATTATCCGTGTCAGATCACGGGGATTGGAATAAGGTAAACGCCGTAAATTTCCATCTCTCGATTTGGTTGTATATCGTTCTGGAGGCAACTTTTATTCTGGTTTTACTTCATAATATTCCAACATTATAACCTAATTTCCTTTTTGGGGCCATCTGGGAGGGGAATCGGTGACTCGAAAATGCGCCGTACACAGTAATCAGTGGCACTGAAAACCGTATCCATTAGTATCTCCGTGGGGAGTAGTGGAGCTCGAAGGGGTGGGGTACATTTGAATTTCGCTGACACCCAGAGTCCTGTAAGTCCTTGACCAATCTATTATATTTAGTTATTATTGTTTCCGTGTTCGCCCTCACCCCCGCCCTCTCCCCTGCCTTCGGCGAAGCGGCTTCGCGCAGGCAGGCGCCAGGGGAGAGGGGGATAGGGGATCGCGAATTCCGATGAATGAGCCACGTATCATGGTTGATTTTTTAGGAAATCTGAAAAGAACGGATTATTGCGGAGGTCTCAACAAAAAGGATGTCAACCGCGAAGTCACCCTTTTGGGATGGGTTCAACGGAGAAGGGATCTCGGAGGTCTCATCTTTATTGAATTGAGAGATCGACAGGGAATTGTACAAGTGGTCTTCAATCCGGAGGTGAGTCCAGGGGCGCACGAGAAAGCTCAATCCCTGAGAAGTGAATATGTCATAGCGGTTATAGGAACCGTGGCAGAGAGGCCGAAAGGGACGGCCAATCCAAAATTAAGAACAGGAGAGATTGAGGTTCTTGCGAAGGAGCTGAAGATTCTCAACGTTGCTAAGACCCCTCCGTTTCCCATTGAAGACGAGGCAGAGATAGCCGAGGAGACTCGTCTGAAATACCGATATTTGGACCTGAGGCGACCAGGGCTCCAGCGGAATTTGATCTTACGCCATCAGGTGGCCAAAGAGGTTCGAAATTACTTCGACCGACTGGGGTTTTTGGAGGTCGAGACACCGATGCTTTTTAAAAGCACCCCTGAGGGAGCAAGAGATTTTTTAGTTCCCAGCCGGCTCAGCCCGGGCCATTTCTATGCTCTGCCTCAGTCTCCCCAGCTATTGAAGCAGATCCTGATGGTCTCCGGGTTTGACCGATACTTTCAGATCGTGAGGTGTTTTCGGGACGAAGACCTCCGTTCCGACCGGCAGCCTGAATTCACGCAAATCGACGTGGAGATGTCGTTTGTCACGGTTCAGGATATCCAAAGAACGATGGAAGGATTGATGGCCCATATTTTTAAAGAGGTTTTAGGGATCGTCTTAGAACTTCCATTTCCAACTCTGACCTATGATGAGGCGATGAATCGATATGGAGCGGACAAGCCTGAAACCCGATTTGGAATGGAACTGAGGGATGTGACCGAAGCCTTGAGAGGGTCTTCCTTCCAGGTATTCAAAGATACCTTGGAAGGAAAGGGGATCATCAAGGCGATCCATGTGAAAGGAGGAAGCTCTTTTTCACGAAAGGAAGTCGACGATCTCACGCACTTTGTTCAGAACCTCGGTGCCAAAGGATTGATCTCGGCAAAAGTGGGTGCGAATGGATGGCAATCGTCGATTCAGAAATTTATTACCGAGGAAGAAAGGAAAGCGGTCGATCGCGCTTTGAATGCCGCGGAAAACGATCTCCTTCTCTTCGTGGCAGGGCCGTCCAAGGTGGTCAATCAATCCTTAGCCAACCTTCGCCTTCATCTCGGTGAGAGATTGGGACTTATTCCCAAAGATGAATATCGGTTTGTCTGGATCCTCGATTTTCCGCTTTTGGAGTATGACGAAGCCGAGGGACGTTATGTGGCTGTCCATCACCCTTTCACTGCCCCCAAGGACGAAGACATCCCCAAGCTGAAGGATCATCCGGAGTTGGTCAAGGCCAAGGCTTATGATCTGGTATTGAACGGGTCGGAAATCGGTGGAGGAAGCATTCGAAATCATCTGAGGGAGGTGCAATCTCTTCTGTTTGAGAAGTTAGGGATGAATGAGGAAGAGGCAAGAGAGAGGTTTGGATTTTTATTAGAAGCCCTTGAATACGGAACGCCGCCTCACGGTGGGATTGCTTTTGGGCTTGACCGTCTCGTCATGATCCTGAGCCATGCAGAGTCCATACGAGACGTCATCGCCTTTCCGAAGACACAGAAGGGCACTTGTTTAATGAGCGATGCCCCTTCGAGAGTGGATTCCAAGCAGTTGGATGAGCTTTGGATTAAGGTCAAAGAGATTAAAGTTTAAAAACAAAAGGTTAAATCCCCTCACCTCCTCTCTCTCCTCAGCGGGGAGAGGGGAAGGTCGGTACGACTCGCAACCGAGGAGAGGGGGAGCAAGGAGAAGCCATGACCATCAGCGGAAAGAAGAGACCGTTTCAAAACGCCCATGCCGGAGAACAATATCCGCTCTTGGATGTCCAGGAGCCAAACCTCTATCGTAATATCTTTCCATACGAAGAGGTTTGTCGGGTGGAGTTCGATAATAAATTTGTCTTTACCGATCCTCCCGAAGAGATCTTCATTACCGATACCACGTTTCGGGACGGGCAGCAGGCCAGGCCTCCTTATACGGTGGAGCAAATTGTGGACCTCTATGAGATGCTCCATAAATTAGGGGGCACCAATGGAGTGATCCGGCAGTGTGAATTCTTTTTATACTCTGAAAAGGACAAGGAGGCTGTCAGAAAATGCCAGGAGAGGAATTACCGCTATCCTGAGATCACAGGATGGATCCGAGCGGTCAAGGAAGATTTTAAGCTGGTGAAAGAGATGGGACTGAAAGAGACCGGTATTCTCACTTCTGTTTCGGATTACCATATCTTCCTGAAGCTGAAGAAAAATAGGAGGGGGGTGATGCGGGAGTACCTCTCCATCGTCTCCGCTGCACTGGATCTTGGAATCGTCCCTCGATGCCATTTCGAGGATTCGACACGGGCCGATATCTATGGGTTCTGCGTTCCATTTGCCCAGGACCTGATGCGTCTTTCAGAAGAGTCGAAGCTTCCGGTCAAAATCCGGCTCTGTGATACCCTGGGCTATGGCGTGCCTTATCCAAGTGCGGCGCTTCCCCGTTGCGTCCCCAAGATTATCCGGGCCATGATTGACGATGCAGGCGTTCCCTCTGAATATTTAGAGTGGCACGGCCACAACGATTTCCATAAGGGGTTCATCAACGCCACCACCGCATGGCTTTATGGTTGTGCTGCGGCCAATGGCACGGTTCTCGGTTTCGGAGAGCGGACCGGAAACCCGCCCATTGAAGGGCTGATCATCGAGTATATCAGCCTGTTGGGAAATAACAACGGGATTGACACCACCATGATCACAGAGATCCGGAACTACTTAGAGCGGGCACTGGGTGTTCACATTCCTTCGAATATGCCTCTTGTAGGAACCAATTTTAATTCAACCAGCGCCGGCATTCATGCGGACGGGATTTTGAAGAACGAAGAGATCTACAACATTTTTAATACGGCTAAGATTCTCAATCGCCCCATCTCCATCTCGGTCAATGATAAGTCCGGGTTGGCAGGGATCGCCCAGTGGATCAACTCCCATTTCGCCCTGACCGGAAAGGATCGAGTCGAAAAAACACATCCGGGAGTGGCCAAAATCAATCGGTGGGTCACCAAACAATATGAGGAAGGAAGAACCACTTCCATTTCAGATCAGGAGATGGAGAAGGCGACCCGGAAATATCTTCCCGAGGTTTTTGTTTCTGAATTTGATATCCTCAAGGCAAGGGCCCATGAGCTGGCTGCCCATATTATTGAACGGGTGATTGAGGAGCCCGGCATGAAAGCCATGACGGCTAAGCAGATGGAGCCGGTGCTGAAATCTCTCGTGGATGAGTATCCCTATATCCAGTTTGCCTACGTGGTCGACATGAATGGGACGAAGATCACGCGGAATATCTGCCAGGCCGTGGATCAGGCCAAGTATGAGAATGCGGGGATGGGAGAGAATTACTCGAACCGATCCTGGTTTATCGAGCCGCTGCGAGACGGCAAAATTCATGTCACCGACCTCTATTCTTCAAAAATCACGGGTGCACTCTGCATCACCGTCTCCGGGCCGATCAGGAACGAGGTAGGAGAGTTCAGAGGGATTCTGGGATTAGATATCCGGTTTGAGGATTTGACCAAGAGCGAGGACGAGTAGTTTGACAGAAAGAATCCAAGAAAAAAATGGTTTTGACCGAAACGCTCGCAAAGGCATTTAGGCTTTTTCCCCGGAAACGAGCCGTTGTGTGCGGGAAAAGGTGTTGGACCTATCAAGAATTCTGCCACCGAGTCAATCGTCTCTCTCATGGTCTAAGGGATTTTGGGATTAGGAAGGACGACAAGGTTGCCGTTCTCCATCCCAATTGTCACACCTTTTTGGAAGCCTACTACGCGACCCCACAGATCGGAGCGATCTCCGTGCCGATCAACTATCGGTTCTCACCGGGAGAGATCGCCTTCATCCTCAAGAATTCAGAATCGAAGATATTGATTGCCGATTCAGTCTTTAAGAATCAAATAGACGGGATCCGGGAAGAAATTAGAGGGGTTGAGAGAATCTTATGGACAGGAGGGCTCCGGGGATCAGATGGCTCCATCGATTTGAATTATGAGAAGGTATTGGAGCAAGCCGATGACAGTCCTCTCCCCGATTCCCCAGTGAGCGGCGAAGACATTGCACAGATTTACTATACGAGCGGCACGACGGGGTGGCCAAAAGGGGTGATGCTTTCCCATAAGAATGTGACGACGCATGCCCTTGGCGCTATTGCGGAGATTCATCTTACAGATGGTGATGTGTGGCTTCATGTAGCCCCCCTTTTTCATCTTGCCGATGCCTGGGCCACCTGGGCGGTGACTTGGGTGGGCGGGACGCATGTTTTGGTCAGGGAGTTCGATGCGAAGGTGGTTCTGGAAACCATCGAGAGAGAGAAAGCCACGCTCACCAATCTCATCCCCACGATGCTCAACTTAATGGTCAATCATCCTGAGGTAGGAAGGTACGATTACAGCAGTTTAAGGGTTCTTTTGAGCGGGGGAGCACCCATTGCTCCGGAAGTGGTTCGAAAGATCGTGGAGGTCTTCAAATGTGACTATATCCAAACCTACGGCATGACCGAGACCAGTCCCTATTTGACACTCTCTATTTTGAAAGAACATCTAAAAAAATTACCCAGTGCAGATCAACTCCGATTTAAGTCCAAAACGGGAAGGGAATTCATTGGCGTAGAGCTGAGAGTGGTCGGTGAACAGGGAAAGGAAATCAAAAAGGATGAAAAAGAGGTTGGAGAGATCATCGTTAAAGGAGATATTGTGACGAAAGGGTACTGGAAATTACCTGAGGAAACGAAGAAATCAATCAGAGACGGCTGGCTCTATACCGGTGATATGGCGGTGATGGACGAAGAGGGCTATGTCACAATCGTTGATCGGAAGAAGGACATGATTCTCACCGGAGGGGAAAATGTCTATTCGACAGAAGTTGAAAATGTCCTTTACATGCATCCGGCCATTTTGGAGTGTGTGGTCATTGGAATCCCCGATCAAAAATGGGGTGAGGCAGTAAAAGGGTTCGTGGTGTTGAAGCCCAGGCAGGAGGCGACCGAGCGAGAGATCATTCAGTTTTGTAAGGAGAGGCTAGCCCATTATAAAGCACCCAAATCGATTGATTTCATCGGAGCCCTTCCCAGAACCGGCTCTGGAAAGATTCACAAGAAGGGTCTAAGAGATAAGTATTGGGAAGGTTACGAGAAAAAAGTCCACTAAACTTTTCGAAGGTTTTTCCATCAACACCTGTCCGTTCTTTGAGGTTCAAGACGTCATTCCAGAGCTCTGGCAATGCCTCACTGAAGCATGAGTCGAATCCTCCGATCGAGCCACGCGCCACGCGGGGTCCGATTCGAGTCAGTTTTCACGGGAAAGTGAGGCATTACGAACTCGGAGATATTTCCCTTGACAAAAGAAATACATAAATGTTACCGTTGACGCACCACTCTTGGATGACAGTATAACTCTATGATTTAATGAATAATTTCTAATTTTCTTGAAAATTTATGGTTTTTGTGTTACCGTTAACGCAATAACATGGATAAGAAGATTACTATTAAAGATATTGCCCGAGTGGCCAAGGTCTCTCACACCACTGTTTCGAGGGCGCTTAATGATAAGTCTCGGATCAAGGATGAGACCAAAGAGAAAATTCTCTCCATCGCAAGAGAGTTAAACTATCGGCCAAATTTCATTGCCAGAAGCCTAGTGATGAGGCGAACCAAGACGTTGGGCCTCGTCATCACGACCATTGCCAACCCTTTCTATACGGAACTCTCCCAGGGGATCGAAACGACAGCTATTCGTCTGGGATACAATATCATCCTCTGCAGCACCAATTACGACCTCTCGACCGAAAAACAGTATATTGATATGCTGCGAAGCAAAGGGGTGGATGGCATCATTTTTACTTCTGCTCATATGGGTGACCCCAATATCATCGGGTTGGCTGAAGAGGGATTCCCTATGGTATTGGTCAATCGCAGAACCTACCATCCGATGGTGAGAGAGAAAGTCGATTACGTCGGTGTGGATAATATCCGTGGTGGTTTTTTGGCTGTTGAGCACCTGATCAAACTCGGCCATAGCCGGATAGGGGTCATCGGCGGATCTTCCGAATCTTCGGTTGGTTTCGAACGTCTTGAAGGCGGGAAAAAAGCGCTCGCTGCTCACCGTGTGGAAGCGATAGGAGATTATTTTCTGGAAGGGGATTTCTTAAAAGGATCCGGTTACGAGGGAGGCAAGAAATTTCTCAAGATGAGCGAACCCCCAACAGCCATTTTTGCTACGAACGACTATATGGCCTTAGGAGCGTATCAGGCGATCGTTGAAGAGGAGAGGAGGATTCCTGAAGACATGGCATTGGTAGGATTTAACGATATTGAATTCACGTCGATGAAAGGGATTGAATTGACAACCATCGGCCAAAAAAAGTATGAGATGGGTGCGGTGGCGGTGAAAACGTTGGTAGAAAGGATTGAGGGGAGAAAGACAGGGCCATGCGTGGAGACTATTTTGGAGCCCGAGCTGATCATTCGGAAGACCTGTGGTTTTTATTCGAGGGGTTATCAAATTGAATCCCAAAAAGGAACGATGAACGATGAACCATAAACGATGGACTATGAACTTTTTCACTATTTACGGATAAGCTGTAAGCTTTTTTTGTTCATCGTTTAATGTTTATCGTCCATCGTGTATTTGAATTTTCTAAGAGGAGGGATTTTATGGGAAGAAAGAAAATTTCAATTATCGGTGCAGGTTTCGTCGGGGCTACGGCGGCCCATTGGGCTGCTGAGAAGGAACTGGGCGACGTTGTTTTAGTCGATATCCTTGAAGGGATTCCCCAAGGAAAGGCGCTTGACCTCCTCCAAGCGAGTCCTGTGGAGGGTTTCGATTCAAAGGTAGTCGGTTCCAACGGGTACGAGGAGACAAAGGATTCTGATGTGGTCATCGTCACATCGGGTGTTCCTCGAAAGCCGGGGATGAGCCGGGAGGATCTTCTGGAGATCAATAAGAAGATCATCGAAACGGTTGTAGGGCAGGTAGTTGAAAAATCTCCAAAGGCTATTCTCATCATGGTGACCAATCCTCTGGATACGATGACCTATCTGGCCCTTAAGAAGAGCGGGTTCCCCAAACAAAGGGTGATGGGGATGGCGGGGATTCTCGATACAGCCCGGTTCAAGGCTTTCATTGCCATGGAGTTAGGCGTATCAGTTGAAGATATTCAAGCGCTCCTGCTGGGAGGACATGGTGACGAGATGGTTCCCCTCCCAAGGTATTCCACCATCAGCGGTATTCCTCTTTCCGAGCTTCTTCCTAAGGAGACCATTGGCAAGCTGGTTGAACGGACCCGCAAGGGCGGTGGAGAGATCGTCAATCTCCTCAAGACGGGCAGTGCCTTCTATGCCCCCTCCGCGGCGGCCATCCAGATGACGGAGGCCATTCTCAAAGACAAGAAAAGAATTCTTCCTTGCTGTGTGTATCTGGATGGAGAGTACGGACTGAAAGACATCTGCTTCGGCGTTCCCGTTAAATTGGGTGCGGCCGGCGTGGAGGGGATCATCGAGCTCCAGTTGACGGAGGAGGAGAAGAAACTGGTTGCCAAGTCCGCAGAGAGTGTGAAGAAGAGCATTGCAGAGCTGAAATTATAGAAAAAACGTGGCCCGTGTCCGTTGAATCTAACAATAAGAGGATACGAAACAAAAGAAATCGATTTATGTTAAGTATCACGGGCACGGATCACGGTCACGGACACGAAACAGCGGAGAAAACATGCGAGAGATCAGTGTGAAGTTGATCACCGAAAAGGTAAGAGACCTTTGTGTGAAGGCCAACACCGATCTCGGAGAGGACGTTCTTCAGGCCTTTGATCGGGCGATGGAGGGGGAGGAATCACCCCTGGGGTTGGAGATACTAAGAGAATTGAAGGAAAATGCCCGGATTGCAAAAGAGGAGAGTGTCCCAATTTGCCAGGATACAGGGTTTGCAGTGGTGTTTGTAGAGTTAGGACAGGATGTTCATCTGGCTGGGGGAAATCTGACCGAAGCCATCCAGGAGGGTGTTCGTCAAGGATACCGGGATGGGTATTTGAGAAAATCTATTTGTCATCCTTTCACGCGGGCGAACACAGGAGATAATACGCCTGCAATCATCCATGCAGAAGTGGTTCCTGGAGATAAAGTAAAGATCACTGTGGCCCCTAAAGGGGGTGGCAGTGAGAACATGAGCCGGGTCACCATGCTCACTCCATCGGACGGAGTCGAGGGAATCAAGCGCTTTGTGGTTCAGAGAGTAAAGGAGTCAGGATCGAATCCCTGTCCTCCAACCATTGTCGGAGTCGGGATTGGAGGAACCTTTGAGCAAGCGGCGCTCCTTGCAAAGAAGAGCTTGCTCAGATCTCTCGGAAGCAGGAATCCGGACCCGGAATTGAATCAATTGGAATCGGAGATATTGACGGCAATCAATAAGCTTGGCATTGGGCCTCAAGGATTAGGAGGGCGAACGACCTCTTTGGCGGTTCACATTTTAATGATGCCATGCCATATTGCCAGTTTCCCTTTGGCAGTGAACATCCAGTGTCATGCACAGAGGCACAAAGAAGTCGTGATCTGACAAATCCCCCCTCTCCCCCCTTTGCTAAAGGGGGGCTGGGGGGATTTTGAAACACGGAGAAAAAATGAGCGGACCCATTCGATTGAAACCGCCTCTGAGTGATGAGGACGCGGAAAAACTGAAAATAGGGGATCGCATCCTGATCAACGGAATTATCTATACGGGAAGGGATGCTGCCCACAAAAGGCTTTTTGATCTATTGAAAGAAGGGAAGAACCTCCCCTTTGATATCAAAGGCCAGATCATCTATTATGTTGGCCCCGCACCTGCTAAACCGGGGCAAGCCCTCGGATCAGCGGGTCCAACGACCAGTTATCGTATGGATGCCTACTCCCCTTCGTTAATCGAGAGAGGGCTGAAAGGAATGATCGGGAAGGGAATGCGATCTGATGCGGTGAAAGAGGCAATGAAGAAGTATAAAGCGGTCTATTTTGCCGCAACAGGAGGGGCTGGAGCCCTTCTGGCCAAACGGGTAAAGAAAGCCGAGATCGTCGCGTATGAGGATCTGGGACCGGAAGCGATCCGGAGATTAGAGGTCGAAGATCTTCCAGTGATTGTCGTCAATGATGTCAGGGGAAATGACCTCTATATTGAAGGGGAGAAAAAATATTTTAGAGGTTGACGTCAAGGCTTACGCTAAAAGTAAAAAATTTCTCAACCTCAACCTAATCCTCGAGCTGATTTTGTGTTTGGAGGTTTAAATCATGGAGAGTGTAAAACCGGGTTCTTTGAAATCGTGGCTGATGCTTCCCCGCTTCCAATATTTGCCTCTCACCGTCATTCTGGTTTCTCTGGGGACAGCCATCGGTGCCTACGAGGGTTATTTCCATTTTGGTCATTTTCTCCTGGCGATGTTCGGTTCCATCCTCGTGCACATCACGGTCAACGTGATCAATGATTACCACGACTATGTCGACGGGATTGATCTAAACACGCAAAGGACTCCGTTCAGCGGGGGGAGCGGCGTGCTCCCGATGAACCTTTTAAAACCCAAACAGGCCTTCTGGTTTGGAACCATCTGTTTACTCATCGCCATGGTGATTGGAGCCTATTTCTGTTTTACAAAAGGTTGGCTTCTTTTTCCTCTTCTTCTCATCGCAGGATTCGCTGCCTACTTTTACAATGTTTACCTTGCCAAATGGCATATAGGTGAGATTTTTGCAGGCATAGGCTTTGGACCTTTACTCGTCCTCGGGTCTTACTATGTACAGACAGGAAGATATAGTTGGGAAACATTAGTGGCCTCCCTTGCACCGGGGATACTGACAGCGAATCTACTTTTTCTCAATGAGTTTCCGGACTGGCAGGCGGACCAGAAGGGAGGAAGAAGGCACTTTGTTATCTCTCTTGGAAAAAAGGATGCAAGTTATCTCTTTGTGGCTTTGCTCACGGCGTCTTATCTCTGTATCCTCGCGGGAGTAATTACGAAGATGATGCCTGTGGTGACACTCATCGGTCTAGGAACAATTGGATTGGGGTGGAAAGCCGCGAAGGGAGCATTGAAATACTACGATAACACCGAAAAGCTGGTTCCGGTATTGGGAGCGAATGTCATTACGATCCTTGGGACACAGGCCCTTTTGGCGATCGGCTATGTAATTGCCATGCTCGTTTGAAAGATAAAGCGAATGCAGTAGCGGCATTTATTGTCGGCGGAGTTGGTCGCTCCCATAAATGAGGGCGCTTCAATGAGGTAATCATGAAAATCGAATTGACGAGACAGAGGGTTCACAATGAGTTTGCTAAGAAAGTGGAGCTGATCAGCGGGCAAAACCTGTTTGCGTGTTACCAGTGCGGGAATTGTACGGCGGGATGTCCAGTTGCCTTTGCGATGGACGTCGGCCCCCACGAGGTTATTCGATATACGCTACTGGGCCTGGAAGAGGAGGCTCTTGGAGTCAATACCTTCTGGCTTTGTGCCTCCTGCCTTCAATGTACATCGAGGTGCCCGAAGGGAGTCGATATTGCCAGGGTGATGGACGCACTGAGGATGGTGGTGCTGAGGAAGAAAGAAAGAAAGGATTATATTCAGATCCCCGAATTTCCAGAGGGCTTCTTGGAAAAGGTTCCGCAGATTGCATTCGTCAGCGGATTTAGAAAGTTTTTGTCTTAGGGAAATTTCGAATGTCAAAATCCAAATGCCGAAGGAATGTCAAATTTCAAAAGGGGATTCTGAAATCGAAGACCCTGAACTGGTTTCAGGGCAAGGCTCAGAATGGCATCCTTGTCATGCCGAACTTGTTTCGGCATCTCATTTGAACTTTGAATTTCATTTGAACATTGAACTTTGACGTTTGTCATTCTCAGGGGTTTTTATGGATTATCTTTATTTTCCCGGATGCACCCTTTATACCAAGGCGAAGAATTTTGATCAGACGGCTCGGGACTGTTCGCTGCTTCTGGGATTTGAATTGAAGGAACTCAAAAATTGGACCTGCTGTGGAGCCACCTTTCCTTTGGCCACGGACAACATCATGGCTCTTCTTCCCCCGTCACGGATTCTGGCAACGGCGAGGGAGGAAGGAACCGCTCTGACCACCCTCTGCGCCATTTGCTTCAACGTCATCAAAAGGACGAACCGGTTGATTCAGGAGGATGGGGAGAAGAGGGATAAGATCAACAATTTTATTGAAAAGAATTATCAGGGAGATCTCAAAATCATCCACTATTTGGAGATTTTGAAACAAGACATTGGATTTTCTCAACTTAAGGAAAAAGTGAAGAGACCCTTGGCCGGGCTCAAAGCGGCCGCCTATTATGGATGTATGCTCCTTCGACCGTTTGATGAGATGGGGTTTGACGATAAGGAGAAACCCGCTCTTTTTGAGGATTTTTTGAGGGCCTTGGGAGCCGAAGCTGCTGAGTTTCCCTATAAGATCGAGTGCTGCGGCTCCTTCCAATCGGTTGGTTCACCCGATGTGGCCACAGAGTGCGCCTATAGAATTCTTGGCTCGGCGATTAAGAACGGAGCCGAAGCAATGGTTTCCACATGTCCGATGTGTACGTTCAACATCGATCACAAACAGTCTGATATCAAACAGAAATACTTGGACTTCAAACCGATTCCGGTATTTTATTTTACTCAGTTGCTGGGGATTGCGATGGGACTCGATAGTCAAGCCTTGGGATTTGAGCAGAATGCAGTTGACCCTTTACCCCTCCTAAAAGAGAAAGGACTCCTGTAGATGGGAGATAATGGATTTGTAAAAAGGGCGATGGTGATTGGCGGCGGGATTGCCGGGATCTCCGCATCCATCGATCTGGGAAATGGGGGGTATGAAGTGGTCCTGGTGGAGAAGCTTCCCTCTATCGGAGGCCGGATGCTCCAGCTC
>Ga0326728_10017672_pt1 | contig 14223 bp, 9 predicted proteins | sample MB3enrmetagenome_FD_207602 | JGI IMG/M metagenome (GOLD analysis project Ga0326728, IMG submission 207602) | Lab enriched peat soil microbial communities from McLean, Ithaca, NY, United States - MB31MN | ecosystem: Environmental > Terrestrial > Soil > Wetlands > Peat | place: USA: New York...
CCGAGGGCCCACCCCGACCGTCCACCGGTGACGTGTCGCCGTCAACGCCCGACGGAGGGTGGTCGGAGCCGTGCTGCGCCAGTGGTACGGCCGTCTCCGTGGTCCTCACCCGGTGCCGGGGCTCGGGTGTTGAACGTAGCGGGCCGCCCGCCGACGAATGCCGCGCTCGATCCGCTCGGCGCGGGTGAGGACGGACCGCGGACTGCGGGCGTGAGGCGCGCGGTAAAAGCGCGTCTTCGCGACCTCGACGAGCATGAGGTAGACGACGACCATTGCGAACAGCCAGAGGAAGAACGCGATCGGCAAGGGCTTGAACCCCAGCCACCTGGCGAGCCCGGTGTACGGCAGGACCGCACCGATGAGCGCCGCCCCGGTCGGCACCGTGAGCATCGCCAGGCTGGGACGGCTCTTCACGAAGGGGATCCGGCGGGTCCGGATCACGTAGATGACGAGGGTCTGCGTGGCGATCGACTCGACGAACCAGCCGGATCGGAACTCGACATGGCTGGCGTGGAGCACCCAGAGCATCACCCCAAACGTGACGTAGTCGAAGATCGAGCTGACGGGGCCGAACACGGACATGAAACGACGAATGAACTTCATGTCCCAGGCCGCCGGTCGGGCGAGCGCCTCGGGATCGACTCGGTCCGTCGGAATCACGAGCTGCCCAGCGTTGTACAGCAGGTTGTTGAGGAGGATCTGCGAAGGCAGCATCGGCAGGAACGTCAGGAAGATCGACGCGCCTGCGGCACTGAACATGTTGCCGAAGTTGGAGGATGTCGCCATGAGGACGTACTTCATCGTGTTGGCGAAGATGCGGCGGCCCTCCATCACGCCCTCCGCCAACACGCCGAGATCCTTGTCGAGCAGCACCACGTCGGCGGCTTCCTTGGCGACATCGGTCCCCGAGTCCACGGAGATGCCAACGTCCGCGTGGTGCAGTGCGACGGCGTCGTTCACGCCATCGCCGAGGAACGCCACGTCCTTGCCGGTACGACGCGCCGCCTTGATGATCCGCGACTTTTCGTCTGGGCTGATCCGCGCAAAGACAGTCGTCACCGGGATCGCCGCCTCGAGATGGGCGTCGTCGAGTGCCGCGACCTCGGCACCGCTCAGCACGCCGGCGCAGGCGAGCCCGATCTCCGAGCACACCTTGGCGGCAACGAGACCGTTGTCGCCGGTGATGACCTTCACTTCGACACCGAGTCGTTCGAGCTGGGCGATGGAGCTGCCCGCGTCAGCCTTCGGCCGGTCGGCGAAGGTGAGGTATCCCTCGAAGGTCAGCCCCTTCTCGTCACCCGCGGTGGGCGTCCCGACGGAGCCCGCGGGGCGGGAGGCCACCGCGACCACCCTGGCCCCGTCGTGGAAGAGAGCCTCGAGCGTTTGGTGGGCCGTGCCGGGCACCGCCGCGCACCGGTCGAGCACCACCTCGGGTGCCCCCTTGGTCACGAGCAACGGGACGTCGTCGTGGCCGGCGACGACGACGGAGGCGAGCTGGCGCTCGTGGTCGAAAGGAAGCACACCGAGTCGGCGATAGGAGGCCGCCTCAGCGGCGACCGGCCCGTTCGCCGCCGCCCCGGGAGCGGACCACAGCGCCTGGTCCAGCGCGTTCCCCCCGACCGGTCCCTCGGGTGTGACGGCTGCCTCGTTGCACACGAGCCCGAGGAGGAGCGCACGCTCGCTCGCCGTGCCGTCGGCAGCGAGCGCGCTCTGGAAGGTGATCTTCCCCTCCGTGAGGGTACCGGTCTTGTCCGTGAAAAGGATCTCGATGTTGCCCAGGTCTTCGATGGCGACAAGACGCTTCACAAGCACTTTCTTCGCGGTGAGTGCCTTGGACCCGGCCGAGAGGCTGACCGTCACGATCGCCGGCATCATTTCGGGCGCGATCCCGACGGCGATCGCCAACGAGAAGAGCAGCGCGTCGATGAGCGGCCGGGCGAGCGCGACGTTGATGACGAAGATGCAGCCAGTGAGGATTGCCGCCACCACGAAAAGGAACCGGGAGAAACGCGCCAGGCCGGTCTCGAACGCTGTCTGGCTGTGCCGTTCAGTCAGTCCCGCGGCGATCTGCCCGAAGGCGGTGCGGTTCCCGGTCCGCACGACGACCCCGAGACCCGATCCCTGCTGGACGATCGTCCCCATGAAGGCGCAACCCGGCTGGTCCTGCGGCTCGTGGCCCGTGACGGCGGCCACCGACTTGGCGACCGGCAGCGACTCGCCCGTCAGCACGCCTTCGTCGCACTCGAGCTCCTCGACCTCGAACAGGCGGAGGTCGGCCGGCACGAGAGCACCGATGCGAAGCGACACGACGTCGCCGGGCACGAGGTCCGTCACCGGGACCCGGCTTGTCTTGCCGTCCCGGTGGACCTCGGCCTCCTGGCGGATCTTGGCGCGCAGCGCCGCCATCGCCATCTCCGCCCGGTATTCGTTGAAGAATCCCAGGCCGACGCTCAACGCGACGATCACCGCGATGATCACGGCGTTCGTGCCGCCACCGGTCAGTCCCGAGACGAGGGCGGCGCCGAGCAACAGGAGCAGGATCGGGTTCCGGACCTGGCGGAACAGAACCGCCGCCGGCTGCACCCGATGCGTGCCGAACGCGTTCGGCCCGTACTGCGCGAGCCGCTGGGCGACGACCGCCGGTGAGAGCCCGTTCGGGCCGCTTCCGAGACGCCTCAGCACCTCCTCGGGGCTCAGCGCCGCGGCATCGTCCAGTTCCAGATCGGCGCCCCGCGGTGGTGACTCGACGGCCACGGCGACAGTCTTGCCGAGACAGGGGATCGAGAAGGACCATCCCCCCGCTACGCGCCGCCACAGGCCGACGCCGCAGCGCGATCCGAGGGCTTCAGTCCAATGCGGCGTGCGCCGATGCCTGGAGGTCGCGGCGCATTCGCGGCAGGGTGGGACCGTCGAACATCCGTTGCGTCATGACGAGAACGACGTCGTTGGTGCATGCGAAACCGAGCTGCTCTGTGTGAAAGCGCTTGGCCGAGACCCCGTCGAGCACCCAGACGGTCTCGACGCCGATCCCGGCGATCGTCGCCCCCCTTCACCGCTCTCTGTATATGTGGACCCGATCCGTGGTCCGGCCGAATCCGTCGCGTCCCGGGGTCAGCCCGTCCCGGTCCCGGCATCCGGTACCGCTCGGTGAAACCGAAGGCCCTGACGATGAACTCGAGGGCGCCATCAGTGTCCTCCTCGGGCAGGTACGGCGAGACCCGGGGGAAACCCTCCGGGGGATTGTCGGCCACGACAAGCCCCCTGTCTCTGTTACCCGAGGACCATGGCCGCTGTCGGATCCCCCGCCACATCCGGGAGCGATCTGCCCTGCGACGGGGAACCATCGTCAATACGGCGCGATCGCGATGCCCGAGACCGAACTCATCACCCTGCGGCTGCGGCTTCCAGCTCGCCGATATCGAATTTGACCATCCGCAGCACCGCTTGCATGACCCTGTTGGCCCGCTCGACGTCGCCTGCTCCCATCAGTTCGCCAAGGCGACTGGGGACCACCTGCCAGGACACGCCGAATCGGTCGGTGAGCCAGCCGCACTGCATCGCCTCACCGCCTTCGAGCAGCCGGTCCCAATAGTGGTCGATCTCTGCCTGGGTCTCACAGGTGATGACGAAGGAGACGGCAGGCGTGAGATGGAGGTTCGGCCCTCCGTTCAGCGCCATGAACGGATTGCCGTCAAGCTCGAAGTTCACCACCATCGTCGAACCTTCTTCGCCCGGAGTGTCGGGACCGAAGTTGCTGTGGCTGAGTCGCCTCGAGTTCGGGAAGATCGAGAGGTAGTGGTCGACGGCCGCGCCGGCGGTGCCGTCGAACCACAGGCAGGGCATGATCGGAGTCATCCAGGTATCGTACGGGCGGCGCCGCGAATTCATACCGCCCGAACGCACCGTTCCCACTTCCCGTGCCGGACGCCATCGACCTCGGGATCCGTCCCGCCGGTGGCCCCGCGCGGCTAACCGGGTCCCGGCTATCGCACCGTGAACGAACGTCCTCTTCCGGCGCAGTTCGCGAAGTCAGGGTTCGGTCGCGACACGGACAGCCCCGGCGAACTCGTCCCACAACGGCGAGGACGCCATCGGGATCATCTCGACCGCAGTACCCGTGTAGGGCGCATCGATCATGAAGCCGCGACCGACGTAGATCGCGACGTGGTGGATGCGGCCCACACCGCCCGGTCCGGCGAAGAAGAGGAGATCGCCCGGGCGTAGATCGGCGAGGGCGACCCGGTGGCCCGCACGCCACTGATCCCGGGTGTCGCGGGGCAGGATGCGCCCGAAGCGGGCGAACAGGGAGTAGACGAGGCCGGAACAGTCGTAACTGAAGGCGCTCGTCCCTCCCCACAGGTACGCAACCCCGAGGAACCGGTGCGCCTCGGCGGCGATCGCCGACCCTGACACCGCGCCCTGGTACACCGGCTTGACGGCGGACGCCGAGACCGCGCCCGTCTCGCCCCCCGGCAGCCCGACGATGACGTAGCCCGGCGCCGATCCGACGACGGGCAGCTCCGTGTCGTAGCTCAGAACGAACCGCCGGACGCCGACGGTTTCGTCCACCGCGACGTGCAGCCAGGCACGCGGCACGCCGACGATCACCTGCCGTCGACCGACGGGTGGGGCGACGCCGCTCAACTGGTTGCTCGGGACCCAGCCGGTGATACCCCGCGGATACTCTGATCCACGTTGGTTCGGGACTCTGACGAGGCTCCACTGTCCCCGGTGCCCCTCGACGAGGACCTTCCCGCCGAACAGGACCTGCGTCTTGATCCGGCTGTCGAGTCCGAGACGCTCGGCGACGCTCAACCGGTCCAGCCAGACCTCGATCCGCGCCGGGTTCCCGAGCGCCGCCCAGTCGATCGGCCGTGGGCTCGAAGGCTGGTACCACACCGTCGCCACCGACACCTGCACCCACGCCGACGGGGCGGTCGCGCCTGCACCGGAGGCACCCGCCGACGGGCCAACCACGGCGAGCAGGGAAAAGGCGAAACCGATTGGAATCCATCGGGGCGCGCGGATGCCCAATGATGGCCGACCACCGGAGTGGGACGGCCGCGGCCACCGGAGTGAGCGGCGGTCGCCGGGCCGGCCGGCGGGGCGAACGCGCAAGCTGCTCCTTCTGTGCTCGGCCAGGCATCACGCGGCCCGGTGCGAGGCGTTCCGGATACCTGGCTACCTGAAGGGAAATGTCGTACGCCCGGTCACTGGCGTCGCCCCCGCGCCAGCGAACCCGAAGGCACGATCGCCGGCCCGCGCCTACCATGCCACTCTCCGTCTGCTCCCAGGAATCGAACGACCAGCAAAGGGGACGCGTGCGCACGCTCGAACAACCGAAACGAACAGGGCATTGGGTGCGGCTGTTTCTTACGACCTTGCTCGCCGCAACCCTCTTGGCGGGTGGACTGTCGATCGTCGTGCTCGCACTGCGGAGCTCGCCCGCGGCGGCGACCCTCGCCTCGCCGAATCGGGGCACGACCAATGCTCCCGCAGCCTCAGTGCGCGCCGGGATGGCGCGCTCGGTCACGACGACCACGTCACCGTTCCGGCGCGTACCACCGGGGAAGCCCGCGGACGAGCGGCAGCTGACGCTCATCGACACGATAGACGGTGACATCTCCCCGAAGTCGGTCGACGCCTCGGACACCGGGCTCGTCTTCGCCCAGAACATGATGTACCGCCACACGGTCACCGTCTACGACAGCGACGGACGATTCGTCGCGACGATCCCCGACACCGTCAACATGGCCCAGTTCGGCTTCCCGGGCCATCCGGGCATCACCCACGGCGCACCGGTCGAGGCGGCGTTCTCGCCGAACGCGCGCTACGTCTACGTCTCGAATTACTCCATGTACGGCGTGGGATTCGGGCCCGAGGGCAGTGACACCTGCACGCCAGAGTCCGCCGAAGCAGCCGGTGACACGAACAGCTACGTGTACCGCATCAACACGCGCACGCTGCGAATCGACCAGGTGATCGAGGTCGGCCTCGTGCCGAAGTTCCTCGCCGTGACACCTGACGACCGCTACCTCCTCGTGTCCAACTGGTGCTCGTGGAACCTCAGCGTCGTCAACGTGGCGACCCACAAGCAGGTTCGCGCGCTCCCGATGGGCGCCTACCCCCGCGGTATCGCGATCTCGCCGGACTCGTCGACCGCCTACGTCGCGATCATGGGGAGCGACGACATCGTCAAGGTCAATCTGCGAACGCTCTCGGCCGAAGGCTCGTTCTATGTCGGGGACAACCCCCGGCATGTCGTCATCAGTCCCGACGGGCGGTACCTCTACGTCTCGCTGAATGCGCCCGGTGACGTGGTGAAGGTGGACCTCTCCGACGACCGGGTCGTCGCCGAGGTCCACACCGGGGCGGACTGCCGGTCGCTGGCGATCTCGACCGACGGTACCGCGCTCTACGTCGTGAACTACCTGTCGGACACGATGACCAAGCTGCGCGCGTCCGATCTCGCCGTCCTCCAGACGGTCTCGACCGGCGTGAACCCGGTCGGCATCACCTACGACGCGACGACCGGGGACGTCTGGGTCGCGGTCTACACCGGCGAGATCCTCGTCTACGCCGACCGCTGAGCCCCGGCGCCTCGCCGCGCCCGCCGTCCGGCGCCCGGGCCCGGTCGGGCGCGGGTAGCTTCGCGCCGATGAGCGAAGCACTGCTTCCCACCGACCGGCCGACGAGGATCGGGATCGTCGGCCTCGGCCGGATCTATGACCTCAACGTCACGGCCTACCGGGACTTCCCCGAAGCTCAGGTCGTGGCGCTGTGCGACCTCGACGAGTCGAAGGTCGCCGCGCGGGCGGCCGAATGGCCGGACGCCGGACGCTACACGGACCTGGACCGCTTCCTCGCGCACGACATGGACGTCGTCGAGGTACTCGTCCCGTCGCCGCTTCACCGCGAGGTCACCTGCGCCGCCCTGGGCGCTGGTTTCCACGTGAACTTGCAGAAACCGATGGCGGCGAATCTCGCCGAAGCCGACGAGATGATCAGGGCCGCGATGAGCGCCGGCCGGGTGCTACGCGTGATGGAGAACTACATCTTCTACGAGCCGCTCCGCGTCCTGCGCCGGATCGTCGAATCAGGCGAGATCGGTGATCCCACGGGGTTCCACATGAAGATGGTCGCCACGGGCAAAGGCGGATGGGACGTCCCGTTCGAGACCTGGCTGTGGCAGTTCGAACAGGCCAAGGACGTCGGCGGGATCCTCGTGTACGACGACGGTTGGCACAAGTTCTCCGTCGCGCTCTGGCTCTTCGGCCCGGTCGCCGAGGTCATGGCCTGGATCGGCGAGACCGAGATCGGGCCGGGCTTTTCGATCGACGCGCCGACGACCGTGATGTGGAACCACGAGAGCGGCCTGCGGGGGGTCTGGGACGTCACCTTCGGTATCGACATGCTCACGCCCTCGAAGTACTACTCGAGCGACGAGCGGTTCGAGGTCCAGGGAACGAAGGGATTCGCGCGGGTCAATCGGTGCACCGCCCGAGTCCGCCAGGAGCCGTCCCTCGAGGTCTACGTCGACGGCGAGTCGCGGACCTACCACGCCCTCGACGACGACTGGGGGTCGTCGTTCCGCGATTCCAGCCGTCAGTACGTCCGCTGGCTGCGCGGCGACCCCGCGGGTGAGCTCCTCTGGTCGGCCGTCGAGGCACGCGCGGTGATGCAGTTCCTCACCGCGGCTCGGGAATCCTCACGGCGGAACACGCCGGTCCGGATCGAGGAGATCGGGCCGTGACGACTCGCCGCGCGTCGACGCCACCTTCGGAACCCGACTGATCGCCCGAACCCGATCTTGGTCGCTGACGGCACCTTCGCTCCCTCGTCGGCGAACCCGTCCCCGGAACTCGCTGTGCCCGCACACGCGCGACGGTCAGCGCGACACCTACCGGACGGGCTCGCGCGCCAGCCTCCCCGCGTGGAACCAGACGTCGACGCCCCCGATGGAAGTGGGTGCGCCGAGCGCGCGATCGAACAGCGCGAGCGCGAGCGCGGGCCGGCTCCCGACCGGGTCGAAGACGACCGTGCCGATCCCGTAGCGACGGATCGACAGACGCAGATCGGCGACCAGACGTCCGTTGAGGGTCGGCGTGGTCTTGGGGTGCGGGCTGCTGTTGCCCAACTCCGCCCAGGAAAGAAACTCCTGGACGCGGACCGGAGGCAGCGCCGGCGGCCGTGAGCGGACCGTTCCGTGCGGGCCCGGAATGAGCGCGTAGCCGCCAACGAGCTTCCAGCGAAAATGGGTCGCCTCCTGCCAGAGCATCGCCTGGTCGTCGGGCGTCACCACGAACGGGTAGGTGAGCACGACGCTCCCGGTGGGGATCCGGTCCGCCGCCAGCGAGGTGAAGAACCGCGGCGTCGAGACGCTCACCGGGGTCGTCGGCGTCGGCCAGGCCGGCAGGAGCGAGACGAGCGCGAAGGCACCCACGGCCGCGACAAGCGACTGGGCCGTGGTCCTTGAGGTGATGACCCGGAGCCATCGCCTCGGCCGCGCGTGGACGGCGACCCCCTTGGCCCAAGCGTGCGACCCCCCCGCGCGTGCACCTTGGGCGATGCCGAGCGCCACGACCGCGGCCACGAAGAACTGCTCATAGAGCGAGAAGCGCGCCGGCAGGATGTTTCCGAGATACGGCAGGCGCCCGATCGCGTCGAACGGGAGCGGTATCCCGGTCCGGTGATTGCCGACCAGGAGCTCAGGCCCGAGCGAGAGCACGTAAGCGACGAACGCCAGCGACCCGGCGAAAAGGATCCCGCGGTCACGGCGATAGCGGACGAGCAGCCAGACGACGAGGAGCACGAGGGCGATCCCGAGGTAGCTGCCGTTCTCGCCGAACCCGTGCGAGAACTTGTCGCCGAGACTCACGAGAGCGCTCGGTCCGAGGAGTTGCGCCGAGGTCGGGACGATCGGACCGAGCAAGTCGATCCGGTAGGGGTTGCCGATCAACTTGACGGTCCCGCGGAAGCGCAGCGGTCCGGCGAGAAAGTAGTAGATCGGATAGCCGAGCAGCATCCCGGTGATCACAACTGCGGGGACGAACGCGCGCAGGGCGTAGCGCACCCGACGACGATCGACCGAGCGATGCCGGGCGACGAAAAGGATCACCACGGCCACGACCGCCACGACGGCGGTGGTGGAGAGGATCTCGGAGGAGATGAAGTACTGCGCCGCCACGAGCAGCCCGAGGGCGACGCCCCACCGCCGCGCGCCCGAGCGCTGTTCGACGAGAACCTCGTAGAGAGCCATCAAGATGAGCGGAGGAAGCGGTACGAAGGCCAGGTTCAGGTGGCTGAATCCTTCGCCGACAACGTACGGCGAGAACCCGTAGAGCAGCCCCCCGCAAGCAGAGCCCAGATTCGATCTCGTCCACCGCCGCAACACGAAGAAAGCCGCCGTCGCGGAAGCGGGGAAGGCAAGCCAGACGAGGAAGCCGAAGCTCGCCACCGAACCCGCGGCGAACGTGATCGGAGCGGCGAGGAGCCCGAGAAGAGGCATCTCAGTGTTGATGGCGAGGTTCGCTCCCCTCGGCTGATCGATCCAGTTCGTGAAGAACGGGTTGTGGCCGTGCACGATCGCCCAGGGCACCCAGCCAAGGAACCACGACTGTTGGACGGGATCTCCGCACGCGCACCGCGCCCCGACGAGACGACTCGGGTCACCTGGCCAGGCCGGCAGGTAGGCGATCAGGCTGATTGCGACGTAGCCGAGAATCACCAGGATCGCGAACCGAGCCGGCGCGATGTGGTCGATGCGAGCGAGCACACGTCGCAGGTCGAGAGGCGAGCCGGTCGGCACCGAGGCTGAGCCGCGAAGAGGCCGTGTGTCTGGAGGGTCAGCTGTGTGTTCCATCACCGGCTTCCGGTCATGCCCGTCTCAGCGGATCTCGCGAGGCTCCAGCTGACAAAGCCTGACAGATCCTCATACCCTCAGCTTCGTCGTTCCGCGCAGGCGTCGGGAGGTTCGCACACCAGACGGGCCAACGAGTCCAGGGCGACGGCCTACCGCGAGGCGATCCGTGATGAGCTTTCCTGCTTCGGTCTCATGGTCCAAGCCGCGGAGCTGAGCCACAGGTACCGCAAGGAGTCGGCCGGGCCGCCAGCCTTGCCAGAAGGAGCGACGATAGTCGAGACGCCTCAAGGAGGACGCGCCGAAGACCAGTCCGAGGATGGCTATCTGGCTCCCTCCTCGTCGCGACTCTGTGGATTGACACGGGAAGGCCTACCGAGTTTCACAGGGGATCGAGGCACCCTGTGCGAAACAACGCACAGAAAGGGCCCACCCGACATGAACGAGCCCGAACGGCCCGCCGCCGAGCCGGTTGCGTCACGCGACCGGTCCCAGCAATCTGAGAACCGCCGACCAGACCACGGAGCTTCTGATCCCAGCCGAGAATCCGTCGGTGATCGGGGCGTCGTGGTGATCCAGCGTTACAGCCGGCATCGTCGAACCGGGGCAGATCACCGCCGTTGACCGGGGTGGCCCTTGAAAGCCGAGAGGGGCGCGAGGAGTCAAGCCTGTTGAGCGCGACGCGTCCGGGGCTCGTGGTCGGGACAACCGTGATCCCACATCAAGACATGCTCCAGTGGGCGACCTCTGTCCTCAGTAGATGACGATGAGATCCACAGGGCAATCACAGATCGTCGGTCCATCGTTGACCGGTCCCCTCAACGGCCACCGTCCGATTATCCCCAACTGTTGAACCGCTCGCGGTGGCTGTTGGAGGGACCGCCAGGGCCCCACCACCGTCGCGGGGTCGAGCGGGTGTCCCGGAGGCGCTCGCTACTCGTTGACGACTATCAGCGCGAAGCCATCGTGGCCCTTCACCCCGACGGTCTGAATCTCGATCGCGCTGACCCGAGGTTCCGTTGCGATCCGCTCGTTGAGCCGGCGTATCCCTTCCATATTGGGACCACCCGGCGCGACCTCCACGACCTGGCCACCGCGAACGACGTTGTCGACGACGATCACACTGCCCGGATGAGACAGTTCGAGTGAGGACGAGAAGTAGCCAGCGGCGCCCGGCCTGTCGGCGTCGATGAAGGTGAAGTCGAAGGGACCCTCCGACCCAGCGAGGAGCCCGTCGAGGCTGATCTGGGCCGGGCCAACTCGAATATCGACGATCCCGGACAGACCGGCGCCTTCGATATTGGCGCGAGCGATTTCGGCGTGCTTGGGCTCGAGCTCGAGGGTGACGAGACGACCACCTCGTGGCAAGGCGCGCGCCAACCAGATCGTGCTGTAACCGGCAAGTGTGCCGACCTCGAGGATCGTGCGGGCGCCGCATGCCCTCGCGAGCAGCTGAAGGAACTTCCCCTGGTTCGGAGAGACCTGGATCCGGGGCAGTTCTGCCCGGGCGCTGGCTGCCAAGGTCGCGTCCAGCGCGTCGTCCGGCTGGATCAGGGTCTCAGAGATGTAGCGATCGACAGCCGACCACCGTTCGAGGTCTTCCATCCGTCCCGGTCTAGCAGCACTCGCCAGGCACCGGTACCGGCGATCACCGGCATGGTCAACGTTGGTCGTGGGCGCGCCCGAGGAAGCGCGCAGTGATCGCGTGCCCGAGCCGCTTTGCGAGGGCACCTCGGAAGCCGCGAACAGCCGCTGAGTTGGGAGTTCTTCGGTGGAGGTGAGCGGACTCTAATTGCCGACTTCCACGTTGCGCGAATGGATCGCCTCAACCCTGTGAACAGGACTTATGCGAATTCATCGCTTCTCGCTTACGGCAGCACGCGGCACGATGCGGCAGTTCAGACGCGCCCGTTCGCGCCCGTGACGCGCCCGCAGCAGAGGGCCAATCCATCCGAGTCAAGACACTCGACCCACTCGCGTTGAGCAACCAGCACCGAGCCGGCGACCGGGGACGCCGCAGCGGCACCGGCCCTCGCGTGCCATGGGACGCGCGACCCAGCGCCCGATCCGTGTGATTGAAGAATCCACCTAGACGTTGCGGTTGGTTCGTAGCGTCTAGAGATCCTGAGGGGCTGGCCTACGAACCTTCTGCCCCTGTCGAAGGGTCTGCATCGCAGCGCTGCCTCTCGACAGGGCTCGCCGAGCGCCCCGGCGTACGGCACCCGGGCGAACGCGCGGGAAAGCTTCTAGCATCGCCCGCGGCGCTCACCAGGCGGGTGGCCCATCGAGTGCGTGGAGGTGGGGACGTGAGACCCCTGACGAAGAGGATGCGTTTGCTGTCTATCGGCGCGGCCGCCGGCTTGATCCTCGGCCTCGTCGGCACAGCAGCCGCCGTAACAAGTGGCCACTCCCCGGTGGCACCCTACAAAGCATGCTCGAACGCGAAGTCGGTGTTGTCTGTCGAGGTGAACGGGAAGTGCCCGCCAGGTACCGTCCTGGTGACACTCGGAGCGAAGGGCGCGCCCGGGGCCAACGGTGCTGCCGGTGCCAACGGCGCTGCCGGTGCCAACGGCGCGCAGGGCGCGGCAGGACCGAAGGGCGCAACTGGAGCCGCTGGAACCAACGGCACGAACGGAACCAACGGCACGAACGGAACCAACGGCGCGCAGGGCGCGACCGGCGCCTCGGGAAGTCCCCTCGACCTCTCCAAGGTTGCCACCCTCAACTGGCAGGGCTGGCTCGGCGTCAACAACTTCTCGGGCGCCAGCACCTACGGCTTCAGCGACCCTTGGAGCATCGCCTTTGACGGGACCCACCTCTGGGTGGCGAACGATGGCAGCAACTCGCTGACCGAGCTCAACGCCTCCGACGGCTCGTGGGTGCGGACCATCACGAGCAGCACCTACGGCTTCAGCGGCCCCGAGGGCATTGCCTTTGACGGGACCCACATCTGGGTGGCGAACTACGGCGGCAACTCGCTGACCGAGCTCAACGCCTCCGACGGCTCGTGGGTGCGGACCATCACGAGCAGCACCTACGGCTTCAGCGAGCCTCGGCGCATCGCCTTTGACGGGACCCACCTCTGGGTGACGAACTACCTCGGCGACTCGGTGACCGAGCTCAACGCCTCCGACGGCTCATTGGTGCGGACCATCACGAGCAGCACCTACGGCTTCGCCGAGCCCTGGAGTATCACCTTTGACGGGACCCACCTCTGGGTGACGAACTCATCCAGCAGCTCGCTGACCGAGCTCAACGCTGTCGACGGCTCGTTGGTGCGGACCATCACGAACGCGAGCTGTGGCTCTTGCAGCTTCGACCTCCCCTATGGCATCGCCTTCGACGGGACCCACCTCTGGGTGACGAACCACAACGGCAACTCGGTCACCGAGCTCAACGCTGCCGACGGCTCGTGGGTGCGGACCATCACGAGCAGCACCTACGGCTTCGACAGCCCCTACGGCATCGCCTTCGACGGGACCCACCTCTGGGTGGTGAACTTTGAGGGCCCCTCGCTGACCGAGCTCAACGCTGCCGACGGCTCGTGGGTGCAGACCATCACGAGCACGAGCTGTGCCTCTTGCGGCTTCGCCCTCCCCGAGGTCATCGCCTTCGACGGGACCCACCTCTGGGTAACGAACGGCGGCAACTCGGTGACCGATCTCCCAGTGGGGTAGCAAGCCCTAGCAACTGGGCACGCTGGCACGAAGGCGCGAAGGTTCCGAATCCTTCTGGCAGCGCCCAAGGCGTGGCCCCCCGATACCGGGGGGCCACGGCGCATTCTGAGGGCGGTCCTCGCGTCGGGGACAGCGCTCGCGAGGTCGACCTCGACAGCGGCCTGCGAGGAGGTGGAGTGACCAGGGTCTGACGCACACCGATGCTCTTCGTTCATGCGCCGTTGCGCGAGAGGACTCTCGCGCGCCAGCGGCTTTGGCATTCGTTCGGACAGAGGATGTCGATGGGGCCGTGTCGACGCCAGGAGTCGTCGAAGCCTTCGACGCAGGCGAAGACCGCCATCCGGGCCTGGTTGCGGTTCTCGCAGACGCAGCGGTCATCAGTCCACATTCCAAAGCGGAGCAGAAGCTGCTATCGCGTTATCGAAGGGGTCGCCGACCGAGCCATGGAGCGCTCGACGCCGGTGTCTTACCCCTGTGCAGTCGAGCGCTTCAAGCGACACGATTGCGGCGTGCTCGAGCGGTTCGTAGACGACGATGCCGGATACCTGGCTTGGCTTCGCGGGCACCCGCGGGCTACGTCCTCAACTGCGACCGCAGCCCGAGCGATGACTACGTGATCCTCCACCGGGCCGATTGCCACACCATCGACGGCCGACCCGCCCGTGGCAAGAGCTGGACCGAGCACTA
>Ga0326728_10017673_pt1 | contig 14222 bp, 10 predicted proteins | sample MB3enrmetagenome_FD_207602 | JGI IMG/M metagenome (GOLD analysis project Ga0326728, IMG submission 207602) | Lab enriched peat soil microbial communities from McLean, Ithaca, NY, United States - MB31MN | ecosystem: Environmental > Terrestrial > Soil > Wetlands > Peat | place: USA: New York...
CGTGGATTGAAACTTTTCTCCAGCCAACTTGCCAGGAAAGGGCCTCTCGTCGCGCCCTGCGCGGGCGCGTGGATTGAAACTTCTTGTTTTCGAGGCTCACGTCCAGGACCCGGGTCGCGCCCTGCGCGGGCGCGTGGATTGAAACATCTTTGCCGCTGAAGCACTGATACAGAACGATCTGTCGCGCCCTGCGCGGGCGCGTGGATTGAAACAAACTTCCGAAGCCCGCTCAAGAGCTTCGAGACAGTCGCGCCCTGCGCGGGCGCGTGGATTGAAACTCGTCGGCACCAGGGGCCTCTTTCGCCTTTTTCTCGTCGCGCCCTGCGCGGGCGCATTAAAAGGAAGCATCACGAAGGAAAGCCAATAGGTGCCGTGCTGCGGAACTCAAATCCCGTGCCGCTCCTCCCCCGCCTTGGTTTCCCCCTTTGGATTCCCCCTTCCGAGGCGCCCCCTCCATATATGGAATCCCCAAAGGAGGGGAACCCATCCTTCTCCACCGACCGTTTCGAAAAGATCGCGGCAGAGCCTCTTTAGGGGGAGGTTAGCCCTGTCCACGGCCCCCGGCCGCCCTCGGCTCCCTTCGGGTCACGGGGATTGCAAAAATATTCCGCTACGGGACGCGACAAATGCTCTCCGATTTCGACTTCAGAGCACCTTCTGAATACCCTAAAAAACCCCTAACGCTCGAAGTAAATGGTCTACAAATTGTCTCTTGCAATTCAAAAGAGCTTTCCTGATAATGAAAGACAGAGGATTATCCGGTACCAACTTGCCTATTAGCGAAACAGCCGTTTCGCCTCTTATTCAACAACGAGGGTAAGATAAAGAATGCTGGCTTTATCGATCTTCTGGCGAAGAAAAAAGGAGAGATCGGATGAACGCTCAGATCATTAAGGGGACAATTTGGGAAATCCTGGAAGTACTTAGAGATTTATATGATGCCGATGTAGCTGCTATGTTTCTAGTAAACGAAGACATGGATAACGAAGAAAAGCTCGACATATTAGAGGACAGACTGAGTCGAATCAAGACCATATATCACGAGAGAGCTACTCCACTTCCGGAGCCAGTGTCCACGTATGTCGGGCTGGACCGATCCGATTTGCAGAAGTGCTTATCTGAAATTCGAATTCTCAAATTCTGTTTTGAAGAAGTCCAACACCCTCTGATCTCAGAAGGCAGACTTTACCCAGAAAGAAATGGCAAAATCTGGAATTATAACTATAAGAGCCGACCGGCCAAATGGGTCGTATTCCCTAATGATGACAAAAACAGCCCAATCCTCTTTGAAGGGCTCACGGCCTACTCCATCAAAACGACAAAGGAAATATTTGCTGATAGCTCCACTGCTCTAAGTCGATATCCCTCGATAAGCCATCTGAACGCCATAGAGATGGGAGTAACTGCCCAATGCAAGATGGTTTGCTTTTTGCATCTGAAAGATCCTGACGATAAGAAGAAAATTATTGGACTGGTAAAAATTGAAAATTATCAGGATAGACCAGCGGAAAGGATTAAATTCTCTAAGGATAGCACGCAAACTAAAGAAGCGAAGCAATATCTCCCCCTGCTTGCAAGATTGGTCAAGAAGTCCAAAGAGCGCTATAAGGAGCGTGCATACGAAAAACTGTATGGAGGACTTGAGTTTCTGGAAGTATTAAAAACCCTTGATCTAACCAAAGCGCGAGACCTGAATAGAGAGATCTATAGACAAACGCGCCATCTTCTATTCGTATTGAAAAGAAATGAGTACGTGGGCCACGACGACATTTTTGAAAGAGTGACGAACTATGTGGACGATATTGCCAGTATTCTAAAAATAGCGGGCAAGAAGTCTTTCAAGGAAATCCTAGAAGAATACAAGAAACATGAGGACCTGATATTATACGGCATAAAAGGTTACCGAGATCATTTTATTCACCAATTTCATGTGTTTGTTCTCGGATACATAATTCTAAATAAAATAGGCCTAAAGATTGTCGCGGAGTCGACGGATCAATCTTTGAGAACCATTCAGGATCGCCCAGATCACAAGATCCATATTAGAGAGGACAACGTACTGAGAGCTTGGTTTCTAACAGCTTTTTACCACGACGCTGCCCCGACCCCATCATCGCACCATTTCTGAAGGGTGTGCTGCAAGCCATGCCTTTGAATGAAAAGCTCCGTGACCTTCTTCATCATTACTATATCGCCCTGATGGTCTATCCCGGTTCAATGCCGGAATACTTCGAGGATTTGGATGCCGGGAGCCGGTACAATATCGCTGTTCTCTCGCCCGCGGGCCTAACCCCGATGGTCACAATCGACCCTACGGATGGAAGGCCGGAAGAGATCGTGGGCACCATTCTCAAGGTTCTTGAAAAGCTTCAGGAGGTTTACTAGACTCGGGGGGGGATTGCCAAGGCCGGAAAGCGATTGTTGCGTGCGAGACATAACACTCGGCAGGATGGCACAAAAGGGGCGCGGATCCCCGCGGGCAGGGCGGGTCATCTCGCCGTGCGCCCGGCGAGGGAATAAAGGAGCAATAACCGGACGTAAGATGGAGCATTCCAATATCGGAAACAAAGGAGGAATCATGAAGCGTATCAGTTGTGTCACAGGTCTCGTATTGTTTTTTCTGTGCTTCGCCGCCGGCAGCCTTTTGGCCCAGCAGACCTCTACGGCAGGCCAGGTATTCGACAACAGCAGGCCCGCCACAGGCCAGGGGAACGAGCTAAGCACGGCCAAAATCCCCGTCAATCTTCCGCCGCCTCCGCCCACGGTGCAAGGGGCGCCTGTCCAGAAGTCCTCAGGCACGGCGACCACCGCGAAGCCGGCAACGACAACAAGGAAAAAGTAGCGGGAAAAGGAAGAAGCGGCGCTTCCATGAGCTCCAGTGGAAGCGCCGCAATTGCAAAGAAGCGCTGGAAGTGGGTGAAAGAGAACCCTGTCAGCGACGGCGACATTCAATTTTCAATCGGCCTCACAAATTCGCCACAACCCGGGGCGGCGCAGGTTTGACACCAATCGAAAAACCCCGTAAAATAAGGCAGGCCGAAGTGGTGGAACAGGCAGACGCGCCGGACTCAAAATCCGTTCAAAGCCAATTTTTACGATCCTTGAAAATCGCAGATAATCTCCATATTCCCTTCTCTACCAACCATATATGCATTGTTTCTGTTTTGGTTCTGTAAGGTCTTGTCAGGTCGTTTTAGCTGCCTTATGGACACTATTTAGACACCAGATTGTTCCCATTTTTTGGACGTAATTGCATACAATAATTCGCCCGGTCAAAGTCGGGCCGCAGATTTCTCGTTCCTCTTTGGCGGCTTGGGTAGTTCTTATAGGCAGGGATGGCAAAGTCAGAGCTTCTCTGAAATCTCACGTTCAAGGATGGCCTTTATATCTCATCGACCTGAACGCTTTCGCATTTTAGGTTCTGCATATAATCATCCATGAGAGCCGCGGCGCGTCGAGGAGGAGCTTCGCAAGTCCCGCGACGAATTGGAGCTGCGGGTGCAAGAACGGACCGCGGAACTCGAAGAATCACGACAGAGATTTTATGACCTGGCAGAGCTATTGCCTGAGACGGTCTTTGAGACGGACGTGTATGGCAACCTGACCTATGCAAACAAACACGCCCTTGAAACCTTCGGTTATACCGCAGAGGACATCGAGCAAGGCTTGCACGTCCGGGATATAGTAATTGAGAAGGATTACGGCAGCCTCGTTGAAAAAGCTTCCGGCGTGTTAGAAGGAAAAGGCCCGGATAGAGGAGAGACTATAGTCAGGCGCAAGAACGGGACCGAATTTCACGTCCTCGTACAGGCGAACGCCATAGTGCACGAAGGAAAGATAGTAGGCTTACGAGGGGTTGCCACCGACCTTACGGAATCCCGCAAGGCCGAGGCTGAAAGGATGCGCCTCGAAAAGCAGCTCCGCCAGGCCCACAAGATGGAAGCCATCGGCACCCTCGCGGGCGGCATCGCCCACGACTTCAACAACATGCTCGCCATCATCATGGGCAACGCGGAGCTTGCCCTTGATGAGCTTCACGACGACGGCTCCCGGCAGAACATCGACCAGATCCTGAAGGCGTCAAAGCGGTCGCGAGATTTGGTGAAGAAGATCCTCACGTTCAGCAAGAAGAACGTTGGCCAGGGGAAAGTGGTAAACATAGTCCCCCTGTTGAAAGAGACCCATGATCTGCTCAGGGCGTCGATCCCGAGCACGATCCACATGAACCTGAACATAAGGGCAAGGGCGGATACGGCCGTAGTCGCTCAGCCGTCCGAGATTCAGCAGGTGGTGGTCAACCTTGCCAACAACGCAGCCCACGCCATGCAGCAAGACGGAGGGACGCTGACTATCGGCCTCTCATCGATTACCCTCGGTTCGGACTCCCTGCCGGAAGACAACATGAAACCGGGCCGCTATGTGAAGCTGACCGTAAAAGATACGGGGACAGGCATCGCCCCGGAGGTGCAAAGGCGCATGTTCGAGCCCTTCTTTACGACAAAGGAGCAAAGCCGGGGCACCGGTATGGGCCTGTCCGTGGTCTACGGCATAGTGAAGGCATATGACGGTATTGTAGAGGTGGAGAGCGAAATCGGCAAGGGCACAAAGTTCACGATCCTCCTCCCGCAGGCCGATGTCTCTTCGCAGATGGAAGAAGAAGAAGGAGGCACTTCCTACTCGAAAGCCCAATCCGTTCTCTTTATCGATGACGAACCGGCCATTGTGGAGGTGGCAAAGACAATGCTTGAGAGGATGGGCTGCCGCGTGACCGCCTTTACCGACCCTTTGAAGGCGCTGAAAGCCTTTGCCGAGGACCCGCGCACGTTCGATCTTATCATCACCGATCAGACCATGCCGGGGATTACAGGGGTTGCCTTCGCTAAGGAAGTCCTGGCGGTGAGAAAAGACATGCCCATCATCCTCTGCACCGGGTACAGCGAAACCGTCTCACCGGAGAAGGCCGGAAAGGCCGGTATCCGGGAGTTCGTGATGAAGCCGATTACGAAGAATGACATGGCGCAGGCGATCTATAGGGTGTTGGGGCAGGGAGAAGAAGTCAGGTAACCATCGCCTGCATATCTTATTTGTATCCAGGTAAGACCCAGATAAGCGCTATAGACACATGGCGGACCGGCCGGAGGTCGGCTACGGCGCTGTCCTCTTTGCCTTGTCCAACCACCCGGCCGGGTTGCAAACATAGATCTCCATGCCTGCCGTGCGTATTGCGTAGCACGGTACTTCTATCGGGCACACAAGATAATTGTTCCCGTTGGGATAGAAGGTGCGGAACGACTGGAGGCCCGCAGGATCGAAATGCTCCCTGTTCCACTTGCACTCGATCGCGTCCACCTGATCCCGGCTCCGGGTGATGGCAAAATCTACCTCCCGTCCATCAGCCAGGCGCCAGTAGCGGATTTGCTGCTCATGCGCATGTGCCTGGAGGTATTCGAGGACGAGGTGCTCCCATAGGGGACCGTAGTCGTCAACCCGGAGAGGGTCCCAGCCCCGGCAGAAGCTGACAAAGCCGGTGTCGAAACCGTAAATCCTGGGCATCTTGACGATCTCTTTTTGTCCGCCTCCATGAAAGGGTCTTACCAGCGTAACCGCGTGGGTCGTTTCGAGTGCCCTGAGATGGCTCTCTACAGTAGGCCGGCTGATGCCGAGGGCCGAGGCGGTCCTCGTGACCTCGAACAGGCCTCCGCTCCGCTTGAGAAGGTACTCAAAGAGCGTAATGAATTTCTCAGGGCTGCGGAAAGCGAAGAGCCGCTGAATGTCCCTCGCAAAAAACGAATCCATCCACTCCCCGTAAAAGCCCGGCCGTTTTGCATCCGCCAGGAGCGCCTGTGGCAGCCCTCCGTGGTAAAGCCTCTTGACGAGAGTTGCCCCGAACCCATTCAGCTCATCCCATAAGACAGGCGTGAGGTGGACGAGCCGTTTCCGGCCCGTCAGGGTGTCCTTGAATCTGCTGCTCGCTGCGAGGGTAGAAGAACCGGTGGCAATGATTCTTAACTGGGGGAACATATCGGCGCCTATCTTAAGCACCCTGCTGGGGTCAGGGAGCTGGTGGACTTCATCGAAAGCCACAATGGGACGATCGCAGTTGCGGTAGAAAAGCTCCGGGTCTTCCACCATGTCGGCCGCGACGGGGAGGTCGCAGTTGACGTAGAGTACCCGGTCGGCGCCTAAAGTCTGGGCAAGAGTAGTCTTACCCACCCTTCTCACGCCAGCAAGCCAGACAACCGGCGCTTCTTTCCAGGCTTCTTCTATGCGCTCAACCCAGAATGGCCGCCCTACTATCCCCATGCAATCATACTTTACATATATCCAGAATAAATATCAACTACGCCTCCGGCCTCAGAACGTCGCGTGAGAAGGACCATTTACCCCTGCCATCCACATTTTTTGAGGGATGTCAGGTCTTCCGGGTAGCCTATCTTCCCAATCCGAACCGTTATTGCTATACTATTCTCTCAACCGGTGTCGTTTCATCCGGTCCTAATCGTAAACGATTGAGGGCCGTGCGAGACTAGCACGGGGAGCATATCCTATGGTAGAGAAAACCTCACGCAAGAAGAAAGGCGCTACCAATAATCGGAAAGGGGGTACAAAGACAACGGCGCCGGTACGAGCGCCGGGACCGGACAAAGGCCCATTCCCCGTTGTCGCGATCGGCGCATCGGCGGGCGGACTGGAGGCGTTCGAACAACTCTTCAGGAACCTGCCGGCCAGGACCGGCGCCGCTTACATCGTCATCTCCCACCTGGACCCCAAGCACTCAAGCATCATGTCCGAGCTGATCTCCCGGTTCACGTCCATGACGGTCAGGGAGGCCGCGGACGGAGTCGACGTGGAGCCGGACCACGTCTACGTGATCCCGCCGAACAGAGACATCTCCATTTTTCATGGGAGGCTCCAGCTTACCGAGCAGACAAAATCAGTGGGCGCGAGGATGCCCATCGATTTTTCCCTGCGCTCCATTGCCGAGGACCAGGGTGACAGGGCCGTCGCGGTTATCCTGTCCGGCACCGGGTCGGACGGGACCCTCGGAGTGAGGGCGGTGCAGGGCGCAGGCGGCACGGTCTTCGTACAGGACCCCGAAGACGCCAAATATGACGGGATGCCGAGGAGCGCGATACAAACGGGCCTTGCGGACCATGTGCTGCCCGCGGCGGACATCCCCCGCAAACTCGTGGACTTTCTCGGACGCCACCGGGCCGGGAAAGAACCGCCGCTGCCGGAGGAGACATCCAACGCCATGCATAAAGTACTCATGCTGGTGAGGACGAAAACGGGACACGACTTCTCGGCCTACAAGAAGAGCACCGTCATCCGCCGCATCCAGCGCCGGATAAACGTCCACAACTTCGAGAACCCCGTTGCCTACCTTCGCTACTTGCAGGAAAACCCCGAAGAGGTGCGCCATCTCTTCAAAGAGCTTCTCATCAACGTGACCACCTTCTTCCGGGAGCCGGAAGCCTTCGAGGTCCTCAAACAAACGGTCCTCCCCGACTTACTGCGCGATAAGCCTTCCGATTATACCGTAAGGGTATGGGTGCCGGGGTGCGCCACCGGTGAAGAGGCATATTCGCTTGCCATGGTCATCCGGGAATACACCGAAGAAGCAAAAAAAGATTACAGGTTGCAGATCTTTGCCACCGATATAGATGAAGGTTCCATCGCTGCGGCCCGTAGCGGTTTTTTCCCTTCCAATATCGCCCAGGACGTATCCACGGTGAGGCTGACGAAATTCTTCACCAAGGAAGGGACAGGCTTCCGGGTAAGGAAGGATATCAGGGAAACGGTCGTATTCGCGACGCAGAACGTGACCAAGGACGCGCCCTTTACCAAGCTCGACCTCGTTTCCTGCCGGAACGTCCTCATCTACATGGAGCCCGAGCTCCAGGGTAAGCTCATCAACCTATTCCATTACAGCCTGAAAGCCGGCGGCGTGCTCTTCCTCGGGTCATCGGAGTCCGTCGGCCATATGGCGGACCTTTTCAGCGCAATCGACAGAAAATGGAAATTCTTCCGGGCCAAGCCGACGGGCGGGCGCGTTGCGCATGACTACAAGGTAGCTCCTCCCTGGTCGGATTTCCCGCAGGCCGGGCATGTGGCGCCGCAGGAGCCCGCGAGAAAGGTCAACCTGGAGGAGATAGCGCACGGCGCCCTGCTTTCGGTCTTTGCCCCTCCCGCGATCATCGTCAACGATAAAGGCGACATACTTTACGTCCACGGCGAGACCGGCAAGTACCTGAGACCGGCTCCCGGCCGGCCGGCCCTCAACATCGCGAACATGGCGCGAGAGGGCTTGCAGTTTCAGATGCGCTCGGCCTTGCTTACGGCTGCCACGCACCACCAGGACGCGGTCTATCGGAGCCTCCCCGTGGAGACGAACGGGGGGACGGAAAAAATAGACCTGGCCGTGAAGCTTCTGCCCCTGACAGAAGGGGAGGAGCAGCTCTTCATGTTCACGTTCCAGGAGCCTCTCCGGAAAGCAACCCCCGTGATTAAAGAAGGTGACGGCGGAGCCTCGCCGCCGGAGACCGCGCGCGCGTCGGAGTTGGAGAGGGAGCTTGTATACACGAGGGAAAGCTTGCAGGCCTCGATTGAGGAGGCCCAGGCTGCCAATGAAGAGCTGAGGTCCGCAAACGAGGAAATGCAGTCGACCAACGAGGAGATGCAGTCCACGAACGAGGAATTGGAGACATCGAAGGAGGAATTGCAGTCCGTCAACGAAGAGCTGACGACGGTCAACTCCGAGCTGCAATCGAAGATCGACCAGCTTTCCCGGGCCGAGAGCGACATGAAGAACCTCCTCGACAGCACGGACATTGCGACGATCTTTCTTGACGGCACGCTCCGCATAAAGCGCTTCACCGCCTCGGCCACGCGTGTCATCAGCCTCATCCCCTCGGACGCCGGGCGGCCTGTAGGCGACGTAACGGCAAAGATCGAGGGCGCCAATATTGCGGAAAACGCGCACCTCGTGCTCGACAGCCTGCGCCCCTGTGAAATGGAAGTGAGGGGAAAAGACCAGCAGTGGTTTCTCATGCGGATCGTGCCGTACCGGACGCTCGACAACATGATCGACGGGGTCGTCGTCACCTTCACCGATATCACCGAATCGAAGCGGGCGGTGAGGGAAAGAGCCGAATTTGCCGAAAACATCGTCCAGACGGTGCGGGAGCCCCTTCTGGTCCTCGACCACGAGCTCCGCGTGCTCATGGCAAACAAGGCTTTCCTCGACCTTTTCCACGTCAGGCGGGAAGAGACGGAAGGCCGGACTTTCAAGGACCTGGGCCGCCGCGAATGGGACATCTCTGCCCTCGAAAACCTTTTGAAGGACGTAATGAAGGCCGATAAGGTCTTTGAGGATTTCAGGGTCGAAGCCGATTTCCCGGACCTGGGCCGCCGCACCATGCTGCTCAATGCCCGGAAACTCAAGACAGCGGGCGATGGGAAGACCCCCCTTGTCCTGCTTGCCATGGAGGATATCACCGGCCGAAGGACCGGGGAGGACGGGGAGAGCACGGGAAAAGCAGGTGAAAGCAAACCGTGACAGGGAGACAGGGGTAAGTATCGGGCCTCAACTTATGCCAATTTAGCAATTCGGACAGGTGTCATGGAAGCGCGTTTTATGCATCCCTTTCTGCCTCATTTCCTTCTCCACATCTCTCGGACCACCTTCAGGAGAACGTAATCATGCCGCGCAAGAAGAGACTACCAGACCGCTTCGCATTGCAGAAATGCCCCACGAGGATTAAGGGCCTGGTCGGTCTCGACCTTAGGCCTGCTGCTCGGGCCACGACAACGAAAATGCTCTCTTTCGCTCTGTAATCGGGAAGAGCAGCCCTGACGAAACAGGTCTATACGTCATGGAGGCGTTCTGGTATACTATACCGTACCCACCGCAACCCGATTTACTCATGAGCATTGGTCACGATAGACCAAGAACCTCGTGTGAGAGGTGCACATGGCCAAGCGGAAATTTGCCCCTCGACTGAACGAGCTTCGGAAGAAAGCCGAGAACCTCCTCGCAGAGAAAGGGGGAAAGGTTTCCCGCATCTCCCTCAACCAAGACATACAAGAGCTGAATCATGAGCTTTCCATTTACCACATAGAGCTGGAGATGCAAAACGACGAGCTCCGGAGGGCGCAGGAGGAACTCGAAGAATCCAGCGAACGGTACGTCGATCTCTACGAAAATGCCCCTGTCGGTTATCTCACCCTTGACGAGAAGGGTGTCGTCTCGGACATGAACCTGACCGCCGCGCGTCTTTTGGGTATCGAGCGCACGTTTCTTCTCAATAAGCCCTTCACCGCCTTGATCGCCCCTGAGTGTCAGGACGTATTCTATCTTCACAGACGCGACGTGCTGCGATCCCCGGGCAACCATGCCTGCGAGCTTATGCTGAGGAGAAGCAAGGGGGAAGGGCACTTTCTCACCCGGCTTGAGAGCAGAGCGGTGCAGTCGAACGGGAGTAAAACCATCCGTACGGCCCTCATCGAGATCACCGAGCGCAAGCAAGCCGAGGAAGAGATCAGGAAATCGTTTGAGATCGTTCGCCGGAACGAAGAACAGCTCAGGGTACTCATAGATAATGTGGGATCGGGAGTTGCGCTGATCGATGAGGCCGGCAAATTCTCGGTCGTCAACCGAGCATTCTTGCGCATGTTCGGACTCGATAGCGAATCCGATATCCTGAACATTAACAGCCAGGACTGGAGTCGATGGGAGGTATACGGAGAAGACGGCAAACTGCTGCACGTCGATGATCATCCGGTCCGGAAGGCGGCAATGACGGGTAAACCGGTAACAAGCCGGTTGGTTGCCGTACGGAACCCGGGGGCGAATGAGCTGACACGGATGTTGATAAACGCCCAACCTTTGTTGAGGGAAGACGGTACTGCTATGTATAAAAGTCAAGAGCTTTCTCAGCCGGCCTTTTCTTTTCCCTCTTTCTCGTTCTTATAACTTCAGCCCATAGCCGTCCCTCCCTTAAGGTCCAAAACGACGTACCCCCGCGAGCACGAGGCCGACGACCTCCATAAGTCCGCGGCCGAAGTGCGAGCTGTTCGGAAGAAAAGGTTCTGATGCAACCTGCTATTCGTGGTCTTGCCACAATTGTCTATCTGCGGATAAGAAGGAACCGGCGTCAACATACTGTATATCGTGATCGAGCACTGTACAGCCTGCGTCATACGCCGTTGTTCCGCAAAGCCTTTTCTCCCTGATTATCTTTATTGAGCCGTCCCGATCCTATAGGGCGCGCCTGCCGTCACACAGGCCCTAAAGCGCACGATCATCATCCGGGCCACCGCGACGATCGCCTTTTTCTTGCTGCCGCTCGATCGCCATACACGGGAGAACTTCGACAAAAGTACCCGGTCCTTCCTGATCGCCACCCATGCGTTCTCTACCAGAAGGGCCCGCACAAACCCCGATCCCATCCCAGTGATGCGGCCTTTGCGCTCTGTCTCTCCCGTAGAATGCTCGCTCGACGTCAGCCCCACGAAGCTCGCAATCTTCTTCCCGCTCGTGAAATGGGAAAGGTCCTCTCCAAACTCCAGTATGAGGCGGATGGCGCTTAGCCATCCTATGCCGGGCATGCTCCTTGCGATCTCAAAGGCCTTTCTGTAGCGCTCCTTGCGGCAGAGCGCTCGAAGGGCGGAGCGCAAGACGATCTGGCGGGCCCACAACTCTTCGAGCTGATCGAGAAGGACGTCAAGGCTTATCCTCAACGGCTCGTCCAAGGATAGCTGCTTGAGGGCGCGGAACTCCGTTCGTCCCCATCTCGGAGAAGAGACCTCTATGCCGTGGAAGTCGAGGAGCCTGTGGATCCGGTTGCGCGTGCGGATGATGTCCTTCTGGATGCCGATAAGCGTGCGGCTTACTTGGCGGTCCTCTCTCCTCTCCCTGTCGGGGACATGGCAGGGGTCGGCATAGTCGTGATTCTCCAGGATAAGGGCAAGACGCCTCGCATCCCTCTTGTCCGTCTTGACTTTCGTTATCTTGGGCTCGGTCACGAGATGGGGAGGGATCACTATACAGTCGATGCCGTCTTTGACAAGCAGGTCGTAGAGGTTGAACCCTTTAAGGCCCGCCTCGTAGATTACATGGATGGCGCAACCGGGGAACTTGTTCCTGAGATATCCGAGCAGCGCCGGATACTTTGCCTCCATCGACGCCTGGTGGATCAGCATCCTGTCGCACCGCACCGCAATCTTCCAGGTCTTCTTGGAATCCTCAAGTCCCACAAAAATCTCTTTGCCTTCAGCCACGAAAGTCTGTAACTTATAAGTCTTCATCCGGCTACCTCCCTTTCTTGGATTTACGGTGAGCAACCACCGCTTCGAGAAAGAGGGTAGCCTTTTTACTGCTGCCCAGGCAAGCGACTTTTATAGCATAGGCACTGTACGTACGCTGGAGGCCGCAAGGCGAAGAGCGCGCCGCAGATCGCGATTCCGCCAGAGGCGCGAGTCCAGCCGCAAAAAGCATTGGTTTAGCTTTTTTGCCTGTCGCTTTTTGCCTTTGCTATCGCAACAGATGCCGTATAACAACACGCCGTCAGATTATTTTAGCCTTGACGAACACGCGCCCCGTGGCGTAATCGTACACCCACAGCTCCAGGAAGTCACATATCAGGTAATAATGCCCGAAGCCGCTCCCCTCGATCGTCGGCGAAAGGCCCGGACCCACCGAAAGCCCCTGCGCCGCCGCACGGGGCGCACAAACCAGCAGCGCCGCGATGTCCCTGCCCATGGGCGCCTCATTCCGGGGGACCCTCCCCTCGGCCGTGAGATACGCCCCGGCCCTGTCCACTTCCACCCTCTCCCGGAACGCCGGGCCGTCGGCTGCCGACACCTCCCACAGGAGCCACCTCGTCTGTGCCTGCGCCCGCGCCGGTCCCTTACTGTTCGGATATCCCACCAGGATAAAGGCAAGCCTGTCCTGCCGGACGTTGCCTTCCCCGTCGAAGCACGGCTCCACGCGGATGCGGACCTTGAAGCTGCCGTGCTCTTCGTCGTAGAGGAGGTCGTTGCCCGGAGGACCCTGACCGATGCTCTCCCTGAAGGCGTAGACGCCTGCCGTCCCGCCCTGCATCTGCCGGTCGGCGGACCGTCCTGACGGCCGCTTCCGGGCGTCCTGCGGGGTCCGGCCTGCGGATTCGAACGACGCGTAAATCTTCGTGATGTCGTGGCCGTCGTAATGGGGCGGTAGGGCGGGGCGCTCCGCGTCGAAGGGCGCAGTGTCGAAGGCCGGCGGGACTTTCTTGTTTCCGCGATCGCCGCCCCCGCCGAACTTCATGTCTTTTGCCTGGGACACCAGCTCGCGACCGAGAAGGCCGCCGCCCCGGCACCCTGCAAGGAGCAGGAGGGCGGCCAATATGAAGAGCGGTTTTCTAGTCATGCCCTTTAGCCGTCGATCATTACCCTGTCGTTTCCGACCTTGGGCTGCGGGGGCGTGAAAATGGAGATGTAAAGCAGCTCGCCGCCGGCAGCCGCCCGCGTCGCGTGGGCCACGCCGCGCGGGCAGACGAAGAAGTCTCCGGCTTTGACAGGGACCCACTTGCCGTTGACGTACATCTCCCCGGCCCCCTTGTATACGCAGATAAGCTCGTCCACGGTCGTGTGGATGTGCCTGCCCAGGCCCTTGGCGTCCCGGTTCGCCGTCAGGGCGGCGGTGGTGCGGGGCGACTCGAATACGATCTCTCCGCGACTCGCGCCTTCCTTGGCGGGATGCGAGGCGAACCATTCATCCAGGTGTATCAGGACGGCGTGCGGTGGAACGGAGTCGATGAGGTGCTGCGCTACGGGCGCCGCAGCCACCTGTCCGAGGAAAAAGACCACAAACAGCGCGCCAATAATCATGATTTTCTTCATCCCGGCTGTCTCCTTTTCCGGTTTCATTGACCTAAGGGCGTATCAATACTATCACGGCAGGGCAGAACGTGTAAAAAAATATACCTCACCCTCACCCCATCCCCCTCTCCACTCACCAGGGAGAGGGGTTTTTCTCATGGTTTCGCATTTTTAGCACCCTTGCCCCTTGGGGGAGAGGGTTGGGGTGAGGGGTGTCTGTATCGAAGCCCTGATTTTTTCACACGTTCGCACGGGCAATAAACCATATTCCCGTGGGCGGGATTGCATGGGCATTCCGCGCGCCATGGGCCGCCCGCGGCCCGCGCTGCAACCTAAAGTCCGTCTGCGGGACTTCCGAT
>Ga0326728_10017674_pt1 | contig 14221 bp, 10 predicted proteins | sample MB3enrmetagenome_FD_207602 | JGI IMG/M metagenome (GOLD analysis project Ga0326728, IMG submission 207602) | Lab enriched peat soil microbial communities from McLean, Ithaca, NY, United States - MB31MN | ecosystem: Environmental > Terrestrial > Soil > Wetlands > Peat | place: USA: New York...
CTTAAGGCGGCTGGTGTATCTGCGGCGAGCATGGGCAAGCCCCTCGTCTCGAATGCGGAGCAAAGCAGCGCTTCCGCGTCCGTTCCGGCCGACACCAAATATCCGAAGCTGGCGATCAAGACGCGCTATTCTCCCCAGAGGCTCGCCTTCGCGGCTTCGGCAGGTTACGAAGGCGTAATTGTGGACGTCAACGAATACTTCGATCCCGACAAACTGACGGACAGTCAGACTGATCAGGTCCTGGCCGCCGCCCGGGATGCCGGAGTGCGGATCATCAGCATCGAAAGCATGGTGAACCATCTGGCTCCAGATCCTGCCGAACGGCGCCAAATACGCGCGCGCTTCGTCCGCTGCATCGAGTTGGCCCACCGGCTGGGGTGTAAGTTCGTCGGCACTTTCAGTGGGGGCAAGCCGGGCGCATCGGTGGACGAGCAGGCGAAAGAACTGGCCGAAGTGCTCAACGAGCAGTACCTGCCCGTATGCGAAAAGTTGGACGTGACGATTGGGCCTGAGAACTATCCCTGCGACGAGAATTTCGCCACCGTTCCCGCCAGTTGGGAGAAAGTGTTTGCGCTGGTTCCGAACCATCGTTTCGGGCTGGAGTTCGACCCTTCCCATCTGGTGCGGCAATACATCGACCCCATCCAGACGGCCTGGGACTTTCGCGACAGGATCCTCGCGGTGCATGCCAAGGACACGGAAATCATTCAGCCGGTTCTTGCCAAAGTCGGCATCCACGGCCGTGGCTGGTGGCGTTACCGCATTCCCGGACAGGGGCTGATTGACTGGCCCAAGTTTATTACCGTGCTGTTGCAGGCGGGTTTCAAAGGTGGCATGGCGGTGGAACACGAGGACAATTTTTGGGATGCTCCCCGCGGCGACGCGGGCCCTGAAATGGCGCCGGAACGCAAAGACGGGTTCATCCTTGCCGCGCGCTTTCTGCGGCAGTATCTGCCCGGCCGGGTGAGTTAGAGTTCTTGGGCTTTTGCCTCCGTACCGCGACCTTGCCGCGGCGAGCAGGTGTGGAATTGATCGCCCTCTCCCTTGGGGAGAGGGTGGAGGGCCGCGGCGCATTCACCAGCCGTCGCGAGCCGGGTGAGGGGTTTCTTCCGCGGTGAGGAGTCTGCGGCCACCCGTTGCGTTTCGGCCACTGTTGCATTACATTTCCAGAGGGCAAATTCATCAAAGCGAAGGAGGTCACATGCGGCGTAGGACGTTCTTCGGGGGAGTTTTCGCGGGGTTGGCGGCCTCCGCGTTCGGAGCGAGACCGCCCAAACCCAAGGCCGGCGATATCCCCATGCGGACGTTTGGCAAGACGGGCGAAAGGCTCACCATCATCGGCCAGGCCGGCGGCCGTTTTCCCCTTATTACCTTCGAAGAGGCGAAGGCAATTACCTTGCGCGCCTACGACCTCGGGATCAACTATTTTGATAATTCCATTGATTACTGGGACGGCCGGTCGGAGGAAGTCTATGGGGCCGTTCTCCCGCCTTTCCGCAAGCATGTCTTCATCACAACCAAGGCTAACAAGCGGACTCGCGCCGGCGCCGCGCAGGAACTCGACCAGTCTCTGAAACGCCTGAAGACCGATCATGTGGATCTCTGGCAGATTCATGCCGTGGATGAGAAAGCCGAGGTCGAGCAGATCTTCGGTCCCGGAGGGGCCATCGAAGCCTTTGAAGCCGCGAAGAGGGCAGGGAAGTGCCGCTTCATCGGCTTCACGGGCCACCACGATCCCTACGTTCACTTGGAAATGCTCAAGGCTTATGAGAAGTTTGACTCCATCTTAATGCCGTTACACATTGCCGACCCCGGGTACCTGAGCTTTGAAAAACTCACCTTGCCCGTTGCCGCCGACCGCAAGATGGCCATTCAAGGGATGAAGTCTCTGGCCAACGCCAAGCTTTTGCAGGAATTCAGCGCCCGAGAATGCCTGAGCTACGCTTTGAGCCTTCCCGTCAACTGCGTTACCGTTGGCTGCACTACCATCGGCCAGTTGGAAGATGATGTTCGCATCGCCCAGCAGTTCAAGGCGTTCACGCCTGTTGAAATGGATTCGCTTCGCAAGCGAGCCGAGGGCATTAAGGGACCGGGCCTTGAAGATTGGAAGCGGAACATCAATGCTCCGGCGACTGCATCCTCGACAGGCTACCGGGCGGCGCGCCAACGGCACGGATGATGCCTGACACGCAAGGTTGGGTCTCGGCCAGCCGCCACTTACAGCGTCAGTCTTTCTGGTATAATCTATCCTTCAGCCACGAAATTAACTTCATGAGTGCTCTTGCTGGAAAGGGCGAAGGAGTCCTTTTGATGATTTCCAAAACCTTCGAAGTCAAGATTGTACGGGAAGGGCAAATGTGTTTCATTCCCTTGACGTTCGATCCCAAGAGCGTGTTTGGCAAAGTCCGCGCCGCCGTTAAGGTGACGCTCAACGGGTACACGTACCGCAGCACCATCGCTGCCATGGGCGGACCACCGTTCATTCCGTTGCGGCGCAGCAATCGCGAAGCCGCGGGATTGGAAGGCAACGAAACGCTCGAGGTGCGGCTTGACCTCGATACCGAGAAGCGTGAAGTGAAGCCGCCCGCCGATTTCGCGAAGGCGCTCAAAGCTGCCCCACCCGCCTGGGACCGATGGCAGGAAATGAGCTACACTCACCAGCGCGAATATGTCGAAGCGTTGGCAGACGCCAAGAAACCCGAAACCCGCGCCCGCCGCCTGGAGAGTGCTGTTCAGACCATCCGGAACCGGCCGGAGCGAAAGAGTGGGCGCCACGGAGGTTAGGCTATACTTGACTGCCCCCACGAGCAGCGGTGCGGTTGTGGTGTGAGAGGGAACAGGATACGACTATTACCTTCCCACCGGAACACGAGCGACTCGTCGTGGAGGCCCTCCGTTCCGGCGCCTATCAGAGTTCCGAGGAAGTGATCAAGCAGGCGCTTGAACTGCTTTGCGACCGGGACGCTTGGCTCGCTTCAAGCCGTGCTAAGATCGCGGACGGCTATGCTGCCGCCCAGCGGGGCGAGCTGATAGACAGTGACCAGGTTCGGGCCCAGATGGAACAGAATAAACGGCGCTGGCTGGGCCGCGTAAAGCATGATCCGCTACAAGTTCACTCCTCAAGCGGCTGACGACCTCTTCGAAATCTGGAGTTACATCGCCCGCGACAGCAGTGCGGCAGCCAATCGCGTTGAAGATGCCGTTTACGAAGCTTGCGACTTCCTGGCTGAAGGTCGCCTCGGGGGGGAACTGCATGCTTAGGCGGGGACTTCCACATAGGTGGAATACGAGTGGGGTCGAGGTACTTGGAGCCCTTCGAGGCGCAGGCCCTCCAAGTGGAACTCGATGGCCTCTTGCATGTTCCGTTCGACCTCCTCGCGCGTTCGGCCGGTCGAAACACAACCTTCCAGGTCAGGAGAGTACGCGGAGTATCCGGTTGCGGTTTCTTCGATAACGACAAGGTATTTCTTCACTTCTTCATCCCTGCTTGTCTTAATATGCTGTTCAAGGTTCCTGGTGCGAGTTCATCGTTGCGATTGCCCGGCACAGTGACCAGTCCCCGCTTCGTAGGATGCGCGTACTGGTGGTGGCTCCCCCGGGTCCTGACCAACAGCCAGCCATCATCTTGAAGCATCCGAAGGACCTCGCGAACCTTCACACTGAAAGGATAGGCTCGGCCTTCTTCGAAGTCAATGCGAGTTCGCCGTGCAACGGCGGGCGGCACAACCCGCCGTGAGGCAGGAGCCACTGCCATCGCGGTCCAACACGCTTCGCGCGAATTCTCAGTTCGCCAAATGGCGCTTTAAGGTGTTAGGTCTGCTAAGCTATTCTGCTTTGCATGCACGCGACGCCCACACATCGAGGCGCACCCAAGGATCACCGAACCCGCGTCCGCTGGTCAGTTGGTGTACTACTGACCGCTTCCACCGTCATCAACTTCATTGATCGACAGACGCTTAGCGCGCTGGCCCCGATTCTGAAATCCCAGTTTCGGTGGACCAACTCCGACTTTGCTTCTCTCTTGATTGCCTTTCGTCTGGCTTACACGATCATGCAGGGCGTGGGCGGGCGGCTGCTCGACGAGGTTGGGTCGCGTGTCGGGTTCGCGTTGGTCGTGGGGTTTTACTCCCTGGTCGCGATGGCCACCAGCTTCGCCCAAGGGTTGGCGAGCTTTCGGATCTTCCGTTTCCTTCTCGGGCTGGGAGAAGGCCCCAATTTTCCAGGCGCTGCGAAGACGGTTGCGGAGTGGTTTCCAAATCGCGAGCGCGCCTGGGCCGTAGCGCTTTTTGACAGCGGCACGTCCATCGGCGGCGCCGTTGCTCCCTTTATTGTGCTGTATACTTTCAGGCTCTTCGGGACGTGGCGGCCCGCCTTCGCTCTCACCGGCTGCCTGGGAATCGCGTGGCTGATTATCTGGCTGCGCTTTTACCACGCGCCGCAAAACCATCCTTCGGTCTCGCCTGCGGAACTGCGCTACATCCAGGAAGGCCGCTCGATTTCGGGCGTCACCGGCCAACCCGCGCGCTGGGGGGACCTGGTTCGTTACCGGCAGACCTGGGGCATCGTGCTGGGGAGGTTCCTGCTCGACCCCTTCTGGTTCTTCATTGCCGAGTGGTTTGCGCTCTACCTTTCCAGCAAAGGGTTTCGCCTGGAGGCCAGTGTGCTTGGCTTTTGGATGCCCTTCCTGGGGGCTGATTTGGGAAACTTTGCGGGCGGCGGGCTCTCGAGTTACTGGATCTCGCGCGGCTGGCCCGTGGGCAAGGCGCGCCGGGCGGTCCTTATCATCTTCGGGCCGAGCATGGTGTCCCTGCTGTTGGTGCTTCGCACTTCGAGCTACTTCGCCGGGCTCCTCATTTTCGCCTACGCGGCCTTCGCCTACGCCGCCTGTTCCACGATGTTCCTGTCTTTGCCCACGGACGTTTTTCAGTCGCGCGCCGTGGGCACGGTCAGCGGTATGGCGGGCACGGGAGCGGGCATCGGCACCATCATCTCTACTTACCTCATCGGTCGCGTCACCGATGTCACCTCGTTCGCCCCAGTGATCGTCGGCGCTGCCATCATCCCTTGCCTCGCCACCCTGGTATTCGTCAGCTTGGTCCGGCCCTCGAAACGGCCTGACCCCAGGGGACTGTTGGTAGAATTTTAGTTGCCATCGGGACATTTAAGATGATACGCATACTCATATGAAGACGAGCGTAGAGATTCCCGATTCCTTATTCGAGCAGGCCGGGCGTCTCGCCTCTCGGGAACGCACCACGTTGAGGGCGTTGATCGAGGAAGGGCTTCGACGCCTCATCGCTGAACGGAAAGCCCCGACGCCCTTCAAACTTCGCAGAGTGACTTTCCCAGGCAAGGGCCTGCAACCTCGGATGGCAGACGCCGGTTGGCGGGCGATGCGCGACACGATTTACAAAGAGCGTGGAGCATGATCGCCGTTCTGCTGGTGCTATCGTGACGCAGCCTGCAACAAATCCAGCCAGCCATTCACGATCGATGTTTCCGCGCAACCGGGCTTGAGGCGCGAACTGAGCACTTGAAACGTGTAGGCACCGAAGGCGCCGTCGTTGGGGATGTAACCCGAGTTAGCCATGCCATTCGCCAGCGTTACTACCAACGTGTCAGCCACTGGCGACCGTTCTTTCAGTTCCCGGCCAATGAGGCTGTAGATCTCCGCGTCCACCGATGCCAGGGCTACATCGCCGATGCGCAATGCGCCCAGCCGGATATTCACGGGGTCTCCATCTACATAAGTGCCAGGTGCGCCCTCGCGACCGCTATCGGTGCGGCGGCGCCCGGGGCAGGTGATGGTGTTCTGGGCTGCCGAAATGCGCGGGGCGGCGTCCGTCTGCTTGGTGTTGGTCATCACGCGAATGACTTCCTCGCCCAGCAGCACGCCTTCGCTGTCCATCACTCGCTCCAGGGTATCGCGCACTTTCGGGTCGAGCGGCCCGGCCTGAACCTTCCCCTCGCGGATGGGCGCCTCGACCTTTTCCCGCGTCAGGACGTTCCCGGTTATCGGTACTCCGCTCCGCGACGCCAGGGCGTTGGTTCCGGCGCGAAGATACAAGGGGTTCTGATCGCCCGAAGCGCCCTGGGCAAGGACGGCGACGACCTTATCGTCATAGGCCTGCTCGACGTAGCGGGAAGCGGCGCCGGCAAAATCTGCGCTGATGAGACCGGTGAGAAAGCCGTTGACGGGATGCATCGCATACGTCATGTAAACCGCGATCGGTTCCCCTTCGGGCGTCTCGAATTTGAGCACGGCGACGGTCTTGTCCGACGGCCCATCCAGATTCGCGGCCTGCGTCCAGAGGCGTGTTTCGGGGTCGATCGCGTCACGGTTCACGTTGAGATAGGAGAAACCGGTTCCGAATCCGACGCGCGCCGGCTGGAGCCTGGCCTTCGCCTGCCGCACCGCATCGACCATCTGGCCGACGAAGGGTGGAGGCGGCACGTCGGCCGTCGCAGGCGACCACGCGGCCCCCGGACGATCAGGCTGGGGGCGCCGAGCAAACGGATTCGCCCCGGCCCCCCAGCCGCTGTGAGTGTGTGTAACCGACATCACGATGTTTTCGACGGGGCAGTTCAGCTCGGCGGCGATCTGCTTCGACGCCGGTTCCCAGACGCTGTTCGGGAGCGTGGCCTGATCGGCTCCGATGAGAGCGGCGCGGACCGAACCGTTGTCCAGCACGATCGCGCGCACGTAAAGGCGTTCGTGGGCGTACTTGCCCGAGGGCGGGTTGGCAGGGTCCGCCGCCGGCGTAATATCCACGCGCGCGGCGCCGACTCGAAGATTCCCCGCTGCCGCGCTTGGGGTGCAGCAGAGGGACAGCACGAGAAATGCTGGCAGGAGAAAATCTCGTATTTTGGTCATCTTGACACCTTCCGACAAATCGCCGAATCGACTTCATTCCGGACTGCGGCGGCGCTACATCGTAGCACGTACTCAGGCGCGTTCAAAGCTAGCTTACGTTCTGGCTCCTGACTCCTGTTCTTAGCCTTGCCGCATTCTTTCGGGGTCCTCTATAATGAACACTCGGGCACAAAAGGTGTGAGAGATTTGCGGAGTAGGGGCGGCCCTTGTGGCCGCCCTCGGTCAACCGTCAAGCGCCCGCGCTACATAATCATGCTGCGTCCTTTTCGTCCAATCTGGCCCTACTTGGTGCGCTACAAAGCGCGCTATTTGGCGGGATTTCTCTGCCTGGTGTTCTCCCAGGTAGGTGTGCTTATACCTCTCATCATCAAGGCCGGCATCGATGATTTAACCCAGGGAGTCCCGGTCCGAAGATTACTCAGCGTGGCCGGACTGCTTGTGGCCGTGGCGGTCGCCAAATCCGTTTTGGGATTCTGGGTGCGATGGATTCTGATCGGGATATCGAGGGATGTCGAATACGATTTACGCAACGATTGCTTCCTGCATCTCATGCGCCTGTCGCCACGCTACTACACTGAGAACCGCACCGGCGACCTGATGGCGAAGCTCACCAACGATCTGAACGCGGTGCGCAATATGGTGGGGCCGGGCATCATGTATTCCGCCAACACGCTGGTGTTGGGCCTGGCAACGGTTGCCCTGATGATGCATCTGGACTGGCGCCTCACGCTGTATTGCCTGATTCCCATGCCCCTCGTATCCGTGGGGGTCAAGTTCCTCGGCCAGCAGATTCATGAACGCTTCGAGAAGATCCAAGCGCTTTATTCGGAACTCACCGAGCGGGTGCGCGAAAACCTCTCCGGCGTTCGGGTCGTCCGCGCCTTCTGCCAGGAGGAAGCGGAGATGGCCGAGTTCGACACGATGAATCTGGACTTCGTGGCAAAGAACAAGGGGCTGATCTGGATTTCCAGTTTCCTCTGGCCCAGCATGGAACTGCTCTTCGCGGTGGCTTTCCTGCTGCTGATGGTGGTGGGCGGCCAGCACGTGCTCACACACAGGATCAGCGTGGGAACCTTCGCAGCGTTCAATGTCTTCCTGACTTATCTCATCTGGCCCATGATTGCGCTGGGCTGGGTGACCAACTTGGTGCAGCGCGGACTGGCTTCGCTGGGGCGCCTCATGCAGATCTTCGAAGCGAAGCCCGAGATTGATGACCGCGCCGTTCCCGCGCACCCCCTGACTTCGCTGCGGGGAGAAATCGAGTTCCGCAACCTCACGTTTGCTTACAACGGCACGCCCGTGTTGAAGAACCTGGACCTGCTGATACCCGCGGGAAAGACGGTGGCCATTGTGGGTGCGACGGGCTCCGGCAAGTCCACTCTGGTGGGGCTGATCCCGCGGCTTTACGATGCGCCGGAAGGTTCGTTGCTTGTTGATGGTGTGCCCATCCGCGAGATTCCGCTTCAGATCCTGCGCCGGCACATTGGATTTGTGCCCCAAGAGACTTTTCTCTTCAGCGAAAGCATCCGCGAAAACGTCAAGTTCGGAGTGCCGGAAGCGACCGACTCGCAGGTGGAGCGCGCAGCGGAGATTTCCAATATTTTGCCGGAAATCCGGGCCTTCCCAAAGGGTTTCGACACCATGGTTGGCGAGCGCGGGTTGACGCTTTCCGGCGGGCAGAAACAACGCACGGCGATTTCGCGGGCCGTCATCCGCGATCCGCGCATCCTGATTCTCGACGACGCGCTTTCCAGCGTCGATACCTTTACGGAAGAGAAAATCCTCCGGCAACTCACCGGCGTCATGGCGGGGCGAACCACCATCCTGATCTCCCACCGGGTGTCCACCATCCAGAACGCTGATGAGATCGTGGTTCTGCACGACGGCGAGATCGCCGAGCGCGGCACCCACGCCGAGTTGCTGGCCCTCAACGGGCACTATACGGACTTGTATAACAAACAGTTGATTGAGGAGGAATTAGAGAGAGAGGTGTAGGGCCGCGCCCTGCGCCGACCGTCCGTTGTCCGTGGTCCGTTGTCCGTTGCCGCTATGCGCCTGCGGCGCTCGACGACGAGGGACAACGGACCACGGACAACGGACAACTGACATGGCTGACTCTTTCCACGACGAAGAAATCCTCGGCAAGGCGTATGACGCGCGCCTGATGCGGCGCCTGCTCGTCTACCTGCGTCCGTACTGGCGCATGACGCTGTTTGCCTTGGTGGCGATCCTGCTGTTTGGGATCTTGCAGGCGGTTCCGCCCTATCTGCTTAAGGTCGAGGTGGACCGCTATCTCGATCCCGCAGGCCGCGGCCAGCTTCCGAGAATTCTGGCGAGTTTCCTCAGTCAGAATCCGCTGGCGGGCATCGCGCAAATCGTCTTCGTGCTTCTGCTGCCCACCGTGGTGCTGACATTCGTGCTGGAACTTGCGCAGTCATTCGCGATGCAAATAGTTGGCCAGCAGGTGATGTACGACATGCGCAAACAACTGTTCGCGCACCTGCAACGCCTCCAAATGAGCTTCTTTGACCGCAACCCCGTGGGCCGCTTGGTCACGCGCGTGACCACCGACGTGGACGTGTTGAACGACCTCTTCGCTTCCGGCGTCGTGGCCCTCATCGGCGACGTCTTCTCGCTTTTCAGCATTGTGGTGGTGATGCTGAAGCTGGATTGGAAACTGGCGTTCCTCACCTTCTCCGTGCTGCCCGTCATTGTGCTGGTCACAGCGGCCTTCCGAAAGGCGGTGCGCGATTCTTACCGGCGCATTCGGGTGGCCGTTGCACGGATCAATGCTTACTTGCAGGAACACATCACCGGAATGGCCGTCATACAGCTCTTCAACCGTGAAGAGCACAGCTACCGGGAATTCGAGAAGATCAACCGCACTCACATGGAAGCCTACAAGGACTCGATTCTGGCCTATGGGCTGTTCTATCCCGCGGTCGATCTTCTGGGTACCGTCGCGGTGGGCATCATTCTCTATCTGGGCGGCGGCATGGCGCTGCGCCACCTGGTTACGATCGGCACCGCCATCGCCTTCATCCAGTATTCGCAACGCTTCTTCCGCCCCATCCAGGATCTGAGCGACAAGTACAACCTTCTGCAAGCCGCCATGGCGAGTTCGGAGCGCATTTTCAAGCTGCTGGACACCCCGGTAACGATTGTGGACCCGCAGCCTGCGGATCCAAGCGCGCTGTCCGTTGTCCGTGGTCAGTTGTCCGTTGTGACTCCCCAGCAGGATGGTGTCAAATCCGTATTGGCGGCTGGGCACGAAGGAGAGCCAGCAACTTTGGAGAGGCGACTGACCACGGACCACGGAAAAATGACAACTGACCTCGGACAAATGACAACTGACCACGGACGTCCCTCCCCGCTGGTTGAATTCCGCCAGGTCGGATTCGCCTATAGGGATGACCACCGCGTGCTGGAAAATGTCTCCTTCTCGATCGGAACCGGGGAGACGGTGGCGGTTGTGGGTCACACGGGCGCGGGCAAGACCACGCTCACCAATCTGCTGCTGCGCTTCTATGACGTGCAGAACGGGCAAGTGCTGTTTGACGGCGTGGACATCCGCCATCTGCGCCTGCGCGATCTGCGCAAAAACTTCGGCATTGTTCTCCAGGATCCCTTCCTCTTTTCGGGCACGATCTCGAGCAATATCCGCTTGGGCAGCGGCTGGATCACCGATCGTCAAATCCGTGATGCGGCGCGCCAGGTCAACCTGCTGGATTTCATCGAGGGCCTGCCGGGACGTTTCCAAGAACCCGTCAAGGAGCGCGGCGCCACGCTTTCGGTGGGACAGAAACAACTGCTCTCCTTCGCGCGAGCGCTCGCTCACAACCCGCGCATCCTGATCCTCGACGAAGCCACCTCGAGCGTCGATCCCGAGACGGAGCATCTGCTGCGTGAAGGCCTGCGCTGCCTGATTGAGAACCGCACCTCCCTGGTCATTGCGCACCGCCTCTCCACCATTCAGAACGCCAGCAAAATTGTGGTCATGCACAAAGGACGAGTTCGCGAGGTGGGCACGCACCAGGAATTGCTTCAGAAACGCGGAATTTACTTCAAGCTTTATCAGCTTCAGTATAAGGATCAGGAAGTCTCGGTGGCTCGCCCATAGTTCGTTGTCAGTTGTCCGTTGACTGGCGAAATTTGGGTTCCCGGGGAAATCACGCTTTGCACGTCATTCCAGCGCAAGCGGGAATCCAGCTTTGGACCCCGCTTGGTCGGGAGTGACGAGGGCCGGCTTTAATGGCTACGGATGGTCCCCAGGCTCACGGCCGCTTGGAATGTCAGGATCAACGGACGACCGACATCGGCATCACTTTGATTCTGCCTCTTTTGTTGGGGAGGAATGCGCTACAATAGGCACGTTGGGTGCAATGAACCATGGCCAATTCCGTCATCGTACGCGATCCGGAGATCCTGGGAGGAATCCCTTGCTTCCGCGGCACGCGTGTGCCCTTTCAAAACCTGCTGGATTATCTTGAAGCGGGCGACACTCTCGACCTGTTCCTGGAGCAATTCCCCTCGGTTACCCGGCAGATGGCTATCGAAGCGCTGGAATCGGCCAAGGACTCGCTGTTGACGAGGATTGGGTGAGGATTCTGCTGGACGAATGCTTGCCCAAGGATCTTGGGAAATATCTGGCCGGGCATGCCTGCCGGACGGTACCCCAGGCGGGTCTGACTGGAAAAGCGAATGGTTCACTATTGACGCTTGCGGAAAGATCCGGCTGGCAGGTCCTCTTGACAATGGATCGCGGCATGCCTAACCAGCAAAATCTCGCCAGCCGAGCCATCTCCATCGTCATCATCCGTTCCAAGTCGAATCGACTGGCTGATTTACTGCCTAAAGTGCCCGCCATATTAGCGGTTTTGCCGTCTCTTAGCCCAGGCGAAGTGATCCGAATCGGTTAAGTTTTGATTGGCTCACGGGGTAGCTGATTCGTACGGCTTGACCTGGTCTGCGATCTTCGACTTATCGCCTACAATCACAAACTCCATCTGGTCGGGAAGGAGATACTTGTCTGTGACCGCCTGGATCTCCGCGGGTTGCACGCCCATCACTTTCTGCACGTACTCGGAGAGGTAGGAGCGCCTCAAGCCTTGCGAATCGACAAAGTGCAGTTGGCCGATCACCGCGTCCGGGCTTATGGTATTGCGCAGCACAAAAAGCCCGGCGAGGTAGGTCTGTATGCCTTTCAGTTCCGGTTCGGAAGGCGGCTCCTTCCTCAACCTGTCGATCTCAAACAGGATCTCCTTGATCGAGGGACCGGTCACTGACGTGGTCACATCGGCCGTCTCGACCCAGTACGCCAGATGCGTGCGGGTCGAAATCCGGCTGATGGGCGAATACGTGTAGCCCTTCTGCTCGCGAATGTTGGAAGTAATACGCGACGCGAAGGAGCCCCCCAAAAGCGTATTCATGACATCCAGAGGAATGTAGTCGGGACTATTGGGACCCGCAACCGGCAAGCCGATGTACAGCGTGGATTGCGGAGCGTCCGGCCGATCGATCAAAGCGAACGAGTGGGCTTTGACCGGATTCGTCGATATTGAGGGCGGTTCCGCTCCCTTGGACCAACCTTCAAAAGCCTTTTGTATGGTTTCCCGAAGATCGCCCTCCAGCTTGCCCGCGACATACAAATGCGTGCGGGCAGCACTGAAATTACTTCGATAGAAGGCGAGGGCATCGTCCGCGCTGTAGCCCTTGAGATCGCTTTCCGCCGGAAAAACCCGCCCGTACGGGCTGTCGGGGAACATCGTGCCCAAGAAGCGCTCCCGTGCCAGATCGTCGGGCTGAGTTTTCGCCACCGCGAGCTCACGCTCCAGGTCAGCCTTCAGTCGAGTGACCTGCGAGGCCGGCAGGGAGGGGTTCTCGAGCACATCCGCAATGAGATTGATAAACTGCGCCGCGTGATCGGAAAGCGCCACGCCGCCCACGGAGGTAAATTCGACCCCGGAGGCGATCTCGAGTTGTCCGCCCGTGTCGGCAATCTCGGCGGCCAGTCGCTCCGAGGAGCGCGTCTTGGTCCCCTCCTTCATGAGCAGTCCGGTGAGCCGCGAGAGCCACACCTGGTTCGCCGGCTCGTTGATGCCGCCTGCGTTGACGTACGCGCGCACTGCCACCCTGGGCACGATGCCATACTGCACCAGCGTCACCTTCATGCCGTTGCCCAGTGTGAAATCCTCGGTCGGCGGGAGATGGAAAGGTTTGGGCGGCCCGCCTTCCGGGGGTTGTTCCTTCTGCTGGCCGAGGGCGGCGAAGCCCGCTACGCCAGCAAGGAGGCAGAGTGGCAGTATCATTGCGCGCCTCCCGTGGAGGCCTTTGCGCCGGGTTCCAAGACCAGTACGGTGCGGTTCGTCCGGCGCAGATACTCGCGAGCCGTACGCTCGATCAGGTCCGGGGTCACACTGTTGAAACGCGCCTCCAAGTCGTTGATCCGCGACGGATCGTTGTCGAACAGCGCAAAGCACGCAAGCATGTTGGCGCGTCCGTATCCGCCGAACTCTGTCATCGAGTCGTAAATGTAAGATCGCATCTTGGTCCGGTTTCGATCCAGCAGCTTCTGCTCCACAGGCTTGGATTGCAACGAATCAATGACGCTGTCGACGGAGGACATGATTTGATCAGCGCTCACGCGCGCATCATGAATGAGGGAAGCCGTCCAGAGCATCGGACCGTCGTAGTCGAACATGTCGCCGAGTTCGGCATTGATGCCGCCGGAGATGCTTCCCGCGTAGCCGTGCTTCTTCACCAGTTCCTCATAGAGCAAGCTATCGTCGCCCTGCACGAGCATTTGGTCGAGCAGCCCCATCGCATGATACTCGGGCGTAGTGCGCGCCGGCATGTGATAGGCAAAGGCTAGCGCGGGCCGGTTCGCCAGCGGATCTTTCTGCTCCGCCTTAATCTCTTTCTCCTGGCGAGGCTCCGTGAGATCGGGCACCGGCGGAACTTCGGACTTCGGAATGGGCCCGAAATACTTCTCCACGAAACCCTTGGCCTCTTCCGGTTCGAAGTCGCCCACGATGGCCAGCGCGGCGTTGTTGGGGGCGTAGTAGGTCTGGAAGAATTTCAGGACCTCGTCCAGCTTGGCCGCCTCGATGTCCTTCAGTTCGCCGTAAAAGTTATGGGAGTTGTACCAGTTGGCGTTGGCATACTGGGGCATCCAGAGCCACGGAAAGCCGCCATAGGGTTGGTTCAGCACGGCCACTTTAACTTCGTTCTCGACCACGCCCTGCTGGTTCTTCAGATTCTCATCCGTGACGGCCAGGCCTTTCATGCGGTCCGCTTCCGCCCAGAGCGCCGTTTCAAGCTTGTTGGCAGGGAGGACTTCGAAGTAGT
>Ga0326728_10017676_pt1 | contig 14218 bp, 11 predicted proteins | sample MB3enrmetagenome_FD_207602 | JGI IMG/M metagenome (GOLD analysis project Ga0326728, IMG submission 207602) | Lab enriched peat soil microbial communities from McLean, Ithaca, NY, United States - MB31MN | ecosystem: Environmental > Terrestrial > Soil > Wetlands > Peat | place: USA: New York...
ATTATCTGGCCGATCATGCGCTTCCGGAGCATACGGAGTGTAACGGCGGACGGCCGTTTCTGATCTGGAGCGCGGGCTGCTCCACTGGCGAGGAGCCGTATACGATGGCCATCGTGCTGAGCGAGTATGCGCTCGCCCATCCCGGTTTTCGCTTTCGCATCCTGGCCAGCGACATCTCCAACATCGTATTGGAAAAAGCCGAGATGGGCGTATATACCAACGCTGTTGTAGCTCCGGTTCAGCCTCTGCTCAGGCAAAAGTACTTCATGCGCAGCCGCGATCGCGGCTCCGAGCACGTGCGGGTGGTGCCGGAGTTGCGAAAAAGCATTGAGTTTCGGCGCCTGAATTTTATGGATACCGATTTAGGCATTACGGAAAAGATGGACGCCGTCTTTTGCCGCAACGTGATCATCTACTTCGACCGGCCCACGCAGGAGCGCATTCTGCTGAAGCTGTCCAACTGCCTGCTTCCCGGCGGGTATATGTTTGTGGGCCACGCCGAGACCCTGCACGATATGAATCTGCCGCTGACGCCGGTGGCCCCGGCGCTTTACCGGAGGAACAATGGCAGAGCTTGAGGAGGAATTGCCCGTAGTGTATTTGCAGCCGGGGGAATCGCGCTTGGTCAGAGAGCCGGCAATTCTGCAGACCCTGCTGGGTTCCTGTGTGGGCATTGCATTCCGGGTTCCGCGGCTGGGATTGGGCGCGCTCTGCCACCCCATGCTGCCGCGTTTCCCGGCAAAGCAAGCTGCTACTTTGAGCCGTTCCGCGGGGCGGCGTTACGTGGACTACGCGATTCGCGATCTGGCCCGGCAGTTCGATTCACTCGGCGCGCTGCGCGACGAGGTCGAAGTGAAGATCTTCGGAGGCGGAGATGTGTTGTTGATGGTGAATGATGAGGCGCGGCCCACGGTGGGCAGGCTGAATTGCGAGGTTGCCATGAAGGTGCTGGAGGAGGAGGGCTTCGCCGTTATGGCTTCTTCCCTGGGGGGCAAACGCGGCGTCAACATTTACTTCAATACAAAGACCGGGGAAGTGCTGCTCAAGCGGCACGCATGAACCAGGATTTGCATGACAAAACAGTTGAGGCTGCCAAGGACAGGCGTACTGGGAATGAAAGCAACGAGGTCCGGCTTATGAGTACACCGAAAATCCGCGTATTGATCGTGGACGACTCTGCCGTGGTTCGCCAGACGCTGCGCGATGTACTTGAGTCCGATCCCGAGATTGAGGTGATTGCGACGGCCGGTGATCCCTTTGTGGCGGCTGAGCGGATTGCCGAGCAGGTGCCGGACGTGATCACGCTGGACATCGAGATGCCGCGCATGGACGGGCTGACCTTCCTGAAAAAGCTCATGAGCCAGCATCCGATTCCGGTGGTGATCTGTTCGAGCCTGGCAGAAGAGGGAGCACAGAGCACTTTTCGGGCACTCGAGTACGGCGCGGTGGAGATCATCACCAAGCCGCGCATGGGCACCAAGCAGTTTCTTGAAGAATCGCAAATCGAAATCTGCACCGCGGTCAAGGCCGCGGCTCAGGCCAGGCTGCACGTCCTGAGACCCAGCCAGACAGTCGAGCCCAAGCGCAATGCCGACTGCATTCTCTCGCAGGCCACCCACGCCATGGCCGAGACCACGGAAAAGGTAGTGGCCATCGGCGCTTCGACCGGCGGCACGGAGGCGTTGAAGACCGTGCTCGAGGCGCTGCCCGCCGATACACCCGGCATTGTGATTGTGCAGCACATGCCGGAGTTGTTCACGCGCGCCTTCTCACAAAGGCTTGATGGCCTATGCGCCATTACCGTGAAGGAGGCCGAGACCAACGACACGGTCATTCGCGGCCGCGCGCTGATCGCGCCGGGAAATCATCACATGCTGCTCAAGCGAAGCGGGGCGCGCTACTACGTGGAGATTAAGGACGGGCCGCTGGTTTGCCGTCACCGGCCGTCGGTCGATGTACTGTTCCGCTCCGCGGCTCGCTATGCCGGGCGGAATGCAGTCGGCATCATCCTGACCGGAATGGGAGACGACGGCGCTCGTGGAATGCTTGAGATGAAGCAGGCCGGCGCCACAACCATTGCCCAGGACGAAGCCACCTGCGTAGTATTCGGCATGCCCAAGGAGGCCATTAAGCTCGGCGGTGTCGACAAAATATTGCCCTTGCAAGCGGTCGCTAGAACCATCGTCTAGATATTACTGGCTTCCAACTAAATACCTGCCCACGGGAGAAGACCTCAGCTAATACTCCCAGTTGCAACTCAACCAGTTCGCCTGGTTGCTCAACAACTTCGACTTCGTGACATACTATGAGAAGTTCTTTACACTTCGAACTTGAAACCGGTAAACATAAACCTTCATCGTGAGGCTGAATCGATAAAATGAATTCGGCTTCTGCCTCCGGGGGAATTTCGTGCTGAAAAAGAATCTTTGCCTGCTTGCTTTTGCTGTATCCCTGCTGCCGTGCCTTCCGGTCAAGGGACAAACTGCTGCCGACATCGTCGTCGAGCGCAACGCTGCGATGCAGACGCGCGATGGCGTGACGCTGCGCGCCGACATCTACCGGCCGGCCGCGGAAGGCAGCTATCCCGTCCTGCTCACGCGCACGCCTTACAACAAGGACAACACCGCTGTCTTTGCGCGCAAGGCCGTCGTGCGCGGCTACATGGTTGTGGCGCAGGATGTGCGCGGACGGTTTGCCTCCGAGGGCGAGTGGTATCCCTTCAAGCACGAGAGCGACGACGGCTACGACGCAGTCGAGTGGGCGGCGGCGTTGCCCCACTCCAACGGCAAGGTGGGCATGTTCAGCGGCTCCTACGTGGGCGCGACGCAGATGCTGGCGGCCATCAGCCAACCGACGCACCTGGCGGGAATCTGCCCGGCTGTAACGGCCTCGAACTATCACGAGAACTGGACCTACCAGGGCGGCGCATTCGAGCAGTGGTTTAACGAATCCTGGACCACCGGCCTGGCGCAGGACACATTCAACCGGCGGATCACGGAAGCCAGGAACCCCATGGTCGGCAGCAGGATACTTCCGCTCAAGCAGTACCCGCTCTTCAACCTTGACCTGGGTCCAGGCCCATCTGACTATACACACAAGCTGGCGCCCTACTTTCTCGACTGGCTCGATCATTCAACTTATGACAGCTACTGGAAGCAGTGGTCCATCGAAGAGAACTACGCGAAGATTCAGGTTCCCGCGCTGACCATCGCCGCCTGGTACGACATCTTTCAGGGCGGCTCGCTGCGCAATTACATCGGCATGAGGGAACACGCCGGCACGGAGGCAGCGCGCAAGGGCCAACAGCTTTTGGTGGTGATTGGCGGCCACTCCGGCTCGGGCCGCAAGATCGGCGAGGTCGACTTCGGCCCCGATGCGCCTTTTGATGAGAACGAGATTACGCTCGATTGGTACGACTATCTCTTCATGGGCAAGCAGAATCAGTTCGCCAACGGCAAGCCGGTGAAGATCTTCGTGATGGGCGAGAACAAGTGGCGCGATGAAGATGCATGGCCGCTGGAGCGGGCCAAGCCCACTCGGCTCCTCCTTCATTCATTCGGCGCCGCAAGCTCACCAGTTGGCAATACGAACTCCTCATCCAGTACGGGATGGCTTGGCCCGCTTTTCATTGATCACGAAGCGTCAAGCGATACGTTCGTTTATGATCCAGCCAATCCCGTCCCCACTGTAGGCGGACCTCTCTGCTGCGATCCGATCCACCTTGCTCCCGGACCCCGCGATCAGAAGGAAGTGGAGAGCCGTCCTGATGTGCTCGTTTACTCCACGCCGCCACTGGATAGCGACGTCGAAGTTACCGGCCCTGTAACTCTCGATTTATTCGCCAGCTCATCGGCGGTCGATACAGATTTTACCGCCAAGTTAGTCGATGTGTGGCCCAATGGCTTTGCGCAGAATCTTACGGAAGGAATTCTGCGGGCGAGTTATCGCGAATCAACGACTGCGGCCAAGCCCATCGTTCCCGGCAAGGTCTACGAGTACAAGATCGACCTGTGGGCGACGAGCAATGTTTTTCTGAAGGGACACCGGATTCGCCTGGAAGTGAGCAGCAGCAACTTCCCGCGCTTTGACCGCAATCTGAATACCGGCAAGTCAGCCGGCACAAGCGCTGTTTTTATGAGGGCGAACAACACCATTCTGCACGACGCCGCGCATCCCAGCGCGCTGATTCTGCCGGTGGTGCCGAGGTAAAGGTTGTGAAATAACAAAAGCTGCTAATCCGCTGATTTGCTGACTTGCTGACTTGCTGATTCGCTTAGAGCAATCAACTCTCGCGCTGCCTTTCGTCCCAATCGGATGCAGTCAGGGATGCCGATGCCGTCGTAAGCGTTGCCGGCTAATTTCAATCCGGCTAGAGCGGCGACGCGGGCGTGGAGGCGCGCCATGCGCTCCTGGTGGCCGACGGCGTACTGGGCCATGGCCCGCGGCCAGCGCGTGACTTGCGCGTGCAGCGGCTCGGCGTCTGGCGGCAGAATCTTTTTGCCGAGAATCTCGCTCAGTTCGCGGCGCACGGTGGCCAGCAACTCGGCATCCGGCGCGGCAATCAGGGCCTCGTTCTTCATCCCGCCAAGAAATGCGCGCAGCACAACCTTGCCCGGCGGCGTGCGCCCCAGAAACTTGCGGTGGACAAAGGTGCAGGCCAGCATGGAGCGGCCCTCGACAACGGGAACCAGAAAGCCGAAACCCTCCGGCAGGCGGCCTAATTGGGCTTCGTCGTAGATGAGATTGACGGTGATCGACGAGGAGTAAGGAATAGCGCTGAGTTCCCCGGCTAATTGCGGATCGATCTTGTCCAGCAGCGCAGCGGCTGCCCAGGCTGGCGAGGCCAGAATGACCGCGTCGTAGAGTTCGGCTTTGCCGTTAGCCACAACCTTCCATCCGTCGGCAACTTTTTCGATACCAGTAACCGGCGTGGAGAGGCGCACCGAAGCTGATTCAATCCGCGCAGCCAGGGCGTTGACCAATTGATTCATTCCGCCGCGCATTGCGGTGAAGATCGAGCGCGGGCCGCCAGACGCACTACCGTTTTCACTCGCTGGACGCGTAGTCCCCCTCGCGGCCTCATTGATCCTGGCGCGCATCTTGCGGTGCGCGGCCAGCATGCCGCGGGTCAGCGAGCCGTATTCCTCTTCCATCTCCACCAGGCGCGGCAGCACGGTGCGCGCGCTCAGTTGCGCGGAGTCGCCGCCAAAGATGCCGCTCAACAGCGGATCGGCCAGCCGGTCGACGGCCTCGCGGCCAAAGTGGCGCTCGACAAGCGCGGCCACGGATTCATCTGGCAGCCCGGTAGGCCGCGGCGGGAGCAGCAGCTCAAAACCCATGCGAATCTTTGTTGGCAGGCTGAAGAGGCGGGTCAACGCGGTGGGAATCAGCTTGGTGGGGATCAGGAACATCAGCCCGTCGGGCAGGGGAACGAGGCGGTTGCGGACGACGATATAGGTCTTGCGATCAGCGTCGTTCGAGGGGATCAGTTCGGCACCCAGGCCCAACTCGCGGCAGAGCTCGGCGGCCGCCGGCTTCTCGGTCAGGAAGGAATCCGGGCCGCGCTCAAGAACCGCGCCATCCACCACTTCCGAGCTGAGGGAACCCCCCAGCCGGTCACGCGATTCAAAGAGCGTGTACTCGACCTGCGCGCCCGCCCGGCGCGCCTGCTCCAGCTCATAGGCCGCCGCCAGTCCCGCGATTCCGCCGCCAATGATTGCCGTCCGCATTAGTTTCCTCACCCACTATTAAAGCAGGTCATACGGCGAAAGACCGTGACTGAAGTTACAGAGTTATTGATGGTTGCATAAGGAATGTCCTGATCCCCGCGCCGTAGGCGCAGTGGTTGTTAGCCCCGCGCTTTAGCGTGGGGAAAGCGGATTCCACAGATTTATTCCGGAGTCCTGTAGGGACGGTGCAATGACATTTCTTTTACAAGGATCAATTGCCCGTCCTATTTTGCGATGGAAGCCCCGCTCAAGCTGAGCCTGAGCGGAACCAGAGTCGATGTATCCCGAAACCACTGCGTTCAAGTCGACGCGACCATCAGGGAGCGGCGACCCTGCACGAGAATGAACAGGACACAGTTACTCTGGTTCCGCTCTGAACGGGGCAGTCGTGCGCTATGAGGACGTTTATCGCTTGCCCTGGATGGTCTTGGGGTTGACGCCGGTTTTTTTGGCGGCGCGGCGGGCGGCGATCTCGTGCATCTCCTTGCCCATGCTGGAATGATTGACGCCTATTTGGATAGCCAGGTTAATGACGTTGCCCGTGCCCCAGTAAAGGGCCAGGCCGGAGGCGAAGTGCAGCATGGAGAAGCCGAAGATGGCCGGCATCATGATGGCCATCATCTTGCGCTGCGCGGGGTCCATGCCCGGCGAAGGGGTGATGAGCTGGACTATGAGCATGGTGACGATGATGAGGATGGGCAGGATGTACAGGGGGTCCGGCGAGGAGAGGTCGGTGAGCCAGAACCACTGAGCATGGCGCAGCTCAACGGCGTTGAGCAGAACGCGATAGTAGGCGAAGAACAAGGGCATCTGAAAGAGCAGGGGCAGGCAACTGCCGTACATGTTGACGCCCTCGTCCTTGTAGAGCGCCATCATCTCTGTGTTCATCTCGGCCTTTTTGGGATCAGTTGGCTTGAGATGCTTGTAGCGATTCTTGATGGCGTCGACCTTGGGCTGGATGCGCATCATCTTCAGCGAGGACTTCATCATCATGAAGCGGGTGGGCAGCATGAGGAGGTTGAAGATCACGGTTACGATGATGATGGCCCATCCCCAGTTGTATACGCCGGGGCCCATCAGGCCGCGCAGATAACGCAAGGCCAGGTAGAGGGGCTTGGCGATGATGGTCATCCAGCCGTACTGGATGAGCGGCTCGAGCGAAGGCCCGGTGGGCTTGCCGTCAGCGCCGGTCGAGTGGATGGACTTGAGCAGATCGGTTTCTTTGGGGCCGGCGAAGAGGCGCACACGGGTCAAGCCGCTGGTGTCGCCCACGGCCAGGCCGATTACGTCGGCTGGCCTCTTCTGGCTGTTGGGGTCGCTCGGGTCGGTGGCGAGTTCGATAGAGTTGTGCAGCGTGACCACGGTGAATCGCGCGGGCGCATCGGGCAGGAAGGCGGCGGCAAAATAGAGGTCGTTGATGGACGCGTAGTCGTAGGGCTGATCGAGCGTGGCGCCGCCGCTCACCTTCTTGGCGTCGGTCGAGTCATCCTTGCCGTCCAGTGACCAGGCGAACTTACCGTTAGCGAAGTGCATAGGTTCGGTCTGGTCGCCGAGGCCGGCGGGCCAGGCCAGCATGGCGCGCACCGGAGCGCCGTTGCGCTTTACCTCAACCTCGGCACTCACCACGTAGCTCGAGTCAAAGCGGAAGGTCTTCACCACGTCCAGGCCGTTGGCGGCGTAGTGGAATGAAATTGAGCCGGGAGCCTGAAGGACGCCCGTCGGCGAAACTGCGCCGGAGACGGTGACCTGATAGAGGGCCTCGTTCAACTGCTTGGTCAGTTCCGGTTCATAGGTAAATAGGGAGAGCGGCAGACCGAATGCGGCGGTCCTGGGATTGACCAGGTCAAGCTGCTGGCCATCCGGGCCGGGGTGATCCTTGTACTGGCTGCCCTTCAGAATCCAGTGCTCCACCTGTGCGCCCTTGTTGGTAAAGACGATCTTCAGATTCGCATTCTCCACCGTTGTCGTCTCCACCGTGGAGGCAACAATGGCTGGCGTGGCAACTATAGGTGTTTGCACCTGCCCTGCGGCCAACTGCGATTGAGCGGGTTGTGCAGCGGCTACTGGTTGCGACGGCTGCGGCTGATTTTGCGTCTGAGCCTGGTTTGGGACGGCGGGCGCCGGGGTGGTCTGCCTGGGCTTGGCAAAATACTGGAAACCAAGGAGGACGACCAGGGCCAGGAGGGTCATCGACAGCAGGCCGCGCATATCGCCGCCGCTGCTGCCGCCTCCGCCCGGAGCTTGAAGATTGGGATTGTTGAATTCTGCCAAGGTATACTTCCTATTCGTTCAGGGCCTCTTCAAAGGCCGTGGAGGGGGCGCGCCGTCAGGCTACCCACTTTCTATGGTAATGGTTTGTGGTGAAAACGGCTTGAAATCTGCGCCGGAGGCACGGGATCAAGACCGCCGCGGGTAAAGGGATGGCAGCGCAGCAGCCTCCAGGCAGCCAGGGCCGCGCCGCGCAGAGGTCCGTGGGTGGCGATGGCGATTGACGCATACTCCGAGCAGGTAGGCAGAAACTTGCAGCCGTGGCCGGGCGAGAGCGAATGGATTGCCGGGGAGAGCCAGTGGCGATAGAAGTCGAGTAATGCAAGCAAAATACGGGTCATAAGCGTTTGTCAAAAAACTGTTGATTTGAAGAGTGCGGGCTTCAGCCCGTACATTCAGAGCCAATTTCGAATTCCGGCTTTACAGCTTGCGGAAATACTCATTCCGGGCTGCAAGAAGCGTCAGGGCACGACTTCACAGCTTGCGAAAATACTCATTCCGGGCTGCACGAAGCGTCAGGGCACGACTTCACAGGCTGCGGAAAAACGCATTCTGGGTCGCACGAAGCGTCAGGGCACGACTTCAGTCGTGCCGTAAATGCAACACAATAAATGTTGGGCTTTAGCCCCTGCGGTCTGCTTTTCGTGTGAATCGCTTGAAAAAGCCTTTTCCCGCGGCCTGTAAAGCCCACGCCTACTTCTGTTCTTAATGTACGGGCTGAAGCCCGTACCCTCCACTGCTCATCAGCGAGCCAGAGGTTGCACGGACGAGCATTTCATGCGGGCAGCCTCGGTGTTTGCCTGCTGTAGGATACGCACGATCTCCGCCTCAAGTTTCTTGAAATCCATGGTCAGCACGGTTCTCCGTGGATGAAGGATGAGGTCGCAGCCAGGGGGCAGCAGATCCAAATGCCGGCGCAGGGCCTCTTTCATGCGGCGCTTGATGCGGTTGCGTTCGTGAGCCTTGCCCAGCACCTTGCCGGCGGTGAGGCCGACGCGCGGGCCAGACAGAGGTTCAGTAGCGGTGATCAGGGGCGATTGCTGCGCCCCGGGGTCCTCTGCGAGCGATTTTTGCTCGTTGGGCTGTGGCGCCAGGAACCAGCTCATGGAAGCGGACTGGCGCTTGCGGCCGGCCGCGTAGGCGCGCTGATAGTCGGCGTGCTTGCGCAGACGCGCACCGGTTAAAGACTGGCGCTGTTCAGGCTGGGGAAGGGTGGTCATGGCAACGGCACGGGAAACGTTGGCCGGAACTGCATGAAAGTACAACCCATTCCGGCTGCGGTAAACGGCGAACGCAGAGCGGCAGGCAAAGGTCAGTCGCGGAAGCCTGCGCTGACGGCCACGCGTTTGCGACCGGTGGCGCGGCGGCGGCTGAGCACGGCTGCGCCGGCCTTGGTCTTCATGCGCGCGCGGAAGCCGTGTGTCTTCACGCGTTTGCGGCGATTCGGTTGAAATGTGCGCTTGGGCATTAAAATGCGCTCCTGTGTTCTCGATAAAATCTTCGCCTTGATGGCAAGTACTTAGTGTATCGCAGGTTAGGCCAGGAATCCAGCGGCGACGGGCCAGAAGACAAGTTTGCGCCTCTTTACCCTGGCCATAAAAACCTTAGTCGCGGCGAATGGATGCTCATACGGCGAATGCGATCGCTGAAAAAATGCCTCAGTCGGTCACGGAAACGCGACTCCGTGGTCATAAAGCATAAACTCTGGTAACCTAACCGGCCAGTTTCACCATCCATAGTGCAGATTGATGTAGACAGAAAATTTTTTTCTGTGAAAGATTGATTAATGGTTCAAGGGACACCCAAATGTGCTACTCTTGGGTCCGTCTCAGAAAGTTTCGCAACATCCCCGGAACACGTTTCACCGGCTCGAATGACATACCGGCCTCCGTAACACATACAGGGGCCGGCCAGCGGCAATCGGGCGCAAGGCCCACAGCTTTGCGTGAAGAGAGAGCCGTTGCCCGAGATTGAAGGATGAACAGGCCTGGCAAACACCAGGCAGCACAAGCAAGGATCGGCACGATGGCATACGCAGTTTCCCCGGCAACACCTCTCAACCCTTGGCTGCAGATTCTCGCCGCTCTCGAGATGAAGGTGAATCACCAGTCATTCGAGACCTGGCTCAAACCCACCAAGTACAGCCATATAGCCAACCGCACGCTCTACGTGCGCGTGCCCTCGTCGCAGTTTCAAAACCTGGGGGAGCGCTATGGCGACCTGATTCAGGAAGCCATTGTGCAGCAGGGGATGGAGCTGGACGATGTGAGTTTTGTGACCGCCGAGGAGGACCCCTCGATTCCGCCGGTGCGCAAGGACGGCGGCTTTGCGCCGCTGCCCGCTCATGCGCCCACGGCGCCGGCGCAACGCTCCCCGGAGCAGGCGCGCTTTGACTGGTCCACCGCCGCGCAACTGAACCCGCGCTATACATTCGACGCGTTTGTCATCGGCAACGGCAACCAGTTTGCGCGCGCCGCATCCCTGGCGGTGGCCGAGCGGCCCTCCAAGGCCTACAATCCGCTCTTCCTGTATGGCGGCGTGGGCATGGGCAAAACCCACCTGATGCACGCCATCGGCCACGAGGTGAAGCGCCGCCAGCCGGTGGCCAACATCTGCTACGCCTCGGCGGAAAAGTTTACCAACGAGATGATCAACTCCATCCGCAACGATCGCATGACCAGCTTCCGCGACCGTTTCCGCTCGGTGGACGTGCTGCTCATCGACGACATCCAGTTCATCGCCCAGAAGGAGCGCACCCAGGAGGAGTTCTTTCACACCTTCAACGCGCTGCACGAGAACATGAAGCAGATCGTGATCGCCTCGGACCGTCCGCCCAAGGAGCTGACGGAGATCGAGGAACGGCTGCGCTCGCGCTTTGAAATGGGCCTGATCGCCGACATCCAGCCGCCCGATCTGGAGACCAAGGTGGCCATCCTGCAGAAGAAGGCGGAAAGCGAGCAGGTGACGCTGCCCGCCGACGTGGCGCTCTTCGTCGCCTCCAACGTGCGCACCAACGTGCGCGAGCTGGAGGGCGCGCTGGTGCGTCTGATTGCCTGGTGCCAGCTCAACCACCTGGAGATTACTCTGGCCTCTACCCAGCAGTGCCTCAAGCAGTTCATCGACATGCAGGTGCGCAAGATCACCATCGAGTCCATTCAGCGCGCCGTCAGCGAGAACTTCGGCATGAGGCCCGCCGACCTCAAGCAGAAGAACAACTCGCGCAACGTGGTGGTGCCCCGCCAGATCGCCATGTTCCTGGCCAAGCAGATGACCGAGGCTAGTTTGCCGGAGATCGGCCGCCAGTTCGGCAACAAACACCACACCACGGTGATGCACTCCATTGGCAAAATCGACGAGCAGCGCCGCGACGACAAGGACCTGCAACGCACTCTGAACAAGCTCCAGGAGCAGTTGAGCGCATAACTATCCGCGGTAGGGCAGCCGCCTTCGGTGGGACCGCGTGATGGTGGTTTACCAGGATTGTAGCGCCGGATTCCAGAAAAAATGTAGCGCCGGCCTCGAGTGAATTGGCCTGTTAAGCGCCAGTTGAGAATCACTTCCGGATTGCCCGTAGCTCAGGACCAACTCCGGGAGGCTCATGCGATTTCCGAGTGGACTTGCAGTTTTGCGATTGTTCGGAATGGCGCGGAACGGGTAGAATTCATTGTATAGGCGAGTGCGTCAGGAGAAGATGCGGCCTTGTGGAGAACTCTATCGCATCACCGGTGTGGATCTAAACAACGTACTCGGGATCAGCGCAGTCAGAGCTTACAAAGTCCAGTGCAAGAACGGGATGGATGTCTCCTGATTTCGAAATGCGTCTGCCTAGGCATGCCAGCTGACCTGACCGGCAGCGCCGAAACAGATTTGATACAACACTGTCATGCTTAATGTCTGGCCAACTCGCGTTCTGATTTCAGTGGTTGCCGTTTATCTCGCATTCTGCGTATCAATCGGCCTTTTGGTGCATGCGAAAGCGCTACCAGCAAAGAGCCTCGCTCCTTGGCCGGCTGCAACCGTCGCGCCCATAGGCGCGTCCAGCGGCGCTTCCGCGTTTACCGGCTATTTACGGCAACAAGCTGACGACCTGAGCTTGCAGGAACAGAAGCTTACCCTGTGGCAGAAAGCCTTGGAAGACCGGGCGAAGGATGTGGATCAGCGCTCGAACGACCTGGAAAGGCTCGTTTCTGACATAACAATAGCCACGAGCGTTTATACGCTTCTGCTCGGGCTATTCGCCGCCTTCGGCCTGAAGGAGGCAAGGGACCAAGCGGAGCGCGCTCTTGCTGAAATTAATCGTAAGGCGGCGGATCAGACGACAGAACTCAAGAAACAGTTCTCGGAGTTTCAGCAGCAGGTAGAGGAGCAAATACCGAATCTCTATGGAATGCAGAAGTCACTAGGCGATCTTCTCAATCGAATACGCCGCAAAATCGATTTGACAGAGAGTTGGACGTTTGCAAAACCCTATAATGATCTTTCCGAAGAGCAGCGCCAGACGTTTCTTTTGGCGGAATTTACCGTTGCATCCTTCGATTATTTTCGCCTCGCGTCTGCCGGGAGCCAGAAAAGTATCGCCGCGCAAATCTTTGCTAGCCTCGCCAACTTCTATTCGGCGCGGGCGCGTGTCGACAAGGATAAATACGACCAGGGCGATCTGCGCAGGGCGTTGATCTATATGGATCGCTCGTGCGAGATGGACACTGAGAACTATCGCCACCTTGCGCAGAGAGCAGCTTTGATTTTGACCAGTGGAGATAAAGAAGGCGCTCCCGTCACTCGGGAGAATCTGGAGAAGGCGGCGGCGGATCTCAACCGGAGTCTTGCGATCGAGCCGAATTTTGCTTCTGGGCTGTATAACCTGGCTTGGGTCGTCGACGAGCAAGGAGATCCCGGGCGCGCTACGGCTTTGTTGACGAAGTTCATTGATCAACGCGAGAATTTGCCGCTCCTCTATCGCGGCAAGAGGTTGATTGCAGCTTATATAAACCGTGCCTGTGCGAGGGCAAAACGCCTGACCAAGGATTCCGCGGACGGGCAAGACGAGCTTCTTGCGGAGGTTTTGGAGGATTGCCGCGCGGCATGTGAAGAAGGAAAGCTCTACAGCGAGACGGCCTATTTCGAAGATTCCCTTCAGGGCAACTCAACCGAAGGCGCGGAACTTCACCTTCTGGAATCTCTTGCCCCCAACGAGCTTAAAGCCTTACGGAATGGAGACTGTAGTGTCCGGATTAATCTTACGCGGGAGGAGTGACTGGACCAATCTTACGCATTTTTGCACCTCTATGGACGCGCGTACTCATTACATAGAAAACTCTATCACATTCTAGACGCAGGAGCAAGGAGTCTCGATGCGCCCAACGGAAAAAGTGCAGGCTCCGCTTCAAATCCAGGCCCAAATCTTTAATCTAAACGACTTCTCCCGCCGGGTTCCCCAGGTCCGGCTTTTTGAACTTGGAAGACCATAGATCTGCTGCCGAAGGCCATGGGCCCTGCTGCAGGTGGATTCTGAGATGTGTAAGACCATCATCAGGGCCTGTGTTGTGCCCCATGATAGATGTGCAGGATTTCAACGTCGTTCTCCTTCACGCGATAAACCACAATATAGGGCAAGCGCGGTAGGACTAGCTCACGGGTTCTTCTTCCCGTCCAGAGCGGCCGCGATAAGGAGTGGAACGTAAAGTCAGGATGGTTTGGTAGATTTCAAGGATTGTTGACTGTGCAAACGCTGGAAGATGCTGTGCTAGATAATTCCCGATAGATTCCAAATCATCCGCCGCCGGGGTCCAGCGCAGTCGCATCAGCGGCTCAGCATCCTCGCGATGCGGGCGTCCATTTCCGCCTCTTCGATATACAATCCCTGGTCTGCCTGCTCAATCCCCTTGCGCACACCGGCGCGGAAGCGCTCATCATCTTCGATCAGCAGCAGCGTGGCTTCCTGCACCAGGCGTGCCGGCGCAACTCCCTTCACGCTGGCGATCTGCCCCAGCCGGACTTCCTGTTCGGGAGTGAATTGGACTTCCATAGCTAATGTGTTGCTGTAGACCAGTGCACTGTCAAGCCATTGGCGGGTAGCGCCAGTGCAATCGCATGAAGCCGGGTGCCCCTGGTCCCTCGCATTTGATGGGATAAGGAAGAAGGCTTCTGAGAAGATCGAGTAGCGAGTGGAATAGAGGACCACGAGCTCGAAGATCGGAGAAGCCTTCGATGATTATTGTAGG
>Ga0326728_10017677_pt1 | contig 14218 bp, 10 predicted proteins | sample MB3enrmetagenome_FD_207602 | JGI IMG/M metagenome (GOLD analysis project Ga0326728, IMG submission 207602) | Lab enriched peat soil microbial communities from McLean, Ithaca, NY, United States - MB31MN | ecosystem: Environmental > Terrestrial > Soil > Wetlands > Peat | place: USA: New York...
GGAATTGCGCACGCCGTTTCTCGATCACCGCCTGATTCAGTTTGCCGAGGGGCTGCCCGGCAACCTCAAGGTGCGGCGTTTTCAACTTAAGTACATCCTGAAAAAGGCCGTGGAGCGCTGGCTGCCGAAGGAAATCGTGTACCGCCAGAAGCGCGGCTTTTCCGTGCCCATTGCCAGTTGGATGCGCAATGAGCTGCGCCCGCTGGTGGATGAGACCCTGAGTGAAGACAAACTGCGGCGCAAGGGAATCTTCAACCCCGCCTTCGTGCGCCGCCTGCTGAACGAGCATTGGTCAGGAAAAGCCGACCACCGCAAGCCCCTGTGGACACTCTTCAGTTTTCAACTGTGGCATGACCGGTGGGGGCAGTGATCGGGAGATCGGGTGATCGGGTGATCGGATCATCTCAAGAACTGTGCAAAGAGTTTAATCCGTTGTTCACTGTAATCCCTATTGTCATGGATGGAATCTTTTCTCTGTGAGCCTCTGTGCCTCTGTGGTGAATTCTTGTTTGTAGCATTGGGAAAAATTGCCGCTTGTTGCTACCGGGATTTATCGTGAAAAATCAAACCGCGCTTCCTAGGAGTTTTGCTGTTGCCCATAACTATCGTCCATCTCCCGCGCCGGGGAAGCAGGCTTTCACGCCGGCGGAGTGGGCGATTATCCGCCGCTGCCGCACTCCCAAGCAGGTGCAGGAATACCTGCGCAAGCTGCCTTACAACTGGGAGAAGGGGGGTGAGACGCTGCGGACGTTTCGCGGCGTGGTGCGCCACGGCAGCGCCCATTGCCTGGAGGGCGCGCTGAGCGCCGCCACCATCATGGAGCAGCACGGTTACCCGCCCCTGCTGCTGGACTTGGAATCACAGGACCAGCTTGACCACGTGCTGTTTCTTTTCAAAAAGAATGGGCGCTGGGGAACCATCGCGCGCTCGCGCGACGCGGGCTTGCACGGCCGCAAGCCCGTCTTCCGCACCATCCGCCACCTGGTGATGAGTTACGTGGACCCCTACGTGGACGGCGTCGCGCGCATCGTGGGCTACGGCGTCGCCGACCTCCGCACCCTGGTGAAGTGCGACTGGCGGCTCTCCACAAAGTATGTCAAGGAAGTGGAACGCGCCCTCATCAAAATGCCCCACAAGCCCATTAAGACTTCCGACCGCCGCCACCAGGCAATCCTCCGCCAGTTCCAGGCCTTCCGCAAAAAACATCCCACCAAACCCGTCACGTTCTATTCCAACCGCAACGTTTGGCTGTGAAAGCATTAGAACACGTTGAGCGTGAGATGAATGCCGGGATGCCTTAAGTCGCACATATAATAGGCGCCATCAATGAACTCGACATAAAACTGATCATCGTAGCCCCAGCCATATGGCCATCCTTCGTTGTACCCGAACCAATAGCCGCCGTACTGGAAGCGATTGTACCCACCGATCATCTCGGGACGACCCATGCGGAACGAGTGCTCATGGCCAAAATGAGCACGGTAATTGACGTCAGAAATGCGCCCATAGTGGTTCCCGTTGTTGCCGTTGCCCTGGTAGCCGTTGTTGCCGCTGCCCCGGTAGCCGTTGTTGCCACGGTTGCTGGCAACGGACTGTCCGCGCTGCGTCTCCGTTCTCTGCCCGCGCTGCGTCTCCGACTTCTGGGCGTGCTGTGTCTCCGTTCTCTGTCCGTGCTGCGACTCCGACTTCTGAGCGTGCTGCGGAGCCGACTTCTGAGCGTGCTGCGACTCCGACTTCTGGGTGCGCTGCGGAGCCGACTTCTGAGCGTGCTGTGACTCCGATTTCTGGACGTGCTGTGACTCCGATTTCTGGACGTGCTGGGGCGCCGACTTCTGGGTATGCTGCGGCTCCGCTTTAGCTCCGCCCTTTTGCTCCTCGCCTTTTTGTGCGAATGCAAAGACGGTGCTTCCGAGAAGGATTAACAGAACTGCTATACAGATAACTCTAATTTGTTTCATGGGTGTTGCCTCCAACTCCTCTTAGATCTGCCTCGCACCGGATACCCGAGGTACCCTTGTTATACCGTTTGTGCATAGGGGTGTCAGTTCATTGCGGCTCACCCATGAGGTCAAGATAGCTCATCCCAGTTGATGGGCGGAACTACAGTCAGGAGCCGGTGGGGAATTCCCGAGGAATTAATAGGGACGGGGACTTCGTTAGCTAACAAGCAAGGTAGCGCGGACCTGCTTTGTAGGTCCGCGGCCTTTCGTTGTCGATTGGGACCGAACCGCAGCCTCTTGTTCACTTTAAGTCGATGTTCATTTTTAATGAACAAAGCCAGAAAATGAACAATCCTCAGACCTACCAAACGGTCCTGCGCAACTCGCTGTGAGCAATGGAATTATAGTGCGGATTCCTTCCGTGTTTCGGCGCGTAACTATTAGACCTTTGTCAATCTCCATGTTGTATAATCTCGCCAACACGCGCGGGTCGAGGAGTTTTCCAAAAATGAGTCAGCACAGCCGAACTCAGCCAAAGGTCATGGTCAGCAGCACGGCTCTTGACTTGCCTGACCACCGGCAGGGGGTCTTGGACGCCTGCATGCGGCAGGGTATGTTCCCGCTCATGATGGAACACCTGCCGTCTATTGATGCCGATGCCATCAAAGCCTCAACGGACTTGGTCGATAAGGCGGACATCTATCTCGGCATCTTTGCATACCGCTATGGCTATGTTCCGAAGGGGTGCGATAAATCTGTCACTGAAATGGAGTACAACCGGGCGGTCGAGCGAGTCATCAAGCGGCTCATCTTCCTTATACACCCTGAGCACCCGGTAAAGGGCGGGGACGTGGAGACGGGCGAAGGAGCCGCCAAATTGGAGGCCCTTAAAAAGCGCTTAGGCACGGAACTCGTCGTCAATTTCTTCAAGTCTCCTGAGGGTTTGCGGGCGGATGTGATCAACAGCCTTTCGCAATACCACCAAGCAGATTTAACCGCATTCCACTATATCAGCGACATTCCGGATCCACCCGAGGCTTACATTGCCCACCCCTACACGCTTCTACAAAGAAAAGGGTTGGTTGGCCGGCAGGCCGAACTGAATCTGCTCACCGACTGGGTAACGCATCCCAGCGAGGAGATCCACCACGCGCGAATTCTGAATGTCGTAGCCATCGGAGGCATGGGCAAGAGCGCCCTCACTTGGAAGTGGTTCAATGAAATAGCCCCGCAGGAGATGAAGCCGCTGGCAGGGCGCATGTGGTGGAGCTTTTATGAGAGCGACGCGAGCTTCGAGAATTTCGTCACCCGCGCCCTCGCATACGTTACTCGACGGCCCAGGGAAGAGGTGGAGAAAATTCCGGCGCCCGATCAGGAGTCACAGTTGCTCGCGGCCCTCGACGGGGAGCCTTATCTGATTGTCCTCGATGGCCTGGAGCGCATCCTGATTGCCTACGCCCGCATGGACGCGCCGCGTTTATTGGAGGAGAGGGCGGGTAGTGGGGGCCAGACCGGGTCCGGCCTTCGCCACCTCCGCAAGACCTCGGACCCCCGGGCAGGGAGATTTCTCCAGAAGCTCGCGCAAACGGGACGATCGCGCATTCTGGTGAGCTCGCGGCTTTTCCCGGCCGACTTGGAGACCTTGGATGAAGAACCGCACACAGGGTGTTTCAAACTTCCACTCGCGGGGCTGGATGACGGCGACGCGATCGAACTTTGGCGCGCATTTGGTGTTAGTGGGTCCCGTAACATCCTATTGCCGTTGTTCATCACTTTCGGGAAACATCCGCTTTTGATCCAGGCACTCGCGGCTGAGATCAAGCGTTATCGTGCAGCGCCCGGCGACATTACCCGATGGCTTAAGGACAATCCACGCTTCAGTCCATCACAATTCCCGCGAATGCAGGAAGCAATGGGGCATGTTCTGGAATTTGCGCTGTGCGGGCTGGATGGGCGCGAGCTAAAGGTGCTGCATACCGTCGCTGCTTTCCGCATGCCTGCGAACTATGACACTCTCGCCGCACTGCTGGTTGGGGTCGGCAAGCCGTTTTTGAATGTCACAACACTTGATTCTGCTCTCGCTCAACTTGAAGATCGCGTCCTGCTGGGCTGGGACAGGCGCGCCAACCGCTACGATCTCCACCCCCTGGTGCGTGGCATGGTCTGGAGCAGATTGGATGACGACGCTCGGCGGAGCACCTATGGGACCCTCGAAGCGCACTTCAGACCCCTGCCGGCAGCGGATTGGAAAAGTGTTAACAAGTTGGAAGACCTTACCGCCGCCATCGAACTCTACAATACCTTGACCGGCTTGGGGCGTTTCGACGACGCCTGCGAATTGTTTTTCGAACGCCTTTATTGGCCAGCCCTTTACCGACTGAATTTGGCTCGGGCGTGTGCGGAGTTACTTGAGATGTTACCCTTCGACGCGCCACCCAAGATGACACCGTCCAACAGGGCCCGTGCACTTACGGCACTTGCGCTCGCCTATGATTTGAGGGGGCGGCCCGGGTCTGCCGTGAAAGCACGCATCAGAGCAAACGAACTCTACCTACAACTAGGGGCGGCGACTGATTTGACTGCTGGCATGAATGATTTAGCCAGTGCCTCGTACTATTCTGGGTCGATGCGCGAATCGGAGGACGCAGGGCGCCGCGGCGTCCTGAGGGCGCGCAGACAACTCGATTTGCCCCGCGAAGCCGTGGGTCTCTTGTGGCTGGGTTTAGTGTCGGCCAGCAGAGGTATGGCCGAAAACGGCCGCGTTGCGCTCGAGCGGGCCTTGCGCTTACACCGCGCGCTCGGCATGGACGACTACGTTGCAGTAGCCCATACGCTGCTGGCGCAACGGGCTCTGTGGGAGAGAGATTTTGACGGAGCGCGCATTCATTCGGACAGCAGCCTTGGTCTGGCGCAGAGACTGCCGTACCTGCGTCTGCCCATCCGCGGCGCGAGAACGCTGGGCGTTGCCCTGCTAAACTTGGACCAGTCTGCCATAGCCGCTAATCGTCTCCGACAGGTTTTGGTTGACTCTCGGGCTATACATCTTGTCCAGGAGGAACTCCCTTCAGCAGTAGCTCTGGCGGAAATGCACCGCCGCCAAGGTGACTTGAAAGCCGCGCGTGAATTACTGGAGGACGTCTGGGAACTCGCCGAGCGCGGCCCCTACCCGCTCTTTCACGCCGATGCGTTAAATGTCCTGGCACAGATCGAGCGCGACGCTGGGAACCGCGAGGCGGCGGTGGAAGCCGCGACCAAGGCCTACCGGCTCGCCTGGTGCGACGGTCCGTCGTTTGCCTACCATTGGGGCTTGGAAGCGGCACGAGCGCATTTAAAGGCCCTCGGCGCGCCGGAGCCCACCGACCTTCCACCCTACGACGAGTCAAAATACGAGCCCATGCCCGAGATCGAGATCAACCCGCCAGACGAATTCGGGACCCCAGCGGACTGATTCACGGCGCGCCCCAACGTGGTCGTAGGGGCGGTTCGCGAACCAAAGCTGTCCAGATTAGTCACGGTCAAGGCCATTGGCACGGATGCTGACGACTTTTAGCGTAGTTCCCCGAAGGGGAGGGCCGAGGAGATCGTGGCCAAGTCGCCGCAGCGACTCGGCCCTGACAGTCCCAAGCTCCGGCAGGATCCCCCCTTGCTAAAACCTGCTAACTAAGGCCTGCTAAAACGAGATCATGACCGCGATTCCGATGCCCGGATAGTTGCGGTCGTATATGTAATACCCATCGCCGGTGTAATCAAGATATACGTCGTCCGTTTCGTACCATGTCGGAGGCCAATCTTCCGGCCACGGATCCATGAAGGTGACCCAATAGCCGTCGTACTGGAAGCGCGGATATCCGCCTACGAACAGCATCGGAAGGGCGCTGATGCGGAAGAAGTGGTCTCTCCCAAAGTAGCTTCGGAAGCGGTCATCAGGAACCCGGTAGCCGTTGTAGCCGCCGCGTTGTGCCCAGGTGCGGTGGTCGGCATTCCACGAAGTGGCGCGCGACTGCATGAAACCGCTGCGCACCTGCCCCTGGTGTTGGGGAACGCCGCTATGGTGGACCCCGCCATAGGTGGGGCCGGTGGGCTGGACGCCGCCATGATAGGCGCCGCCGTAGGTTTGTTGCGGCCGCGGCGCAGGCCGATTCGTTGGCTGCGGATGCTGGGGCTGGGCGGGTTTGGCCTGCTGATGTTGCTGCGCCGGTGGCGGATTACCGTGCCCCTTTTCCTCCTGCTCATGCTGCGCGTACAGAGGAACAAACATCGTTCCGAACAGAAGGAGCAAAACTGCCAAGCTGATAAGCCTGAATGGTTTCATAAGTGTTGCCTCCCTTAAAGTGATTTCCTGCGCCCCCCGCTCATCACGTTGGGCGCGGTTATGGTTTTGGGTGTTTGTGTCTCCGATAGATCGAATCGCGAGTCGATACCATACACCTGACCGCCTCTCAATGCAATTGTCCGTAATAGACTGACCCTTGTAAAATATCGGCCTCCTTGACAATAATTCTCTTGAACTGATACTGGCCTACATGCTAGTCTTTAGGGTTGACGCTCGGAAGCGGACGGGGTCCACCCCCATGATGAGCCCGGAGAACCACAATGCTCCTTAAGGCCAAGCGCCACGGGCGCAGGGATGCAGCGCGCCATGGCGATCCTGGCCATGCCGGGACACAGGCAGGAGTGCCTATGCCACGTTTCTGTGCTGACCCCCGACTATGTCGGGACAGGGGCGGTCGAGGCCAGCGGAAACGGCGGCTCTCCACGATATAATAGAAACTAAGGAGGTTAATGCTTTTCAGTAAAAAGGTCTGAAAGCTCTATCTCATTCAAATTAAGATAGTTAGATTAAAATACCGAAAGTGGGGAGAAAAAACCAGCACGGATCTCCACGATGTAATAGAAACAAAGTGGGTTAGCAATGATTTACAAGAATCTTTCAAAAGGCCATATCATTGAAAATAATATGGTTAACTTTTCTGCTAGAGCGGGGACCATGAAAAAAAAGGGTAAAAAAATGCGGCAAAACTTCTCTAAGTTATTGAAAACAATTGTAGGGAAAATATCCATTTTTCGCCTCTCCACGATGTCGATGAAAACAAAGGTAGTTAGATGAAATGAAGGTGTCAGGTGCAACGGGCCAGATATCGTGTGCCAGGCGCGGAAATCGGGACCTCGATGAACCGGGTCGGCCAATCGGCTCATCGGGTCATCGGACGCGGAATATCAGATTCAAGATTCCTGACTCAAGATGCATGATTCAAGGAAGTGGAAGGACGCAAGAGCAGCGCGGGGAATGTCAAATTTGAAATTGCCGATTTGAAATGCAGAAGGCCAGGAAGGGCCAGAGATTACCTTGCTGGGATTCCCAGATTCCAGAATCAAAATTCAAGAGGTCCGGAGAAGAGCAATCATCCATCGTGAACGGACAATCGACAATCGGCAATCATGACCCGATGACCAGATCCAAGGTGACCCGATGTTTCAATCACCAATCACAAATCGCAAATCGTTCAAATGATCCGATGAACCGATCACCCGATCGCCGGATCACCCGATCACCCGATCCCCCTTCCCCTGCCCGCAACTTGCACAAAATGGCGGGGTCTGTTAGATTCACGGCAAATTCAGAAGTTCGGGAAATGCATTGGGAAAAGTCATTGCGATAGCCAATCAGAAGGGCGGAGTTGGAAAGACCACGACGGCCATCAATCTTGGGGCGGCGCTGGCCAAGCAGGACATGTGGACGCTGGTGATTGACTGCGATCCCCAGGCGAACACCACGGGGGGGATGGGATTCGCGCGCGACGCGGCGCGGCGCTCGCTTTACCTCGCCCTGATGCACGACGTGCCCCTCAAGGATCTTGTGATCGCCGGCGGGGTGGAGGGGCTGCACCTGATCCCCGCGGAAAAGAACCTGGTGGGGGCTTCAGTGGAACTGGTGGACCAGCCGGAGCGCGAGCAGGTGCTGCGCAAGAAGATGGTGGACATTCGCAATCAATTCAACTTCATTCTGCTCGACTGCCCGCCGTCGCTCGATCTGCTGACGCTCAACGCGCTGGTGGCGGCGGACACGGTGATTGTTCCGGTGCAGTGCGAATACTTCGCGCTGGAAGGCGTCTCAGAGCTGATCGACACGCTGATCCGCATTCGCCGGTCGCACAACCCGCGGCTGGCGGTGGAGGGAATCCTGCTGACCATGTACGACGACCGCACCAATCTCTCCCGGCAGGTGCGCGACGATTTGCGGGATTTCTTCGGTGAGCAGGTTTTTTCCACGGTCATCCCCCGCAATGTGCGGCTGGCGGAAGCGCCGAGTTTCGGCAAGCCGATTTTTCTCTACGACCCGGAATGCAAGGGCGCCACCAGCTATCTGGATTTAGCCAAGGAGGTCATCCACCATGACCAGAAAGGCGTTGGGGCAGGGCCTTAACGCGCTGCTGCGGACCGTCGAAACCACCACGGCGGGACTGGCGGAAATTGCCGTTGACCAGATTGACGCCAACCCCTTCCAGCCGCGCCGCACCTTTGCCGCGGACAAGCTGAAGGAGTTGGCGGATTCCATCCGCGCGAGCGGCGTGGTGCAACCCGTGCTGCTGCGCCGCGCCGCCGAGCGCTATCAACTGATCGCGGGCGAGCGCCGATGGCGGGCCGCTCGCGAGGCGGGGCTCGCGACGATTCCCGCCGTGGTGCGCGACATCGGCGACCGCGACGCGCTGGAAATGGCGCTGACCGAGAATCTGCTGCGTGAGGACCTGAATCCCCTGGAAGCAGCCGAGGGATATGCGGCGCTGCAACAGAAACACGGATTGAGCCACGAGGAGATCGCCGAGCGGCTGGGACTGGACCGCTCCACCGTCACCAATACGCTGCGGTTGTTGCGCCTGCCCGCAGAAGTGCAGCAGATGATCACGGAGGGGACGGTCTCCGCCGGCCACGCGCGGGCGCTGCTGGGCCTGGATTCCGCCGCGGCGCAATTGAAAATGGCGGAGTCGATCGTGAAGCAGGGCTTATCCGTGCGGCAAGTGGAAAACCTGGTCGCGGCGCGCGGCCACAAGCCCGCCAGGAAAGACGCTGCTGAGGCGCCCAAGCTCGACCCCAATGTGCGCGCGGCGGTGCTGGAAATGGAGCGCACCCTGGGCACCCGCGTCAAAGTGCAGGGCGATGAAAAGCGCGGGAAAATCGAAATCAGCTATTTTTCGGCGGAAGACCTGAATCGCATCTACGAATGGATTGTCAAACGGCAATAGTAAATGGTGAATAGTAAATGGTGAACCCGGAATTTTGAACCTTGAATAGTCCCGGGTGGCTTGCGACAAACTCGGCGTACCCATCCGCCAACCATTAACACTTATTGACTATAGGGTGCACATAATTCACTATTCACTATTCACCATTCACTATTCCCTGTTCACTGTTTTTAGGAGGCGAAATGGCATTTGGCATCAACAAACCGGCGGCTCGCCGTCGTGAACTTTCCGAATTGCCGGACGATTGGGTCGGCTGGATCGAGCCGGGAATTGAGATGGAAGGAAAGATGAAGGTCACAGGCGGGCTCTTCCGGCTGAATGCCCACTTCAAGGGCGAGATCGTTTCCGACGGCGCAGTGGTGGTCCACGACCAGGGAGAAGTGGAAGGGCAAATCCAGTCCCGGGTGGTGAGCATTACCGGCAAAGTGAAAGGAACGGTGCACGCCAAGGAACGGTTGGAAATCAAGGAACACGGCATCGTGCTGGGCGACATCTACACTCCCTGCCTGCTGGTCGACCCCGGCGGGTTCTTCGACGGCCAGTGCCACATGCCGGCGCCTGAACCTGCCAGCCCAACACCCAAAGCGGCGGATTCTCAGGAACACGTCTGAACGGAGCCGCGGGATCGGGAAACCCCGCCGGACCCGGGCCCTCACAGGTGTGTAGAATGAACGAAACGCGAATTCGCTCTTAGCCCATTATTCGAGAGGATCAATCTATTCCAATTTTCATCTTAATCGCCCTGGCGATTCTTTTCCTCGGCCACTACTTTGTCTATGCGTCCGTGCTGTATTTCTTTGGCCTCGCCGCCTTCGAACATCGGACGGCGCTGGCGGTGGTTCTTTTCCTGCTGCCGTTAAGCTTCATCGTCTCTTCCATCCTCGCCCATTGGCGTGACACTTTCCTGGTCCGCGTGGTCTACTTCTGCTCTTCCCTCTGGCTGGGTGTGGGGCTGACGCTCCTTACGGCATTCGTCCTGGCATGGGCCGTTTGGGGAACGGCGCGGGTCCTCGGGCAAAGCCCCAACCCCATGTGGTTCGGCCTCGCGGCAGTGGGACTGACGCTCCTTTACTCCGGCTACGGCGTCTGGAACGCCTACCATCCGCGCCTGGTGAATTGCCAGGTTCGCATCAAGAATCTTCCGCCCGCCTGGCGAGGCAAAACGCTGGTGCAGCTTTCGGACGTGCATCTGGGTCAAATCCTGCGCGCGAAATTTCTGGCGCGCGCCGTGGACAGGATCAACGCCCAAAACCCCGCCATGGTGCTCATCACCGGCGATCTGTTCGACGGCGCCGACGGAAACTTGGAGGAATTGGTGGCTCCCCTCAACCGCCTGGTGGCGCCGCAGGGAATCTATTTCGCGACGGGGAATCACGAAACCTACCTGGGAGTGGAACGCGCCTGCGCGGCCCTGCGCACGACTCCGGTAAGGATTCTGTCTGACGAAAGCGTGGTGGTTGACGGCCTGCAGGTGGTGGGAATCAGCTATCCCCAGCGCGGCCACGCCCTGCATTTTGCCGAAAAGATGGCCGCGCTGCCTGATTTCGACCCCGCCCTGCCCTCGATTTTGCTCTACCACAGCCCCAGCCAGATTGCCGCGGCAAAAGCGGCGGGCATCAACCTGCAATTATCCGGGCACGTTCATCAGGGCCAGATCTTCCCGCTCCAATTCATTACCCGGATGCTGTTTGGAAAGTATTACCACGGCCTGCATGAGGAGGGGGATTACACACTCTACACTACCAGCGGCGCGGGGGTCTGGGGGCCCACGATGCGCACCGGCAACCACCCGGAAATTGTCGTGCTTCGGTTAGAATTAAAAACTTAGATATTACTTGATTTCATCTCCTGCATCAGATAATCACAGGAGCGGACGGTGAGCGCCATGATGGTCAGGGTGGGATTCTGGCAGCCCGTGGAGGGGAAGCCGGCTCCATCCATGACGAAGAGGTTCTTGACATCATGGGTTTGCTGGAAGGAGTTCAGGATGTTTTTCCGGGGGTCATCGCCCATACGTGCGATGCCCACCTCGTGGATCCCCCAGCCCGGACCGTTGGCTTTGGTGTTCGGGCGGATATTCTTCGCCCCCGCCGCCTCCAGCATCTCCGCCGCGCTGTCCGCCATATCCTGCACCATGGCGCGCTCATTCTCGCCGTAGCTCATGTGCACGCGCAGGACGGGGATTCCAAACGTATCCCGGACGCCGGGATCGATCTCCACGTAATTTTCCCAGCGTGCCAGGTTCTCGCCGAAGCCGCCAAGATTCACGCTGGTGATGGGGTCCAAAAGGGATTTCTTGTAGGCCTCGCCAAATCCCGGGGCATGGAAATTGAAGCGCGAATGGCCGCCCCCCTGAAAGCCGTACCCGCGGAGGAACTTCTTGGACAAGGCGCCAGGCACGTTGCGAAACCGCACCACGTACAATCCCGAAGGCCGGTTGGGGCCGCCCAAGGTGGGCTTGACGGCCAGTTCGGGAAACTCGCCGGTGGCGCCGGCGCCGGTCACGTGGTCCATCAGGTAGTGGCCCAGCACCCCGCTGGAGTTTCCGAGGCCGCTCGGATGCTGCCGATCGGCCGAATTCAGCAGGATGCGTACGGACTCCAGGGCCTGCGCGGCGAGCACCACGGTGCGCGCCTCGATTTCCCTGGCTTCATGCGTATTGCGATCGATGTAAAGCACCCCGCGCGCGCGATGGCCGTCCTGATCCATCAGCACTTTGTAGGCCATCGCGTTCGGAATCAGCGTGCAATTCCCGCTCGCCAGCGCGTCGGTAACCGTGGTGAAAGCGGAGTTGAAATAGGAATGCGTCACGCATCCGCGATGGCAGGGGCCGCAATAATGGCAGGGGGCGCGCCCATTCAGGGGCTTGGTAATGTTGGCGACGCGGGTGGGGGTGATGAGCCACCCCAGCCTGGACTTCACCCGGTCGCGCAAATGGGTCTCGAGGCAATTGAGCGGCATTTCCGGCAGAAACCTGCCGTCCGGCAGATAGGGATGGCCTTCGGCCCGCCCCGCCACGCCCACATACGCTTCCACCAGATCGTAATAGGGGGCGAGGTCTTTATAGGTGAGGGGCCAATCGGCTCCGTGGCCGTCAAACGATGCGGCCTTCAGATCCAGGTCGCTCAACCGAAGGCTGACGCGGCCCCAGACATTGGTGCGGCCGCCCACCATGCGCACCCTGCCCAGCCAACTGAACCGCGTCCCCGGCGCGGTGGTGTAGGGCTCGTCGATATCATTGCAGAACCAGTCGTAATTCCACTCCGTGCAGGCATAGCAGTCATTTTGAATCGGACGCGTCCGGCTGATTACCTCGCCCACCTGGTCACGGTATTTCAGCTCGAAAGCCGGCTTGTGTTCGGTAAAGTTCTGGTCCGACTGCGGGCGCCCGCAATCGAGCATCGCCACCTTGATCCCCGCTTCGGCCAATCGCTTGGCCGCCCATCCGCCGGAAGCTCCCGACCCCACCACGATCACATCGAAGCGCTGCTTCGGCCCACCCTGCATGATGCCCCCAAGTGCCCTGACTGCCGCCCTAAATATCGCGGTGTGATGTATTAGATGAGCAGAATGCCCCGGATTACTGCCCGTCCGTCGAAGGATTTCCGATGCTACCAACGCCCGGCAATGGAGTCAACAGGAGAACCGGCGGCAAAACTGGCCGGAGGGCAGATGGCGGGACCGGATGCGATCCCTCTTTGCCCAAAGTGCGGTACTTCATCCTACGGCTTTCCGGCCCTCCGGGACCGGATCACTGCGCCGTCCAGCCACCATCGATGACGACGTCGGTGCCGGTAATGAAACCGGAGGCGTCGGAGGCAAGGAACACGGCAAGCGCGCCAATCTCTTCCAATTTGCCCCACCGGCCTAATGGAATTTTGGCGTTGAAGTTCGCCAGTTGCACGGGGTCCTGCTCAATAATGCGAGTGATTTCGGTGGGAAAGGGCCCAGGACTGATGGCATTGGCCGTGATGTTGTAGGGAGCCAGATCCAGCGCCATTGCCTTGGTCATGCCGAGCACAGCGAACTTGCTGGCGCTGTACGCCGCGCGCTGGGGCAGCGAGACGTGGGCCATGGTGGAGGCCACGCTGATAATGCGCCCGAATTTCTTTTCGATCATGCCCGGTATGAAGGCGCGGCTGCAAAGGAAGGGGCCGTCAATGTTCGTGGACATTACCGAGCGCCACTCCTCCAGGGTGAATTCGTGGAGGGGCCGGCGGATGTTGAGTCCCGCGTTGTTGATGAGAATGTCGGGAGCGCCCGCCTGCCGGCGGATCTCGCCCGCCACCGCCGCCACGTCGGCTTCCACACTGACATCGCCAACCAAGGCGTAGGCCTTGCCGCCGCGGGCCGCGATTCCCGCCCGCACACCTTCCAGCAATTCGCTGCTGCGCGCCACCAGAGCCACGGCGGCCCCCGCCTCCGCCAGCGATTCCGCCATTTGCCTGCCCAAACCCTTGCTGGCCCCCGTCACCATTGCCACCCGCCCGTCAAGCCGCTGATTGACCATTGTTTCCTCCGTCTTGGAAATGTAACACATGCCGCGGCGGGTGTATTCCGCATCGCGCCAACCACGGGGCGGCGACCGATCAAAAAATCCGCCCCGTGTTCAACCCGCCTTTTCCCCTCCTTCGTGAAAATCCACGCTAAACCGCTGCACCCTTGCCGTAATTCGCATATAATGGCCCGCGCCGGGGTCGTTCCCTGGCAGCGCGTGAAATTGCATCTTCCCTCGCAGGAGAAGTCTGTCGCCGTGAAAATCGTCGTGTGCATCAAGCAAGTGCCCGCCCGTGACTCCGTGTTGCGCCTCAATTCGGCCGCCACGTGGGTGCAGGAAGCCGATCTCAGCTTTGAGCTTAATGAGCCGGATATTTACGCCCTGGAAGAAGGCCTGCGCCTGAAGGAAAAGCACGGCGGCGAGGTGGTGCTGGCCACGCTCGGACCAGCGCGCGCCCAGCAGACGATCAAGGAAGCCCTTGCCAAGGGAGCCGACCGCGCCCTGCACTTGGACGACCCCGCCTTTGCCACCCTCGATGC